>Ga0070733_10000397_pt1 | contig 36260 bp, 37 predicted proteins | sample Coa_R1_9_FD_66450 | JGI IMG/M metagenome (GOLD analysis project Ga0070733, IMG submission 66450) | Surface soil microbial communities from Centralia Pennsylvania, which are recovering from an underground coalmine fire - Coalmine... | ecosystem: Environmental > Terrestrial > Soil > Unclassified ... | reverse complement strand
TCGCCGTGAACTTCTCGAGCGTCTATTGGGAGAGCGGTTGGCCGCAAGACGCCCGTCGGGCGATCGCTCCCGACGTCTATGCGCCGCGCACCTTCGCCGCTTATCTCGCAGGAGACGATCCGGCAATGGACGCGGTCCTCGCCGGCTCGTAATCGGCAACTGAAGGCGAGCTCTCGCATGCGTGCCTTTAGTTCGGCTAAGCGTTCGAACGGTGCTTTTGAGACCCGAAATATCGGGTAAAAATTGGGGATGCAAAGTTCTCCCCGGCTCACCCTCATTACGACGCTACTAATTTTGGCACTCTCTGCTCCCGCTGCCGCGCAGGTTTCGGTCGGCGTTGGCGTCGGGTTCACGGTCGGTGCGTCTGCACTGGTCGTTGCGGGCCCTCCGCCGCCGATTCCGTACTACGCGCAGCCGCCCGCGCCCTATCCTGACTATCAATGGACGCCCGGTTATTGGGGCTGGGGATCGGCGGGGTATTATTGGGTTCCCGGAGTCTGGGTGCCCCCGCCGGCGGTAGGTCTCTACTGGACGCCGGGCTACTGGGGCTACGCAAATCCCGGCTACGCCTACTATCAGGGTTATTGGGGGCCGAGCGTCGGCTTCTACGGCGGTATTAACTACGGGTTCGGTTATTTCGGCACGGGCTTTGTCGGCGGCACTTGGATCGGCGGCGCTTTTAGCTACAACACCGCCGTCGCGAACGTGAATCGGACGACGATCCGCAACACGTATATCAACAAGACCGTCATTAATAGGCACATAGTCACTCGCAGCCGCGTAAGCTTCAACGGCGGCCACGGGGGAATATCGGCGAAGCCGACCGCGGCCCAGGTAGCCGCGGCGAAGCATCGCATCCCGCCCACGGCACAGCAGCGAGAACATTCGATGGTCGCCGCGCGCGATCGAAGCCTGGCCGCCTCGGTCAATCACGGCAGACCTCCGGTCACCGCGGTCCGCGATTCGCTGAGCGCGACGAACAAACCGTCGCACTTTGCACCCGTCACCGCCGCCGACAGGCGCGTCGCGCAACGGGAGGTTCGACACACGAGCGGCAAGGTTTCGGCGGTCGCGCACCATCAGGTTTCGCACCAACAGGTCGCGCACCAGCATGGAACGATCCAGGGACGTTCGCAGACCGCGATGCACGGCCAGCCATCGCACGGGACGATCCAGGGACACTCGCAAACCGCGACTCATGGAGGGTCATCACACTTTCAGGGAGTGATGCGCGGGCAGTCGTCTCACCCGCAGGCAGCGATGCGTGGTCCGTCACCCGAAGGCAGAGGCGGCGGCCGACCCCCGCGAGGGAAAATTTAAGCGCTGCCGGCCGTTCCGCCGGGTCGAGCGGTGACGCCGCCCTCGGCAGCGTTTGGAGAAAGACGCGATGCGACGTTTCTATAGAGATGTCGCATCGCTTCATTGAGCAGCGTCGAAATTCGGAACAGCCCGTCACCCGATATTCTCAGTGCCATCCAGGGAGTCCCTTGGTGCCGCTGCACCAACAGATACGTTTGACTGCCAACGGCATAGATTGCAAATAGATCGGACTCGGCAATTTGCTCCAGGTTGTCGATAACCGACTGATCGATATGTTCGTTAAAATACATGGCGTCGCTCCAGTTTCTGCGCTGAGGTGCTACATCCGGCTTTTTATCCGAGTCGGTCACGGTTTAGCTTTCGGTGGCCGCCTCGGCGAAGGAAGCAACCTTCGCTTTCCCGTAGGAGAGACGCCATGCATGCTCTACGTGCGGCACTTGCCGCTGCAGGGATCGGCGTAATCGCCTGCGCCGCTGCCGGCGCTTATCCGTCCACCCTGAAGTTAAAACTATACGCTCAGAATCGCCCAGGTGAAACCGGCACGGTGACGCTCGAGCAGATTGCCGGCGGCATCAGGATCGTCGTCAAAATGTCCGGTGGCCAAAACGGTTCGCAGCCAATCCACATCCATTCCGGCACCTGCGCAAAGCCCAACCTTGTTCCCAAATATACTCTGACCAACATCGTCCATGGGAGCAGCACGACAACGCTACCGGGCGTGACCCTCGGCGACTTGCTCAAGGGCAACTACGTCATCGACGTCCATGAGAGCAGTGCCAATACAAAAAGATACGTAGCCTGTGCTGCAATCGCGCCGAAGGATGCGATCGACTAAAAGAGCCCGGTCTGCGGTAGATGTAGTTAAAGTAAACAGATGTCCGTCGATGGCCGTGTAATAAGGACTGCTCGGCTCGAACTACGACCGCCGGTGGTCGACGACGCACAAGCACTGCTCGACGCTTACGCGTCCGATCCACGCGTTACGAAGTACATGGACTGGCGCCCGGTAAAGCACGTATCCGAGATCGCGGACCGCCTCGCGGCGTTCGTAGCGGATACGGCCGACGGAAAATGCGTCGGTTGGGTTCTTCGAGAACTGGACGAGACCGCGCCATGCGGCAGGGTCGACCTACGCCTGAGCGGCCAAGAAGGCGATGTCGGCTACGTGCTTGCAGCGTCGAAATGGGGCCAAGGCCTGATGACGGAGGCATTGACGGCGGTTCTGGAATTCGCCCGCGGGCATCTTCCGCTTCGCCGCGTCTGTGGGACATGCGACCCTGAGAATCGCGCGAGCGTCAGGGTATTTCAGAAGTGCGGCTTCAAATACGTCGGGTATCGAGAGGGTGCGCTCCTTCGCCCGAATCTTTCCAACGAGCCTCGCGGTTCGGATTGCTTCGAGATCTGGCTCGCTGAGTAACGCCTGCCGAACCCGGTCTACACGTAGTCCGCAAGCGTGAACTTGACCGTGCGCTGCGCGCCGCTTTTGCTCGTGAGTTGCAGCGTGACGACGGTTCCCGCGGGCTGCGAGAATATGTCACGAATCTGCGAGAGCGACATGCCGTCAACGGGTGAGCCGTCGACCGACGCGACCGCGTCGCCTTTCACGATGCCTGCGTTTGCCGCCGGCGTGCCGGGGCGTGAGTCGGCGACGACGGTGACGCCGCCGCGGCGGATGAGGAAGAGCCCCGAGCGTTCGTAGACGTCGGGATCGTTGAGCGCCGCGTTGGGGACGAGCGCCATCGTCGCGTTGTTATAATCGAACGTGATGGTGAAGCGCCGCAGCAGGTTGCCGCCGATATTCGCGCCGACAAACGGCGCGGCGAACGCGCCTTGTGTCTGCGACGAGTAATCACCCACGAGATTAGGCAAGGTGAAATCGCCGATGCCGATCGAGGCAATGCGGCCGAGCCTGCCAATCGCCGGTCCGCCGACGCCGAAGCCGTTGATGCCCGGCGCGCTGAGCGTTGCCGGAACGATCTGCGGATGTGCGGCGGTGAACGGGGCCATGAAGGTGATCGTGTCGCGCGAACCGGTATCGATCGTGCACTCCGCCGGAATTCCGTCGATCGTGCACGCGATCTGCGGCTGCGTTCCATAGAAGACGAAGGGCACGACGTGGGCTCCGGCCGGCGCGGGTGCCGAGCCGGGTAGGCTCAGCGTCACGGTCTTGCCGGCGTAATCGAACGTAGTGACGTAGCGCGCCAGAACCTCCCAGCCGATCAAACCGTCGACGGGGCGGCCAACCGAAACGCCGAAGCCCATGCGCGTGGGCGCGATCGCGAAGAGCTGATCGGTGAGCGCGGCGTCACCAACCTGCAGCTTCGCGACCTTTCCGAAACTGAAGCCTTCGGTCTGCGAGCCGACTCCGCTGCCTTGCAGCGAGCCGCTGCCGAGCGCGCCGATCTCTTTGGCGACGGCGGGATCGACGATATTCGCGCCGCCGGTATCGAAGATAAAATGGTAGGGACCTTTGCCGTTGAGCATCACGTCGATGTAGACGTGATTCTCGTGGAGCGCGATCGGAATAACGGTCGACGTCTTGCCGTTTTGTATCGAGAAATCGGTGGGCTGCGTCTGCGGACGCGCCAGCGCGGCCTCCGCGTCGGGCGGATCGAGCGTCACTCGCGCGATCGTAACGTCGCTGTTGTTGCCGTCGCTCGAATCGGTGTGCGTGGCGTACGGCACGCTCAGTCCGCCGGCTTTGCGGTAGTCGGCGAAGGTTAGCGTGGCCGTCGTGAAGCCGTTGACGAAGAACGCGCGCGCCGGAAGGTGCGTCGTACGATCGAACCACAGTTCGAAGGGCACGAGCGAACCGCGCGGCGTAATGTTCAACACGTCGTATGTGACGCCGCCGGCGGTTTTTGCGCCCGCCCAGGAGACCGCCGCACCGCTCATTTGCGGCTGCCAGAGCGCATAGCTGGCGAGATAGGCTTGATCGATCTCGGAGGCGCGGCCACTATCGCCGCCGGTGTTCCAGACGAGGTGCGATTGGTCGGCATTCCAGGCGACGCGGCCGTCGAAGCCGTCGAGGGAATCGAACGGCCCAAGGTTAGCCGATTCGGCGAACCGCCCATCGCGCAGGCCGATCCATTCCGTGCCGGTGCCCGTGAGGCCGACGGCCGAAATCTTCATTTCGACCCGCACCGTCTTGGCGGAGGCGATCGATGCGATGCCGAGGGCTTCGCCGGAGGCAGCGACGAGCTGCGCCACCGGGTCGTTTGTGCCGGCGGCTCGTGCGGGTGCAACGGAAACAATGGCAGCGGCAACCGCGCCGAGGGTGGCAAGGCGGAGGAAGTTCATAACGCAGTATACGGGCTTAGCGCCGGTGTGTTTCGATTGTCAGAAGGAAGGCGCCGCGACTTGCTTCGGATTCGGACCATAAGCGTTGTCGCCGGATTGGCTATCCTGGCAGAAGAAGTACAGCAGCACTAAGCCCCCAAGCGGCACGATGTTGAGCAGCACCCACCAGCCGCTCATTCCGATGTCGTGGAGACGGCGGACGCTCACCGCTAAGCTCGGAAGAACGATCAGCAGCGAAAAAAAGTCGAGCAGATACTCGGCCAGGGTCGGCGGGCCGCCGGTTGCCTTGGCGATGTAGAATCCGACGGCGAGCAGCACAAACGCGATAAGACAAGTAAAGAGAGCGAAGTACCAGTATTCGCTCCGCCGCGCTCGCCCTGAGAAGACGGCGTACTTCCCAAGGGCATCGAGGAAATAGTTCATTGGACGCTCCTATAAGCGTGGGGATCGGTAATGCTTGCCTGCTTCTCGGCCGCCGGGCCTTCCTACCTGCCGGCGGGACCCTCAATTGCAGCCGCTGCGGCTCCGCCGGCACGAAACGATGCCCTGCAGCCCCACTCCCGCGGTGAACGGCGAACCCGCGAGCTGCGATAGCGCTCCCGTCGCTGCATCGATCGCGAACCCCGAGACCCTGTCGGACCCGAAATCTGTCGCATAAAGATACGCGCCGTTCGGCGTGATCGTCATCGCGTCCGCGCCGTCGGCTCCTTTGAACGGCGACGTCGCAAGCGCAGCGAGCAGCCCGGTCCGCGCGTCGATTCCATAGCCCAAGATCGTGGCTTGTTTCGGGATGCTGGTGACGTAGAGGAACCTTCCAGTCGGGTCGATTACCATGGCGCGCGGATGGTCGCCGGCTTTGATATTCTCGGCAGCCGGCAAGCGCAGCATGCCCGTTTGTCGATCGATGGCGTTGACGGTGATGGTACCGGCAAAGTCGTGACTCATGTAGAGCCGCTTCGCCCGGCGATCGATCGAAAGACCGGATACGAAACCTCCGAATTGCTCCAACGGCGCCGCTCCGACCGAGCGGAAGGTGCCGCCGGCGATGGCGAACGTTTCGAGCGAGTCGTAGGTGACGACGTAGGCAAGATTTCGTTCACGGTTGAGTGCGATTTGAAACGGCCAGCGCGCCATCGTAAATGGTGACCACGCTAGTTGGCGCAGCGCACCGCTTGAGGAGTCGACGGAGTAGCCCGTGACGCTCTTTCCGTTGAGATTGGCGGCGTAGGCATATCGACCGTCTGCCGAAAACCCAATCTGCGTCGGGCCGCTACCCGTTTTAAACCTCCACTCGTCGTATAGATGAAGTCGATCGCGCCGCTTTGCGGCGGCAGCTAAGGCGTGGGCGTCGCCGGCGGCGGACACGGCACGAAGCGCGTCGGCGACGGCGTGCTGCTCGTCGTCTTCAACGGCCAGGCGCTTGCGCTGCGGCCGCCGCTCGCCGGCACGAAGTTGAAGTTCACGATCCCGAGCGTGTGCTGCCCCCCGGGGTCGCGCTCCAAAACCCACAAGCTCGAGTCCGCGCCGAATTTTATGCCGCCCGGCCCTGCGGCGGCAGCATGACGCGGATGGCACCGTGCGGATGCGCGTGAATCACCTGCGTGGGGGTCGACGCCCACAGCGACCCGTCGCGTCCGACGGCTTGAACCGGTTGGCCCTCGATCGGGGCGTGGACGAAGCGAACACGAACCGCGGGATGAGAGTCGAGTTCGAAAAGGCCGTGAAAGTTGCTCGCATAGACGTGGCCGTCCGGCGCGCGAAACATCTTATAGACGTCGGACGGCGTCTGTACCAGGACGCTCGTGCGAATGCGCGGCGAATAAGCGTACAGCGCCTGGTTCGGCAAGCGGCCATAGAGCAGCCACACGGTGCCGGAAGCATCCTGCTCGACCGATTCGATCGACGACGACGACGGCGGCAAGCGAAAGGCCAGCGAGCCGTCGGCGCGCACGGCGGCGACGCCACTGGAATAAGGGTTGAAAAGAGATTCGTGGTCAATCTGCTTGAGCCCAATAAGGTTTAAAAGAAGCTCGTTGTCAAACGGCTGTGCGAACGAAAATAGGAAATGCGCGCGGGGCCCGCAGCGCGGATTCGGCCCCCATACCATGGCGACGCGCCCATTGACGATGCGATAGAGCCCATCGTCGGCCGTTTGGACTAAGACGGTGCCGTCGCTGAGAACGGCGATATCTACCGGTTTGGTTCCTTTTCCAAAGGCCGAATTGGGAATCACCCGGACGATATGAATGCCGGCGCTCGTGAAAGGCGCGCATGGCACCAAGAAAGGCATTTTATAGGGAGAAAGGACGCACCGGTTGCGATCGGGTGGACGAGGGAGCAGGCGACGAGCGTAGACCAGCGGAGGTGCCGACGACGAGGATGACCGCGAGCAGCGCAACGAGGCGCGTCATCCGCGTACGTCGAGCTACCAAGAAACTACGATCTCGCCGTTGCTGCGCGAAGCGCCGCCGCGGGCGTTCACGACGTTCGTCGCGCTCGGCTCGGCGTACGAGGATCCACCGCCGCCGCCGCCGGCGCCGCCTGGGCCGCTCGATTGAAAGCCGCCCGCGCCGCCTCCGCCGCCGCCATAGTAGCCGCCGCCGCCGCCACCGCCCCCGGCGCTGCTGTAGTAGTTGCAGCATCCGCCGGCGCCGCCATTTCCAAGCGCACCGTGGTGCCCGCGTTTGGCGCGCTCGTAGCTCGACGTCTGGCCACCGATTCCCCCCGATCCGCCCGCGCGTTGATTTCCACCGCGGCCGCCTCCGCCTTCGGGGTCGAATTGCGGGATGACGTCGCCCTGCGCGCCTCGGCCGCCTGTTTTCCCGCCGCCGCTGCCGCCGGCACCGCCGATACCATAGTACCTGCCACCGCCGGCACCGCCGCCTCCACCCGCGACGACAACTCGGTTCGCGAGCCCGGTGCCACCCTGGCGAACATCCGACGCGCCGCCGCCGCCGTTGCCGCCGTCGACATAGTTACCGCTGTCGTACGTCCCTTGGCCTCCGTCGCCGCCACCGTTGAATCCGCCGCTTCCGCTGGAGCCGCCGGTGCTCGCCACGCCTGCGCCGCCCACGAAGATCGCGAGCTTTTCCCCGGGCGTAACGGCAATCGTGGCCTTTAGCAAACCGCCGTTACCGCCGCGATAGCTATCGCCGCTCGGACTCCCCGCGCCGCTTGCGGCGACCTTGATCTGCGTGACCCCCGATGGAACGGTAAAGCTTTGCTCTTTTCCCGTGTAGCGGAACGTCTTGCTGCCGGTGGGCACGGCGGTCACGCTCGTCGTCGGGACGTTCGTCGGCAACGATCCAGCGCAGCCCGAGACGAGCGTCGCGGCGACGGCGTTCACAAGGATACGAACAAAACGCATAGCTCTCATCCAGCGGCCTTCGATACCGCTTACTGGGCTTCCTCAAGAGGAAAACTTAAGCGAAGAGACGCGGTTCCTGTGGCGGGATCGCCCCTTCGAGTTCGAGCAAGGCGCGCTTGAGCGGCAAGCCTCCACCGTAACCGGTTAAGCTTCCATCCGAGCCGATCACGCGGTGGCACGGGATCACGATCGGAATTGGATTGGCCCCGTTGGCGCGCCCGACGGCCCGTGCACCGTTAATCAAGCCGAGTGCCTTCGCAATCGCGCCATACGATGTCGTGACACCGTAGGGCACGGCCAACAGCGCCGCCCACACCTCCTGCTCGAACGGCGTGCCCGCCGGTTCCAGCGGCAGATCGAAAACTCGGCGCTTTCCAAGAAAATACTCGCGCAGCTGATCGCCAGCCTCGCGTATTCCACGCTGCGCTTCGGATGACGGCTTCGCCGAGGCTGCAGCCGGCTCTCGGTTCGGAAGCAGGATCTCGATCAGCCGTCCATCGCCGTCGACCGTCAGTTGGAGGAAACCGACCGGCGTTTCGAGCGTCGAGCGAAAAAGCGTGCTTTTCACGTGAACCCCGGCGCTACAACGCGAACCAAGGTAAGCCCTTCGACAAGGGGACGTCAACCGACCACGGCAAATGGCGCTTACGGTGTTTGAGATCGACGACGTTCGAGCATCGTTCGACGAAGTGACCTTTCGTCGCGGGTTGGCGTACGCGCAGAGCGGGCGCGTCGTGCGGCTGGGCGACGCATTCGGAAACTCGATCGACGCTTTAGTGCAAGGCTCGGCGCCCGTTCCGTACACCGTAACGATCGAGCTTTCCGGCGGCAAGCACGGCGCCTGGTTTTCGACCTACTGCAACTGTCCGATGAAATACCGCTGCAAACACGGTGCGGCTGCTGCGATCGCGCTCGTCGGCCGCGTCGACGATCCGGGCAACCCTGCAATTGCCGCATGGCTGCGACAACTCGACTCCTATCGCGGGCCGCACGAAGCTGCGCCGGTGAGCGAAGAGATTCGTTACTTGCTCAACGTAACCGGCAAGCCGCCGCGCGCGAAGCTTACGGCGCGCGTGCTCGTGCCGTTCAAAAACCGCGGAAGCGGCCTTCGGCAATCCCTGGATCTGGCAAACCTCAACCATTCCGGCAGCACCTATGTCACGCCGATCGATCGCACGATCGGACGGCTCGCGGTGGCGGCGGGCCTGACGGGCCAATACGCCTGGGGGGCGCCAGGCGCCAACGTCTCGCCGCGATTGCTGGCAATGCTGTTCGAAGAGGTCGCTCAAACCGGACGGCTGCATTGGCAATCCCCCAACGCACCGCCGCTGGCGCGCCGCGATCTCGCCGAACAGCGACTCGCGTGGCATATTGATGCCGACGAGCGGCAGCATCCCGGCGTCGAGGGAAACCCGTCGCTGCATCTGCTCGCCGCCAATCCAACGTGGTACGTCGATCCGGATCGCGGCGAGTGCGGAACGATCGACTTCGGCATCGTGCCCGAAGCGGTCGTGCTGATTCTCGACGCGCCGCCGATGACGACGCGCAACGCGCGGGACGTGCAGGCGGCCTGGAGGCGCGCGTTCGGCGCAAACGGTCTCCCGGCTCCCCGGCCCGACGTTGAAACGACCGTGATCGAGCGCGATCCGGTGGCGGTGCTGCGGCTGCGCGCATCCCCTGCGCCGTCGCTGGCGGCCGTCGCCGAGCTGACGTTTGCATACGGCGCGCACTCGGTACATTTCTCAACCGACGCGCCGCGCGACCTCCAATCGGAGGAGGCCGGCGGCATCAGCCTCTGGCCCCGCCGTTACGAGTTCGAAGCTGCGGCGCGCGCGGCACTCGATAGCTATGGCTTGCATTTGGTGACGTGGCCGGAGATTCAATACATCGAGCACCGCAACTCCACGTTACGCTTTCCCGGAACGGGGGAGCGGCGTTGGGTGCAGTTCCTCGATGGTGCGGTACCGGCGTTGCGTGCGAGCGGCTGGCGCGTCGAGATCGATCCCTCGTTTCCGTACGAGTTGCTCGAAACCGACGATTGGGACGCACAGGTCGAGCCGAGCGTAAACAATTGGTTCGAGTTCGATCTCGGCATCAACGTCGGCGGGCGGCGCGTCTCGCTGCTTCCGATCGTCATCGATGCGCTGCGGGAGCTTGGCATTCGCTCGCACGACCAGCTGACGCAGCTTGGCAACGATGCGACCGTCTACGGGCGCGTCCGCGAGGGCGCGTTCGTCGCATTGCCGGCGGCGCGAATCGCGCCCCTGCTGGCCACGCTCGTCGAGCTCTTTGACGCACCGCTGACGAGCGAAGGGCGCCTCGCGCTCACACCCGCGCACCTCGCGTCGATCGCGCAGTTCGAACGCTCGACGCCGGTGCGCTGGGCCGCGGCGGCGCAGCTGCGCGACTTGGTCCGCGCGCTGGCCGACGAAGACGCGCTTGCGCCGGTCGCGCTGCCCTCAACCTTCAAGGGCGTGCTGCGGCAGTATCAGGAGCGCGGCGTCGCCTGGCTGCAGCTGCTCGCGCGTAACGGTTTCGGCGGCGTGCTGGCCGACGACATGGGCTTGGGCAAGACGGTCGAGCTGCTCGCACACGTCGCGATCGAAAAAGCGGCGCGACGCCTTAAACTTCCGGTGCTGATCGTCTCGCCGACGAGCGTTTCGCCGAACTGGCGTGCCGAGATCGCGCGCTTCGTTCCGCATCTTCGCGTGCTCGCACTTACCGGCGCCGACCGTGGCGAGCACGTCGCGAAAATCGCAGAGAGCGACATCGTGCTGACGACCTATGCGCTGCTGCAGCGCGACATCGAGACGCTTTGCGCGCAGCAGTGGCAGATGGCCGTGCTCGACGAGGCGCAGGCGATCAAGAACCCGCGCTCCAAGGGTGCGCAGGCCGCCGGGAGGCTGCGCGCGACGCAGCGGCTCGCGCTCACGGGAACTCCGATGGAGAACCATCTCGACGAGCTGTGGTCGGTCTTTGCGTTTGCGGTTCCCGGATTGCTCGGCGAGCGCTCCGCCTTCGGTCGCGCCTTTCGAACGCCGATCGAAAAACGCGGCGACACCGAGCGGCGCCGCGTGCTGGCGTCGCGGCTGCGTCCGTTTCTGTTACGCCGAACGAAGGAGGTCGTCGCGCTCGATCTTCCGGAGAAGAGCGAGATCGTCACCCGCATCGAACTGGACGGCGCGCAACGCGATCTCTACGAGACGATCCGCATCGCGATGCACCAGCGCGTACGCGATGCGCTGCGCCAGCGCGGTTTGGCGCGCAGCCACATCGTCGTGCTCGACGCGCTGCTCAAGCTGCGTCAGGTCTGCTGCGATCCGCGGCTGCTCAAAATCTCGGCGGCGCACGGCGTTCGCGGATCGGCCAAACTCGAGGCGTTACTGGAAATGGTCCCCGAACTGATCGACGAGGGCCGGAGGATTCTGCTCTTTTCGCAGTTCACCTCGATGCTCGATCTGATCAAGCCCGAACTGCAGAAATGCGCCATCGAGTTCGTCGAGCTGCGCGGCGAAACGCGCGACCGCGTCACGCCGGTGCAGCGCTTTCAAGCCGGCGACGTGCCGCTCTTTCTGATCAGCCTCAAAGCCGGCGGCACGGGATTGAACCTCACCGCGGCCGATACCGTCATACATTACGACCCGTGGTGGAATCCGGCCGTCGAGCGCCAGGCCACCGACCGCGCGCACCGCATCGGCCAGCACAAGCCCGTCTTCGTGTACAAACTCATCGCCGCCGGAACGGTGGAAGAGCGCATCGTCGAGATGCAAGAGCGCAAGGCCGAGCTGGCCGCGGGGCTCTTCGATGAATCCGCCTCGCTGAAGCTGGACGCCGGCGAGATCGATCGGCTCTTCTCGTGATAGTATGGCGTGAAGCGATGGTGCACGAGATCGTTCTCCCGGAGACGAAGCCCGAGACGGAGTGGGTGCGCGGGCGCGCCCGGCAAAAGGTGAGTCCGCAGCGCGATCACTCCCGTTTGCAGGGCGCGCTTGCGATTCAGCTCGACCAATGGGCGGCGGAGCGGGGAGAAGTTGGTCCCGAGTGGCGCTTTCGCGTTGCGCCGCCAGGTGAGATCCGCCGGCCGCTCGTTCCCGACGTCGCGTACGTCTCGAACGAGCGCTTGCGCCCATTGACCTACGAAGAACTGCAAGTACCGCCGCTGGCGCCGGACGTTGCCGTGGAGATTCTCTCGCCGGACGATCGGTGCGCCGACGTCGACGACAAGATCGACACGTACTTACGGGCCGGCTCGTCGCTGGTGATCGTCGTCGACCCGAGCGAACGCGTCGTGGAGCTTCACGATCGCTTGAACGTCGCGCGGCTCGGCGAGACGGCTATAATCGAACATGCCGCTGCCGGGGTTTCACTATTCGGTCAGCGATCTGTTCGGCGTACTGCGAAGAGGCTAGCGATGAAACGTCGATCCGTCGCGCGCTAACGGCATGATCGGCCTTATCGCTTCGGTTTCCCTTGCTTGCAACGCTGCCGTGCTTCTCGCGCAGGTCGCGGCGGCCACCGGCGGCGCAGCCTGGAATCGGGTCGGCGAGATTACCGCCTCGGGGGCGCTCACCAGCTCCGGATTGCATGGCGTCGCCGAGCTTCGCGACGACGTTCGCGACGGGCGCTACGCGCGACGGTCGACGCTTCCGGTCAAAGGGAGTGAGGCCGAAGTTTACGACGGGCACACGGTTTGGGCGCGCGATATCTCGGGCGGCGTGCATCCGTACGACTCGTGGTATGCGCGTTCGCGGGCCGTGACCGAGGCCTTTCTTACGCGGCGCGGCTACCTCGGTCCGCATTCCGACGCCGCGCTGACGTGCGTCGGTCTCGCCGGCAACGGCGCCTTGGAAGACGAGTTGGTGCGCGTCGTGCCTCGCGGCGGCATTGCGGCCGTCGTAGCCGTCAATACGCGCAGCCGCTTGATCGATTCGATCGCGATCCGGACGCCGATCAGCACCGATGTTACGACCTTTGCCGATTACCGGCAGGCCGGTGCGCTCGTGCTCCCGTTTTCGATCTCCACCGCGAGCCTCTTCGAGCCGCAAAACGGCGACCGCGTCGAGGTGACGCGCTACGCCGTTTCGGATCGCGTCGCCGCCGCCGATTTCGAAAAGCCGCCGCCGGTGGCCAACGCAAAAATGCTAGGTGGCGCGAGCGCTGCGACGGTGCCGATCGAACTCGAGGGACATCAACTCTTCGTGTGGGCATCGGTCGACGGACGCGCGCCGATGCCGTTCATTCTCGATTCGGGCGGCCACGCGATCCTCGATGGCGTGGCGGCTAAAGCGCTCGGGCTGCGCGCGAAGGGCGGCGGCGTGAGCGGCGGCGCCGGCTCGGGGACGATCGCGCTGCAGTACGCTCGCGTTGCGAGCGTTCGCATCGGTAATGCCGAGCTGCTCGATCAACCCTTCCTGGTGATTCCCTACCCATATGCGTTCTACGAGCGCGGGCGTAAGGTGCCGCTCGCGGGCATCCTCGGGCTCGAATGGTTCGAACGTTATGCGACCCGGATCGACTACGGCGACAAAAGACTTACGCTAACGCCGCTTGCCGGTTTTACATATCGTGGGCGCGGGACGGCGGTGCCGATTCGCTTTCAAGAGGATATGCCGCTTGCGCGCGCGGCGGCCGACGGCAACGCCGGCGACTTCGGCATCGACACCGGCAACGCCGGGATTCTGATTCTCTACGGCGACTATCTGCGGCGCACGGGGCTGCTCGCCAAATACGGCCGGGGCTTTGCGGTGCACGGCGCGGGAACCGGCGGCCCGAACTCAGGTGAGCTGCAGACGCTCGCGCACTTCATAATCGGAGGTCAAGCGATCCCCCAACTCCTTGCCGATTTCACGCAGATGAAGACCGGTTCGTTCTCGTCGTGGACCGAGGCGGGCGACGTAGGACTCTCGGTGCTCTCGCGCTTCACCCCGACGTTCGATTACGCTAACCAAACGCTCTATCTCGAGCCGCTCGCGCATCCGCTGCTCATCGCGCGAAACCGCTCGGGGATCGGATTTACGAAGAACGGGCCGGATGCGATCGACGTCGTCGCCGTTCGTCCGAACTCCGCCGCCGCGGCGCTGGGCATCGCCGCCGGCGATCAGATTCTCGCAGTAAACGGAACCAGCGCCCAGGATCTCTCCGCCGCGGACTTCGTCGCGATCGTCACCGGCCGCCCCGGAACGACGGTCGAGCTAACCCTTCGCCACGGCACGGCGACACGCGAGGTCAAGCTGATATTGCCCAAGTGATTCCCTGCGCGTGCCCGTCGCTTTCGCAGATCGCCATCGGGTCGGTCGGGTTCGGCCAGACTTGCAGGCAAGTTCGATAGCGGCCGTCGTCGAGTTCCATGCGCACGCACGCGAACGGCGCTTCCGGCGACGCTCCGTCGCCGAGCCTGGATATCGTTGCGGCCAGCTCCGACTTTGCGCTGAGCGACAGATGCTCTTCGACGATCGTGTGAAAGACCACGGTCAGAGCGCCGCGCCGAGGGAGCCCCTCGCGCGGAAGCCACGTCGCAAAAGCTTCGGCGTCGATTCGAACGGGAAAATCGCGAGCGATGGACAGCGCATTTCGTAGGCGTTCGAGACGCTCGGCTTGATCGGGCCAGACGAACGACGTTAGACGCAGGCGGTCTTCCTCTTTCGTCGCGTCGAGCGGATTGAGATCGCAGCCGATGCGATCGTCCACGATGATTCGCGCATCGACGTTGCCGGGTCTGCCGGCGACGATGCGATTGCGCAGCGCGAGCGGTGAGCCGGCGTCGCCCCACTGCCAGGTCTCGCCGTCGTAGCGGTAGCGATCGAAACGCAGGTTTAGCCCCGCGCTCGCCCCGATCTCGCGAAGGCGCAACGGCATTTCAAACCGTTTGGAAAGCCAGGAGAACGCCGCGAGAAGCGGCATCGAGCGCGCGGGTTCATTCGTCTGCGGAATCCGGGCCAAGAGTGGCGCAAATGTTGAAGGAGTGGAGATGAGCATCGTACGCGCCGTCGTCCAAGCGCCGCGCGCGTTGCCGTCGCCCCCTGTCGACGGGTAATGCCGCGCGAGCGCCGGTTCCCCGAGAAGCGCGAGGCAGTGCAACGCGCCGGCAAGATGCAATCCCGGCCGCGCGCAGTTCGACAGCGGCGCGAGAACGACGGTGAGTTGCGGTTCCCGCCGGGCATCGGCTGCGGCTTCGCGTAAAAGGGTTGCGGTGAACGGCGAACCCATTGTCTCGCATGCGGAGGCTTGGCGTTCGAGCCGCTTGGCAATATCGCTCATGACGGGGCTTCGTTAAATCCGGAACATCCGCACGAAGCGGTCGAGCAGCTTCGGATCGCCGGTAATGCGCACGATTCTCTTCTTGATTGCCTCTCCCGGCGAAATCTCGTGGGCCAGCAGCAGCCGAAGCGCCGGACCGGTCTCGATTGTGAGGTCGGGTTTGGCGATCGGCCCACGCGCCACGGTAACGCCGCCGTCGCGGACGCGCGCATGCACTTCGATCGGCCCCAGTTTTAACAGATAGGTGAGCTTCGCTTTGCCCGCCGCTTCCGGGCGGAACGTCGTGCGCAGCGCCGTCGCGATCGAGTCCTCTGTGACCGTTTCATCGGGCCGCGGCTCACCGAGATGCTGCGCGCCCCAACGGCCGATGGCCAAGACGACTTCTTCGAGTGCCGCGCCATCCTCGGTCAACTCGTAGGCAACGCCCTTCTCCGGCCGCGCAAGCACCCGGCGGCGCACGAGCCCGCTATCCTCCAACTCGTTGAGGCGCGCGGTCAAGATATTCGTCGGAATTCCGGGCAGGCCGCGCCTAATTTCGCCGAAGCGCTTCGGCCCGATGAGAAGATCGCGAACGATCAGGAGCGCCCAGCGCTCGCCTACCAGCTCGAGCGCCCGCGCGAACCCGCAGTATTGCCCGTAGCTCCGCTTGACGGCTATCACGGACGTATTATAGCAACTTACATTTCTTTTGACAATCTCACTTGTTTTTTACAAGTGAATGTGCTACCATCGGCGGCACCACTCGTCGAAAGGAGACCCTCGATGCCGAGCATCACTCCGTTCCTTTGGTTTACCGGCGATGCCGAGGAGGCCGCCGAGTTCTACGTCTCCATCTTTAAGAATTCGAAGATTACCGACGTGAGTCGTTACGGCGAGGCCGGTCCGGGGCCGGCAGGCTCCGTCATGACCGTCGACTTCGAGTTGGACGGCCAACCCCTTATGGCGATCAACGCGCCGGCCGGCGATCCCGGCGTGCCGGCCGAGAACTTCTCGCAGGGAAAAGTCGCGCTTTTTGCCGGCTGCAAAACGCAAGCCGAGGTCGACGACCTGTGGGACAAGCTCTCCGAGGGCGGACAAAAGCTGCCGTGCGGCTGGGTCGCCGATCGCTACGGGTTCGCCTGGAACATCGTTCCCGAAGGTCTGCGCGACGTCATCGGCGGCGACGACGAAGAGCGCGCGGCGCGCGCGATGCGCGCGATGCTCCAAATGAGCAAGCTCGACATCGACGAGCTGCGCCGAGTCTACAATGCCTGAGTTTGAAAGGATTTGAGATCGTGAAACATCCGGTTATGCATTTCGAGATCATGGGGCAGGACGCGCCGAAGCTGCGCAGCTTCTACGCCGACGTCTTCGGCTGGAACGTCGCCGCCCCGATTCCCAACTATGCGATGCAATACAGCCTCGTCGATCCGGTTCCGGGCTTTACGCGCGGCATCATGGGCGGCATCGGCAAGGCGCCCGAAGGCTACGACGGTCACGTAACGTTCTACGTCGTCGTCGACGACATGGAGTCGGCCTTCGCCAAAATCGAAGCGCACGGCGGCTCCCGGATGATGGGTCCCGACAAAGTCCCCAACGGGCCGGTCATCGGCCTGTTTAACGATCCGGAGGGCCATGCGATCGGCTTGGTCGACATCGGCGACGAAATGCGCGGCGCACCGATGGAGCTGGTGCCCTTCATCTTCTTCTACGGACGCTGCGAAGAGGCGCTCGAGTTTTACAAGAATGTCCTCGACGGCAGCTACGAGATCGCGATGCGTGACGGCGATGCGGTAAAGTACGCGACGTTTACCGCCCTAGGAGTATCGTTCAAAGCCTCCGATGGAATGACGCGGCGAGCGATTGATGCCGATGAGGGCAATGTGTCGCTGGCGCTCAACGTTCCCGATGCCGGCCGTGCGCAAGAGGTTTTCGATGCGCTTGCCGAGGGCGGGAAGGTCGTAACGCCCTTCGGCGACGCGCAATGGGGCGGAAAGTTCGGTAACGTGCACGACCGCTTCGGCACCGAGTGGTTCGTGACGTCGGCGCCGTAGCGCGCTACCGGCGGATCGTCACAACGTCAACCGTCACTGGCTGAGAAGCGATGCCGTTTGCTACAACCACCAGCGTGCTCTTTCCCGCGGCGACCGGTTTCGGCACGTCGAAATAGGTCCACACCGTTTTCGTTCCCGTGGCAACCGCCATCGTGCTGTGATCGTGCGTGCGCGCATAGTAGACATTGCCGCTGCTGCTATTGGTGATCCGCACGAGTGGGTAGGACGTCGCGTTTTGATATTCGTCGCCGAACGCCATCGCTTGCGAAAGGCCGTTGAACTGGGTGCCGGTGATCTTGTAGGTGTGTCCTGGAACGACGCTCGCCGGATAGGTGCCGATCGTCGGGCGCCAGCGCGCCTGCGGTTTGCCGGGCGGCGTATAGAAAGTGGTCCCGAGGCCGAACATGACCAGCTCCCCCGTCGGTAGTAGCAGCGGAGAGCCGACGGTCGTCTGGACGTTTTTGAATCGCGAACCGTTGAAGAGCCATAAGCCGCCGTCGAGGAAAAGCAGCACGTCGCCCGCCGGCGTCAGCACGGCGTAAGTATCGCCCGCGCCGTAAGCGCCTGGGAGGACCGGCCCGGCGGCCCACCTTCCGGCAAGACGGCCCGTCGTGTGATAGATCGCCGTATGCGCGGGGCCGTTCGTGCCGGCACTCGGCGAAGCGCCCGTCGCGAGAACCGTTCCGTCTGGACGCAGAATCGCCGGTCCGATCTCGCCCGGTGGATGATAGCAATCGCGCGGCAAGTTGCCGTAACGCACGCACTTTCCAAAATACGGCGAGCGCAGATTCGCGACCGTCGTTCCGATGCTCGTCCACGTCCCCGCCGTGGGCTTATATATCTCGGAGTTGGGCGAGTCGCGAACGTCGGCGGTGAGCACGGTGCCGTCGGGAAGCAGCGTCCAGCCCTCTTCGGCGTTGAAATCCGCCTTGCTGGCGTCGCTGACATTGGTCCATTGCAGCGACTTCGGGTCGAGCACTGCGTCGCGTTTGGTGAGCTTTTGTCCGAGCAGCATCCGCCCGTCCGGTAACATCGTCGAGGGCGAATCGCCGACCCATTGCCACCCCGCCGGATGCCCCAGCGCCGTCCAAGCGTTGGTTTGCGGATCGAAGATCGCGCCGAGATTCGTCAGTTGCAGCGGATGATGGTTGCCGGGCTGATTGTACTCGCCGCCGATGATGACGAGCCGCCCGTCGGCAAGCACTTGCGAGGCGTACGCGTTGGGAGCGTAACCAGAAGGCAACGAGCCGACCTGCGTCCACGTTCCGTCCTGATAGCTGCCGTGAATGTCGGGAGCCAAGCGGAACCACTCACTCTCTGGATTCTCGTTCTGCGCGAGCACGGTGCCGTCGGTTAGGAGAAATGCAATAGCCACGCCGCGCGGCGCAGTGCCGCCGCGCACCGCGAGGTCGTTCGAAACGAACGCGTTTGCCGAACGGCTGGGCAACGTCGCAGCCGCGGCGCAGCCGGCAACGAGCGTAACGACTGCGGCGGCAACGATGAGGCGCATTATGTAGGCGATCAGTCCATCAGTTTCTGGATGAAATACGTCATTTCCAGCGCGCTGGTGAAGGCTCGTTCTTGCAAGTTCGCGCCGGCAGCGTGGCCGCCTTCGAGCACTTCGTAAAAGAGATAGGGAACGTGGAGCGCCGCGAGCTTGGCGGCAAACTTACGCGCGTGCTGCGGCCCCACGCGATCGTCCTTCGTCGTCGTCCAAACGAGCGGTTCGGGATATTTTACGCCGGGCTTCAAATTGTTATACGGCGAGGTCGATGCCAGGAAGGCGCGTTGCTCCGGAATCGAAACGCTGCCGTACTCGCCGGTCCACGACGAGCCCGCCTCGATCTGCTCGTACCGCAGCATGTCGAGCAGCGGAACTTGAATGTCGACGGCACGCCACAGCTCGGGATGCTGCGTGAACTCGACGCCCATCAGTAGCCCACCGTTGGAGCCGCCTTCGATCCCTAAGCGACGTGGACTGGTAACGCCGGTCGCGATCAGATCCTGCGCTACCGCAGTAAAATCGTCGTAGATGCGCTGGCGGTGCGTGGTGAGGCCGGCGTCGTGCCAGGCTGGGCCGAACTCGCCGCCGCCGCGAATATTTGCCAGCACGTAGACTCCGCCGCGCTCGAGCCAAAGCTTGCCCAAGATTCCGCTATAGCTCGGCGTTTGGGAGACTCCGAAGCCGCCGTAGGCGTAGAGTATCGTCGGGTTGTTGCCGTCAAACTTCATGTTCTTGGGGTGCACGATGAAGTAGGGAATGTGCGTTCCGTCTTTCGAGGTTGCTTCGCGCTGTTCGACGACGTCGTTGGAGGCGTCGAATCGCGCGGGTGAGGTCTTGATCACGGAAAGGCTGCCCGTGCCGGCATCGAGTTGCCACAACGTCGACGGAATCAGAAAGCTCGTCGCGGTCAGATATGCCGCGTTGCTGCGATCGTCGGTGCTGTCGATGCCGATTGACGAGTCGTCGGGGAGGTCGAGCCGTTGCTTCGACCAACCGGCGTCACCCGTCGGCGTGTATACCCAGGCGCGTCCGCGCACGTTCTCGTAGGTGGTCAGCAGCAATCGCGAGCTGGTTTGCTCCACGTCGTCCAGCGTTTCGCGCGGACCGGGCGCGTAGACCAGCGCCGGTTTCAAGTTCGTGGGGTCGGCCGTCGCCGCCGCCAGATCGACCGCGACGAGCGCGCCTTGCGGAAACGTCGAGCCGTCGACACTCCAGTTCTCCGCAAGAGTAAAGAGCAAACGGCCCGCGACCATCGCGCTCGGCTGCGACCGCAGCGGAACGTTCAGTCGCCGCACGCCGGTGGGCGTCAACAGATAGAACTCCGACTCAAACGTCGAGAGCGGCCGCCAAATAATCGCTGCGCGGTGGCCCGCGCCGTCGTGGAATACGACCGGCGTCACGCCATAGCCGCCGTCGGTCTTCGCACCGCGAAAAATCTCAACGGCATCGGAGAGGGACTGTCCGCGCCGCAACCGTTTGACGATGAAGGGGTAGCCGGCGGTCGTCAAATCGCCGGGCGACCACTCGCGCGAGACCAGCAGCGTGTCGGGGTCTTCCCATGCGGTGGCCTGCTTGCCATGCGTGAGGACGAAGCCATCCTTCACGAACGCTCCACTCGAAGAGTCGAACTCGCGCACCGTGACCGCGTCCTCACCGCCGTCGGAAAGAAAAACGAGGCAGCGGGTTTCGGCCGGCCAAACGCAGTCGACTCCCTTCCAAACCCAGTTCGCATGTTCGGCTCGGGAAAGCGCGTCCAAATCGAGCGCCGTCGTCCACGCCGGCGCGGCGCTCGCATAATCGGGCATGCTCGTGTGCCGCCAAATCCCGCGGACGTGATCGTCGTCTTGCCAAAAGTTGAAAACCTGACCGGCAATAATTGCCGGAGCGGGAACCCGGTCGGGAGCTTGCGCGATCGTCAACGCCTGCGCGTACAATGCGGCGAAACGCGGATCTGCTTGCAAAACCGCAAGCGTCTTGGCGTTTTCGGCTTTTACCCAGGTTATCGCGCGCGCTCCGTGCACGTCTTCGAGCCATAAAAAGGGATCCGTCTCTGCGGCGCTCTCGCCGCCCTGCTGCGCATTCTGCGCACGCGCGATTGCCGCGAGGCCGGCAAAGACGGCCAGCAGCACGAGCATGCCGAGCAACTTCACATTCAAACTCCTCATGAGTCTCTTACGGTAGTTTCGCGAGACGGCCGCCGTCGACCAGCAGCGTGGCGCCGGTGACGAAGCGCGCGTCGTCCGAGGCCAGAAAGCAGATCGCGGAGGACAGGTCCTCGGGCTTGCCGATCGGGCCTTCCATTTTCTCGACCCCGCTCTTGACGTTGGGGTTGTTCCAAAGCATCGGCGTATCGACCGACCCGGGCGCGACGGCATTGACGCGGATACTGCGCGGCTGCATTTCCAACGCGAAGCCGCGCGTGAACGCCTCGATCGCGCCTTTCGAAGAGGCATACGCCACGACGTTGGGCGACGTCGCATAGGCGTGCACCGAGCTGACGTTGACGAACGCCGAGCCCGGCGCCATATGTGCCACGCCGTATTTTGAAAAGAAGAAGACGGATCCGAGATTGACGGTGAGGGTTGCAAAAAAATCCGCTTCGGCGATCTCGGCGATCGGCCCAAACTTCATCAGCGCCGCATCGTTGACGATGACGTCGATCTTGCCGTAGCTTGCGACCGCCTCCGCGACGACGGCTTGCACCGCGGCCGAGTTGCCGACGTCGGCTTGCACGGCGATCGCCGTCCCGCCCGCCGAAGCGATGGCGTCGACGGTCGCTTGGGCCGAGGCGAGGTCGAGATCGGCGACCACGATGCTCCCACCTTCGCCGGCCATCTGCAGGCAGGTCGCTTTCCCGATGCCCGAGCCGCCGCCGGTCACGATGCAGGCCTTGTTCGTAAATCGCATGCCGCCGCATTCGCTCCGGCGAACCGGAACGTCCTCGGTGAAGAGCGAAAGTCGTGGGGCTTTTAGGAGATGAGGCAATTGATTTCGAGCCGCGGCGTTGGTCGTGTGGTAGCTGCAAGCGTTCTGTGCGCGTTGGCGGCGTGCGCGCCCATGCCGGTCGTTTCGCCCGCTCCGGCGAAAAGCGGCGCCGCCGCTCGAGCGACCGCCGGCGACCTCATTTACGGGAGCGGAACCGACGGCAGCCACGTCTACGTCTTTTCCTACCCCGGCGGTGACCTGGTCGATACGATCGCCGTTCCGAAGGGCACGATTGCCTTGGAGGGCGTTTGCTCGGACGCTTCGGGTAACGTTTTCGTAACGGGTATTTCCCCTCCGAAGAAAGGCATCGGCCAAGGGCATCTTTACGAATACGCGCATGGCCGCACCCGGCTTATCAAAACGCTGACGTTTAACAATGCGATACCGTTCGGCTGTTCCGTCGACCCGGCGTCGGGAACGCTGGCCGTCTCCACGGTCGGTCTCGACAATCGCGGCGGAGCGCTCGAAACCTTCACAACCCAGGGCTACGAAAAAAGTTATTATAGCTACGACATTGCGAACTTCTACTATTGCGCGTATGACGACCAAGGAAACCTTTTCGTCAACGGCCAGGGAAGCGGCACGCAAATGTATCTCAACGAGCTGCTTGAAGGAAAGAACGGGCTCGAGGAGATTTCACTCGACAAGTACGTCAGCGTTTCGGGTATGGGCCAGCTTCAATGGGACGGCCGTAACCTTACGCTCGAGGACCTGACGGCAAACGCGATCTATCGGCTCGGCGTTTCGGGATCGAGCGCCAAGGTAGTCGGGACGACGCATATCAAGGGTTGGAACGGTGCGGCGTTATCGACGATCGACGGGAACGGCGTGCTCGTTCCGAGCGGAGTTTCAGCAACGGCGATCGGTTTTTGGAAATATCCCGGCGGCGGCACCGCGGTGAAAACGGTCTCGAGCCCGAGCGGTCTCTTCGCGCTCACGATCAGCGTGGGCAAGCAGCGATGAGGATGCGTTTCGCTATCGCTCGCTCGTGGCTGGGCGCTCTCGCGCTCGTCTCGATGGTCGCAGCCTGCGGCAGACCATCGCAGCTGGGGCTGCCTGCGTCTGCGACGCCGGCCGTCCGCGGTTCGTGGATGCTTCCCGATGCGTCGAAAGCGGATCTGATGTACGTCGCCGATGCATATGACGACCGAGTCGACGTCTACGCGTATCCGAACGGCAGGCGCGTTGGAGAGCTTACGGGCTTTGCGGGTCTAGCGTTCATGTGCGTCGACGGCGGGGGCGACGTATTCATTCCGGACTACGGCGCTTCCCAGATACTCGAATACGCGCACGGCGGCACGAAGCCGATGGAAACGCTGAGCGACGGCAAGGCCGAGCCCTATTCGTGCTCCGTCGATCCGACGACCGGAAATCTGGCGGTGGCAAACTTCGGCGTGGAAGGCGACAAGTTCGGCGATGTCGTGATTTATCGCGACGCCAAGGGAAAACCGAAAGCGTTTTCGGTGGATGAGGAAATGGCGCACGCCTACTTTTGCGCGTACGACGACTCCGGGAACCTTTTCGCCGAAGGCAGCAGTCCCGCGGCCTCCGGCGGCTCCTTTGGATTTGCGGAGAAAAGCAAGGGCGCGAGTCAGTTTGCGCCGGTCACCCTGGAGGATGTGCCCGTCCTGCCGTCCGGCTTGCAGTGGGACGGCACCTATCTCGCAATCGGAACCGGAACGATCGCCGGGCCCAGCTCGGGTAACACGTACGTCTATCACGTGGAGGTCGCTCATTTCGTGGGCAAGACGATTGCGACCACGCAGCTCGTCGAAAAGGCTCCCACGGCAGACTTCTTTATCGACGGCTCGACGATCGTCGCATCCGGCGGCGACGCGCAGTCGACCATCGGGTTCTTTCACTATCCCAAGGGCGGGGCGCCGGTCAAGACGCTGACGGAAACCTCTCCGTTCGGCGTGGTCGTCAGTCCCGCGGCGAAATGAACTAGCGATGTCGATTCGATCCGTTGCCGGCGCGCTGCTCGGGCTCTCGATCGCCGCATGTTCGAGCGCAGGAGATTTCCGCGCGGTTCCGCCACCGTCAGGCGCGCCTCGTGTCGCTTCGCGCGAGTCGGGGAGTAACTATCAATATCAGACGATATTCAGTTTTCAAGGATTTAATGGCAGCGCTCCAGCCGGCGCTCTGACGTACTTCGGCGGAAAGCTGTATGGAACGACGATGGGGGGCGGTTATTATTCGGTGGGAATCGTTTTTAGCCTAACGCCGTCGGGCAGCCAAACCGTTCTGCATACCTTTGGGCTGCCCGGCGACGGCGCCCGGCCCGAGGCGGCCTTGACCGTTTTCGACGGCGTTCTTTATGGAACGACGTACGCCGGCGGGGCGTATGGAAAGGGCACCGTCTTCAGCGTGACGACCCACGGTGACGAGCGCGTACTCTACAGCTTCGGCAAAACGCCGAAGGATGGCGCCCAACCGGTCGCGGGCCTGACGCCGCTCAACGGCCTGTTATACGGAACGACCTCAGCCGGCGCGAACTATAATGCCGGAACCGTCTTCACGATGACGCCGGGCGGCAAGGAAACGATTCTGCACCGGTTCCTTCCGTACTCGAAGAAAGACGGGCAGAATCCGTTTGCGAAACTCATTCTCTTCAACGGTCTGCTCTACGGCACCACCGAAGGCGGCGGCAAATGCCAAGAGGGAACGGCGTTCTCGATCACGACCTCGGGCAAGGAACGAACGCTCTATAACTTTCCCTGCCAACGATATGACGGCGAGAATCCTCAAGCCGGCGTGACGGTGCTCGACGGCATACTGTACGGAACGACGACGCAGGGCGGGAAAGCCTTCTACAACGACGGGACCGTTTATAGCCTGACGACTTCGGGAAAAGAGCGCGTGCTCTTCGACTTCTACCCGCCGTCCGAATACGGGTTCGGCCCCAACACGTCGCTCGTGCCCCTCAAGGGCGCGCTCTATGGGACCACGCCCGATGATGCCGCGAACGACGCGGGCGCCCTCTATAGCATAACGCCGTCGGGCACCGCCACGGTTGTCCATTCCTTCGGCGTTCCTCCCGACGGCGCGAGCCCGCTCGGCGGGCTCACGAACGTCAACGGTACGCTCTACGGCACCACGTCGTCAGGGGGCGGCGTTGCCGATGCTGGAACAGTTTACAAGGTCTCGTTCTAAGCGCGTGGCGGGGAACCTGAAGTTCGGTGTTGCCACCGCCGACCATCAGTGTGAGGCCTACGATGGGCACGACGACATTCGCGACGTCTGGGAACGGGTGCGCGGACTCGTGCCGCGCGGCAAGGCCACCGATTTTTGGAACCGGTACCGTGAAGACGTCGAGCTGGCGCGCGGCCTGGGCTGCAGCGTCTTTCGTCTCTCGCTTTCGTGGGCGCGGCTCGAGCCCGAACCCGGCGTCTGGGACGACGAGGCCTTCGCCCACTATCGCGACCTCTTGCAAACGCTTCGCGATGCCGGAATGTCGGCGGTCGTTACGCTGGTGCACAACACCTGGCCGCTGCACGTTCAAGCTGCGGGCGCCGGCGCAGGATTGCTCGATAAGGGCTTCCCCGACCGCGTTGCGCGCTTCGCGCAAGAGGTCGCGCACCGTCTGGGCGATCTGATCGACGACTACATTACGCTCAACGAACCCAATCAGCTCGTCTACGGGTGGATCAAAGGCTTTTGGATGCGCGCCTACGCGATGCCGCCGGGCCAGCCGCCGTACGAGAGCGGTGACGCGCAAATGGACGACGTCCTCACGCTGATCCCGAATCTCTTTCGCGCGCACGCCAAGGCACGCGAGGCGATTCGGCGCATTCACCCGATCTCGCGCGCCGGCGCGAACCCGCTCGTCTTAGGCCTCCCGCAATGGCTTCAGCGCTGGATCGATCGCACTGCGACGCACCTGAAGTCACCGGAGGATGTGAGGCGCCAGGCGGCGCGCATCGCACAATCGGCGATCGTCGAAGGCGGGCGTGTCGATTGCTCGATCGCGCAGATTACCATGACGGCGCAGCGCCGGCAGCACGCGTTCTTCTCCGAACCTTACTACGGCGCGCACGTTTCTGCGCTGCACGCGCGCGGGTTCGAACTGCCGCAACCGACGCAAGAGTGGCGCGGACGCGTCGCCGTCGTCGCCGCTACGCTTCCGGCGAGCATCGCCCGCGGCTGGTTTCCCGCGGCGACGTTGAGCTTTCTGCCCGCCATGCCCGACGCCGTTGCCGCGCTGCAACGCGGCGACGTCGACGCGATCTTCGACGACGACGTGGTGCTGCGCGAATATGTGGGCGATGCGCTCGAACTCACCGCGCTTCCCGGGACCGAACAGTACTTTGCCGTCGCGATGGCGCTGGGCAGCCGCACGCTGCTCAATATCGTCGACCGCGCCATCCGCGATCTGCGCCGCGAGCACCCCGAGATTCCCAACGCGTTCAACCGCAAGTCGGTCGCGCACATCGGGCGCGAAGAAGCGGCCAAGAACGACGCGAAGCGCGACGTGCCGGAGATGGACCGCTCGATCGCGCGCATCCGCCGGCGCGGTAAGTTGCGCGTCGGCATCCATCCCGGCGTCGCTGGCCTGTGCACGAGGACCAAGAAGGGACGTTACGAAGGGCTCGAACCGGAGATCGCGCGTCGCATTGCGCAGCTGATCTTTGGCGATCCGGAGTGCGTCGAGTTCGTGCCCATGGCGGGCGAACAGCGTCTGAACGCCACGCGGTCGACGTTGCTGCACTCGCTCTTTGCGTTGCGCAAGAGCATCGCAATCTTCTCGACGCTGCTGGGCACGAACTGGTGGAACCTTGGCATGGCCGGCAAGCTGCCGGAGTTTCTCTGCCCGCGCGAATGCATCGGTACGCTCGACTACGTTGGCCTCGACTACTACTGGGGCGTACCGTCGTTTTGGCCGCGGGATCTGCATCGCCTCAGTGCCGCCGCGGATTTTGAGTACGCGAGCGCGCCGGTCTGGCCCGACGCACTCAAAGTGACGCTGTTGGAGGCGGCTCGAGGGTTTCCGGGTAAGCCGATCATCGTCATCGAGAACGGCTGCGTCGTCAAAGCCGCCGGCGTCGGCCGTCCGGATTACTTAACGGAGCACGTCGCGGAGGTTCGCAAAGCCGTCGCGCGAGGTGCCCCCGTCGAAGCGTATCTGTGCTGGAGCATCACCTCGAACCGTGAATGGGGTTTGCCCTTCGACGACGGCAGCGACTTCGGTCTGTATCATATCGATCTCGACACCGACCCCGCGCTAACCCGTAAGCCGACCGACTCGAGCCGCACCTATGCCGATCTGATTTCGCGCGGCGACGGAATTCAAGGAGAGACCGCTACTCCATAGACCGATTTCAAGCCGCTGGTAATTGAGTTCACGAGTTTGCCCGACGAGTAATCGTAGACGAGCAGCGCGTTGACCTCGGGGTCGGCAACGTACAGGTGCTTAAACGGCTTGTCGAACGCGATCCGGAACGGATCCTCCATCCCTTGCGAGATCGTCTCCGACGGCTTCGTCGCACCCGGCGGGAAAACGTAGACGGCGGCGTTGCTGCCCGAACCCTGGTCGGCGACGACGACGTCGCTCTTTCCGTCGATGGCGTCGCCGGCCGCCCATACGATGGGAAGCCCGAGGTCGGTGCCGCTCGTAGATTTTGGTGCAAACTCGTCGACGTCGCCCGGACCCGCACCGTGGGCGCCCGTATTATACTCGACGTACAAATTGTTCTTCGAGTCGAGTGCGACGCCTTGCGGATAGGTGATGTCGATCGTCACCTTCGGGCGAGTCGAGTTTTTCGGGAACTCGACGACTTTCTCACCGACCAAGTCGGCGACGTAGACCCATCCGTTCTTGCCTGCGGTTACGCTCGTCGGGTAGGCGAAGCCGGTGTATTGCAGCTTGTAGGTCGTGCTGCCGCGCGGATACATCGTTACGGTTTGGTTCGATGCATTGGTGACGAACAGATCGCCGTGCTCGTCGATGCAGTTACCCTCCGGACCGCTGATTCCGTCGGTGATCTCACCGATGGGGCTCTGGTCCGATCCGGCGGCCGAGTAAATCTCGACTGCGTTGTTGAGAAAATCCGAAACGTAGATCAGATGCTTCGCCTTCCTTGCCGCGGGCGAGAGCCACCCGCCGGCCCGATGGGCAGGCTGCGGCATCCCGAGCAGCGCGCGGACTCGGGCGGCTTGTTCCGGCGTTCCCCCCAGATTCGTCGCCGGCGTTGCTTGCCCGCCGGCACAGCCCGCACACAACGCGAGCGTCGCAATCCACAGAATCTTTTTCATCAGAAATTCTCCTTAGCAGGTTAGAGCGGTGGGGCCGGATCGAGCGCGAGACCGTTGGGGCCGTCGACGCCGTCGGTGATGGTGTCTACCAGGGTGCCGCTAGGATAATCGTAGACGTAAACGGCGTTGCCGATGGCGTCTCCCACGTAGACTCGGTGCTCGTCTTTCTCGAAGCGTACCGGATCCGGGTCGAGCGCATTTTGGGCGAACGTCTTTGACGATTTGGTCTTACCCGGAGGGAAGACCAGAACGCCCGGCAGTCCCTGGTCGGCGGTGACGATGTCCCCGGCGCGGTCGAGCGCGATGCCGCCGGGCTCGTCGGTGACGATTCCCAGGTTCGTTCCCTGCGTGCTTCCCGCGGCGTACTCGATGATTTCGCCGCTTTTGTACCCTGCGGTGTAGGTGGTGACGAAAGCATTGCCGGAGGCATCGAGCGCGACGTCGATGGGATACGGAACGTCGGTAATTTTTACCGACGGCGTGTTCGACGCTTGAGGAAAGACCTCGACCGACGCCGGCCGCAGGCTGGATACGTAAACGTTGCGCTGCTTATCGGTCGCAACTCCGGCGGGATACCCCAGACCGCTCGAGTACGTGAAGCTAGCTTTCACGCTTCCCGGCGCATACTCGGTTACGGTGTTCGCATCGGTGTTGGTCACGTAGAGGTTGCCTTTGTCGTCCACGTTTGCGCCTTCGGGTCCGTTGATGCCGTCCGTGATCTTTCCGATCGGTGCCTGATTGTGACCCTTCGTACAGTAGACGTCCACGTAGTTGAGTTTGAAGCTGGAAACATAGAGCTTGGTTTTGCATGCCTTCGCCGCGGGAGCGAGCCAGCCGCCCTGCGCTCCGTTGCCCTCCGGAACGGTCGAGCCGGACGAGCAAGCCGCGAAGATCGGCAGGAAGGCGAGCACGACGACTTTTTGCATCGGCATCTCTTATCCGCTCGGCTGGGCGATGCCCCTTGCTACGCCGAAGAAGTAACTATGCGTGCTAAGAACTGCGCAAAGATATAAGAGCGATGCCGCTGCAGAACCGAGTCACCCCGTTTGGGGAGATCGTTGCGCTGGATGGCCGCGGCCTCGTCATGGGCAACCGGGGCGTACTCCACGACGACCAGCGCCGGATCGTGCGCTCTTCGCAAGTGCGGCGTTGGATCGCATGCCGCACCGAGTTCCGCGGCCGCCGGCGTGCGATCATGTCGCCCAAGCGCTACACCGAGCTGTTCTTTCTCGACGAAGCGACCGCGTTTAGCGCAGGTCATCGTCCGTGCCGGGAGTGCCGTTACGCGGACTACCAACGCTTTCGCTCGCTGTGGGAAGGCTGCCACGCGGGCCACGCGGGCGCCGATGCCATTGACGTGCAGCTTCAACACGAGCGGCGCGTCGGCGGTAAGAAGCGTACCTATCGCAGCGACGTCGGGGCGCTGCCGGACGGAACGTATGTTGCGCTCGACGGGGACGCATGGCTGGTATGGGGCGACGAGCTGTTGGCCTGGTCCGGTGCGGGCTATGCGAACCGCAAGCCTCGCCCGGCGCGGATGGCGGTCGACGTGCTGACGCCTCGTTCGATCGTCGCCGTTCTCGCCGCGGGCTATCGCCCCGGCGTACATCCGAGCGCCGACGGTTCCTAGTAGCCCGCGAGAAAGGCCCGCGAGAACGCGCAAGGGAACGACCGGAAACTTACCAACTGCTTACTAAGGAAGAGGGTTATGGCAAGAGTCGTCGTCGTTGCGCAGTGCAAAGATCAAGGCAAGTGGGAAGCGGGCTTCAAAACCCACCGCGAGTTGTTCAAGACCTACGGCATCAGCGAGCCGGTCAGCTACGGAATGGGCGAAGCCAACCACGTCGTCGCTTGTTTTGAAACCAACGATTTAGCTACGTTCATGAAGGCCATGGATTCACCGGAGACCAAGGCGGCGATGGAGTCCGACGGCCTCGTTATGGACTCGGTCTCGGTCTTCGTTCTCGACAAGGAACTGAGCGTTTAAGCCGTCGTTATGGAAGCATTCTCAAAATGAAAACGCTGATCGTTTTTGATCTCGACGGTACTTTGGCCGAGAGCAAGGCGGCGATCGACGACGAGATGCGATCGTTTCTCGCGGGGCTGCTCGGCGTGCCGCACGTGCAGGTGTCGGTGATCTCCGGCGGCGACTGGCCGCAGTTTGAAACGCAGCTTCTCGCGAACCTCCCGTCGGGCGCGGATTTTACCAAGCTGTCGTTGCTGCCGACCTGCGGGACGCGATTCTATCGCTATGCCGGGGGCACTTGGAACAAACTCTATTCGGAGGATCTCAACGCCGAGCAAAAAGCGCGGATCGTCGCCGCGCTCGATAAGGAGGTTGCGGCATCGGGATTTGCGGCGACGAAAACATGGGGGCCGACGATTGAGGATCGCGAGAGTCAGATTACCTACTCCGCGTTGGGCCAGCAGGCTCCGCTCGACGCCAAGAAAACGTGGGATCCGGACTTCTCGAAGCGCTTGAAGATCAAAGCAGCCCTCGACCGCGACCTGCCCGACTTCTCGGTTCGCTTGGGCGGCACGACGTCGATCGACATCACGCTGCCGGGCATCGACAAGGCCTACGGCATTCGGAAGCTGCGCGACATCCTGGGCATTCCCATCAGCGACATGCTCTATGTCGGCGATGCCTTGTTTCCGGGCGGAAACGATGCTCCGGTGCGGGATACCGGGGCCGTTTGCATCCAGGTCAGGGACCCGGATGAAACCAAGCGCGTGATCGAGACCGTTATCGCGTGCGAGAGCTGAAAGGACGCTTATGAGTACGACTCCAGGTACGTCCGCGGCTGCGACAGCAGCTGCGACCACGGCTGCGACTCCCATCAAGTGGTTCGCTCTGCCCCAGAAGCACGACTATCCGGCGGCGCAATCGTACTTGAGTCTGACGATGAAGCCCGACGTGGTCAAAAAGATCGTCGCCGCCTTGAAAAAAGCCGAGATGACGGCGTTTAAATCGAAGGACATCTTCAGAGCCTCGCTGCTGTCGCTGCTCGGCGTGAGCAACTACCACGTGGAGAAAGTCCGAGCGGAAATGCTCGCCGGGCAAGCGATTTCGCCGCTATTGCTCTTCAGAGAGAAAACCACCGGAAGGGTGATCATCGCCGACGGCTATCATCGGCTCTGCGCGGTCTACACCTTCGATGAGGACGCCGTCATCCCGTGCAAGATCGTCTAATCGATCACGAACCGCAGCGACTGAAGGACGCACAACAGGCTGCCGCCGATTTCTGGCTGCCCGCCCACGAATGGCGCCGCATTTTCTCGGAAGCTTGGGGTACCTTTCTCCTCGTCGTCGTCGCCGCCGGCGCCGGAGTTGTAGCGGCCCAGAGCGGCGGTGAGATAACGCAGAGCGCGAAGGTCGTCGCGCCGGGCTTGATGGTCATGGCCGTCATCTACTTCATGGGCGCGGTTGGCGGTGCGCACCTAAATCCGGCAGTTACGCTCGCGTTTGCCGTGAGGCGCAACTTTCCGTGGGGCCGAGTTCCCGGATATATCGTGGCGCAGTTCGCCGGCGGCATCGCCGCGGCGTGTTTTCTTCGCGTCATGTTCGGCAACATCGGCCTGCTCGGCGCCACGGTGCCCGCTCCCGGCATCGGCGACCTCAAAGCGCTGATCATGGAAGTCCTGTTAACCGCGGGTCTGGTCAACGTAATTCTCGGCACCTCGGCGGGCGCGCGAAATGTCGGGACCAACGGAGCGATCGCCGTCGGCGGCTATATTGCGCTCGCAGGCTTGTGGGCTGCACCGATTACCGGAGCTTCGATGAATCCGGTGCGATCGTTCGCGCCCGACTTGCTCCGCGGCGACCTTCACTCCGACTGGATATACATCGTCGGCCCGGTCACGGGCGCGATGATCGCCGTCGGCTTCGAATGGATCCTCAAAGGAGGTCCAACCCAGGCCGGGAGCTTGGCCGCACAGGGCGACACGCCCACCAAACCAAGGTGACGAGGACGAGTTGAAGCGGAAGCCTGAGATAAAACTCCGGCGCGCTGCCGATATCTCGATAAAGCTCGGGATGTTGGGCCATCTGAACGTTAGCTGGAAAGACTGCGATCAAGAGGGCGATGAGCCCGATGCCGGCGAGCTGTCGGGTCTTTGGAATCCACACGCCGATCCCGCCTAGGCACTCGCAGACGCCGCTAATCGCGACCAGCAACGCGGGCTCCGGCAGATAACCCGGCACGATCCGAATATAAAACCCCGGGTGGACGAAGTGATTGGCGCCGGCCGCAATAAAGAACAGGCCGAGCAGTCCCAGCGCGACCGACCTCGCCGTCATCGGCGCAGCGCTCGCCGCATGTCTTGAGCGCACTGCGCTGCGACCTGGTCCGGCGACTCCGAAAGCCTCGCGATTACGCGTATCCGGTCGGCGTCGGTGCGGTTCTGGCTGAGTTTCGCTTTGGCGTAGATTCGTTGCGCGCGCATCTCAAAGGCAACGATCCCGCGCAGTTGGTTTTCTCGAAAGCCCGCTTCCAAGCGTTGCGGATCCCACGCATCCCCGCCCCCACGTTCGAACTTCGCAGTAAGGCGCACGACCACGTCCCAAGCGTCCGTCTCGCGTAAGGTTCCGCAGAGATGCGCGGCCGAATAGTTCCACGTCGGTACCGTTACGTAGGGCTCCTCGTACCAGCTCGCGGAGACGTAGGCGTGTGCGCCCGTAAAGACGACCGTGGCCGGAGATTGCTTCGCGATCGAGCGAGCCTGTGCGTTCGCGCGAGCCACGTGGCCCAGCACCCAAAGCTCGTCGTTGCGGACTTCCGCGATCATCGGAAGATGCGAAGGCCCGGCCTCGTCGCCCGTCACCAGCAATCCAAACGGGAACCGCTCGATGAGTTCCAGCACCCACGCGGGATCGGCGACCTCGAAATCCGGCGGTACGTACATGCCGCGTTCGTTCGCCCTACAGGCCCCTAGGGGCCTAAGTCACATACGACTGGGAGCTGCGCGAACCGCTGCGCGCGATCTCGCGCAGGCGCTGCTGCATTGCCTTCGTCGGCACTTTGACTCCGTCGGCTAGCCGGAGAAACGCCAAAACGCGAACGTGCCACCAAGTGAGGTCAAGCTCGAACCAGCGCAGCCCGTGGCGCGCCGAGAACGGAAAGGCGTGATGGTTGTTATGCCAGCCCTCGCCCCAGCTAATGAGCGCCACCCACCAGCAGTTGGTGGATTGGTCCGGCGTCTGATAGGTACGATACCCGAGCATGTGGGCGGCGCTGTTGACCAGCCAAGTCGTATGATAGCTGAGCGCAAGCCGGACGAAGACGGCCCAAATCACCCACGACCATCCGCCAAGCGCGAAGAGCCCGAGCGCGAGCGCAACCTGAAGCGGGATGTTGAGATACTGCAGCACGCGATAGAAAGGCTCGGCGTAGAGGTCCGGGGCGAAATGACGCATCTCCTCATCGGACGGCAACGCGATGTTGTGCCGGTAAATCCAGTCCATGTGCGCCCACTTGAACCCATCGGCAATGCTGTGCGGGTCGCCTTCGCGATCGGCATGGGCGTGGTGTTTGCGGTGCACCGATACCCAGCGAATCGGATCGGCTTGCAGCGCGAGCGTTCCAAAGATTGCAAAGAGGTATTCGATGGGTTTGAAGAGTCGAAGGCTGCGATGGGTCAGAATGCGGTGAAAGCAGAGCGAAATCCCCAGCGCGACGGTCGCATACGATACGACGGCGGCTGCCGCCAGCGCCGACCAGCTGAAGAAACCGGGCCAGAAGGCCGCGAGCGCTCCAATGTGAATGCCGACGAGTCCGAAACCTTTGATGCGGCTATACGTACGATCCATATCTTTTTGGTTGAGCGCTCCTACTGCAGACGAGACGTTGTAAATGGAAGGGGAAGCCGGCCGATGAGTGGGCCGGACCGTCGAAAGCTCCCGCAGACCCATGACCCGCGATGGGAGCGAAGTCCTCTAAGTGTACCGCAAAGCGGCGACGGCGCCTACTCCCCAAGTCTGGTAAGCAGGCTTTGGACCGCCGCTTGCTGCGAGCGCTTCGGCGCAGGGTGAGCAAGATTCGGATGGACGCGATCGGCGGCGCAGCGGTAGGCTAGGCACATGACCGAAGACTTCGAACCGATTCGCATCGTCTGCCGGTACGTCGAACGGCACAGTGACGAGGCGCTAAGACTCGATGCACTCGCCGCGTTGGCCGGCCTAAGCAAGCATCACTTCGCGCGGCGCTTCAAAGCCGTCGTCGGCGTAACCCCGAAGGAGTACGCGGCGGCCGTACGGCTGCGCCGGCTCAAAGACGGGCTCAAAGACGATCGCTCCATCGACGCGGCAGTCTACGAGGCGGGTTATGGCTCGCCCAGCCGCGTCTACGAGAGGGCCGCGCGCAATCTGGGGATGACGCCGGCGCAGTACCGGGCCGCGGGCCAAGGAGTGGCGATCTCGTATGCAATGCTCGAAACGCCGTTGGGGCCGATGCTGATCGGAGCGACCGATCGCGGCATCTGCTTCGCGCAGTTCGGCGATTCCGAAGAAGCGTTGCGCGGCAAGCTGCAGGCGGAATACGTCAACGCTGAGATCGCGCCGATGCGAGCGCCGTACCATCCGGATTTTGCCAAGTGGAGCGATGCTATCGCGCGCCATCTTAGAGGCGAAGGGCCCGACCTCAACCTTCCGCTCGACATCCGCGCGACGGCCTTTCAGATGCGCGTTTGGAAGTATCTGCAATCGATCCCGAGCGGCGACGTCCAGTCGTACCGCGAGGTTGCCGCCGGAATCGGCCGGCCGGGGGCTGCCCGAGCGGTGGCGACGGCCGTTGCGCGCAACCCCGTCGCGCTCGTCATCCCGTGCCACCGCGTCATCCGCGATTCGGGCGCGTTGGGAGGTTACCGTTGGGGCCTCGAGCGCAAGAGAACCCTATTGGATATCGAACGCGCAGCCCGATGAAGCCGTTCTTTATCACTGTCTGCGCGGCCGCGCTTGCCGTAACGTGCCTTTGGCGGGCGAGCGCCGAAGCACCGAGGTTCTGCGAGGCCTGCAACTACGCCGGAGCGGCCTTGAGCAACTCGGACTTTACCAACGGCGCTCTCATCGCCGCGAACTTCAAGGGGGCGACGCTCGACGGCTCGTCGTTTCGCGGCGCGCGGCTCGTCGCGGTGAACTTTGAGAAGGCCGACCTTCGTAATACTCACTTCGACTCCGCGGATTGCGTCGCGTGCAACTTCGCCGGCGCGCAATTGGACGGCGCGACCTTTTCGAAGGTGGCAATGGTGGCGGCGAACTTCAAGGGGTTCAGCTCGTCCGTGCAGGACGCAGAGTTGCGGCAGCTCCTGAGCGGCTGCATCTCGTGCAACTTCAGCGGAGCGTATCTGAGCGCCCGCGATCTATCGGGCGTGACGCTGATCTCCGTCGACCTCTCACAAGCCGATCTCCGGGGCACGGACTTCACCGGCGCCGTTCTCTGTTGGTATCAAAGGGCCGGTGCGCAGCGGGTCGTCGTATGCGACGCCATGCACGACGCGATCACCACCGGCGCAAAGTTTGACGGCGCCCAGCTCTGCGATAACCCTCTGAGCCGAATCGGGTGTGTCGCGGCGCCCGCCGACACGCTCAAGCGTTCGCTCGGACCGAAGCCGAGCGCGTCGCCCGAGTCTCCCTAGGTTTCGATGGACGCGGATGTGGCCGTCATCGGCGCCGGCGCGGCGGGTTTGGCGGCTGCCCGAAGCCTCGGCCGGCGGAAGCTGCGGGCTCTGCTGCTCGAGGCACGCGACCGCATCGGCGGTCGCGTGCTCTCGCGTCCGATAGCGCGGATTGCAACGCCGGCCGAGCTCGGCGCGGAGTTTATTCACGGACCAGCCGAACAAACCAAGGCGCTGCTTCGCGAAGCCGGCAGCGCTGCGATCGACATGGGCGGCGATTCGTGGATTCGCGAAAACGGCCAACTCCAATGCGAGGAGAACGATTTCGTGTCGGCGGCAAGCATTTTCGAAGGTTCGCGCTCGCTCGCGAGCGACGAAAGCGTGGAGCAGTTTCTCAGGCGCTTCGAAAACGACGGCGCCCTGCGAAAAACCGCCCAGGCGGCGCGCGCATTCGTCGAGGGATTCGAGGCCGCCGATCCTGCGACCGCCAGCGTCAAAGCGATTGCCGACGAATGGGAATCGGGCGCGGATTCCACCAGCGCGCGACCGCTGGGCGGGTATGGACCAATGATCGAATATCTTCGCAACGACTGCGAGCGCGCCGGGGTGCGGTTCGCGCTCTCGACGCGCG
>Ga0070733_10000395_pt1 | contig 36477 bp, 28 predicted proteins | sample Coa_R1_9_FD_66450 | JGI IMG/M metagenome (GOLD analysis project Ga0070733, IMG submission 66450) | Surface soil microbial communities from Centralia Pennsylvania, which are recovering from an underground coalmine fire - Coalmine... | ecosystem: Environmental > Terrestrial > Soil > Unclassified ... | reverse complement strand
CCCACGGAGCGCTATGCATCAGGCGTCTACGTGGTGGGCAGCAAGGGCGAAGACAGTCTGCCACAATGGGTGAAGCAGAACCGCAACATCATGAACACCGACATCGTGGCCTGGTACACGATGGGCTTCCACCATGTGCCACGTCCTGAGGACTGGCCCCAGATGCCGATCATGTGGCATACCTTTACGCTGCTGCCGTATCAATTCCTGCCCAAAAATCCGACCATGGATCTGCCCCTGATTCCCTGAGCCGCGGCGATCAATCCGCAGAAGGCGTTAAACCGCACCATCGAACAGTTTGGTAGCCAGTTGCGCTCCACCCTTGCTGGTGTATCTGACGAACTGACGAACGAAAAGAAAAACTGGAACGCGAGATTTGCAACTACACCGCAGCTATAGGGGAGGGCGGACATTCGAGGTACATTTCTCGAAGAGATAGCAATCCGTGAAAAAGAGATTTCGGCAATTACAGACCGCCTGCTCTCCGCTGCCCCTGACTCGATCCAGTCCAAGATTGATGACATGGCTCGCTTCGTCAGGGAGGGGATCGAAAAGCTCTCCGAGGCTCTTAACGAGAACAGCCCTTTAGCGAAGCAGCAGTTGCACAGCCACTTGAGTCCAATTCGGATGTTCCCCACTGAAGATGGGGAAGGCTGGTACTACATCGCCGAGGGCACGTGGGATCTCCTTGGTACTGACCCACTTGCGCCGATATTCGGCGTTCCCGCAGACGGGCGCGTTCGGATGGTTGCGGGGGGTGGATTTGAACCACCGACCTTTGGGTTATGAGCCCACAGGGAATTGGAATTACAACAACTTACAAGACGCGGGTGGCCCTCGAAAAGCCTTGTAAGGAACGCTAGGGAGTCCTTATTGGACAGTTAACGGACAGGCGAGTTTCATCGTCTCTTTCACTTTAATTTTGTGATTTTGCATCCTCAACCGAGCGAATGATCCCGAGGTGAGCTGTTCGCCTCCACGTAGCTTCCGTGCCAACCTGGTTTTCACCGCGGAACCGAGATGCGGGAAATGCCGTTCGGTTCGAAGCAGTTCAATGAGAGATTGGTACAAATTAGGGTGTTCCAAATGAACCGATAACCCGCGCCAGCGAGGACCCCAGCGCGGGCGTAACACTGGTCAGTACTCGCTCGGCAGATGGATCACGTTGTTAGCGAAATACAGTGTGATTTCATTCAGCGGAAAATCGGTGTGCTCGATGTCCTTGGTGAACACGATGTTGCCGTTACCATCGTCGCACGTCAGCGTAGCGGTTCTGTCGGAATGCACGGCGAGCTTCCAGACTTGAAATTCCTCGGCGGCAACAGTCCTGTTGTAGGGCTGAATGATTGCGATTTCGTCCAAAAGCCAATACGCGCCGCCGTGCTCGGCAACGTGCTGCGCGCCGTCGGTGTAAAGAACATTGCGGTTGATGGAATGGCGATACCAGTTGTCGCTGCCGGTGAACTGTGCCAGGTCGGATTTGCTGAGAGTCTTCGTCGTCATAATTTCCCTCTTTTCTTTGAAGTGACCCCCGCGGCGGGGGCGAGAGAGGCAACAGGAACAGCCGCACTGAAGGCGCGGTGTCACAGGTGACCGTGGAATAAATGAGGGGCAGCCCGTAGGGAATCATCGTTTATGCCGCGAAAGTGCCTTGACATTAGCCAGCGGCTGTTAGGTTGACTCCGAACCCGTCCGTTAGTAGGTCACGGAAAGAGACACATTTTGACGAAGACGGCACAGAGACTCGGTGCTGTCAACGGCGACACCGAACCGGTCTGCCATTTCAAGACGACAGCTCAGGCTGACAGCCAAAAGTCCATTTGCTTTGGTGGCAAACGCTGGGGTGCATATCTGCGAAGGAAGGAGCGGCCGAACTCGTTCGCCAATCGCGAATCATCATCGGATCTCATAATCAAGCATGTTTCGAAAGACAACGATGGATCCGACAGCGGCCTTATAACCACACCTTCAACGCTGAGGCCCACTGAGGCAGGCTTGGTCACGATTGCCACTCCAACGTGCTGAGATACGAGGTGAATTGCTTCTTGGGCGGTAAGGATATCGTGCGCGTGTTTCGGAGCGACGCCCTGACGTTCTGCCGCGTCCATGATTGCAGCACGAACGACGGGATGAGATCGCCGAGCAAACAGAATCCATTCGTCTTTTGCCAAGTCTTGGAAAGCAATGTCTTCCTTTTGAGCCGCTGCGTGGTTCTGCGGGAGTGCGGCATAGAGGGGCGTCTGAGCGAATGCCGCAGCCGTAATCCGAGAGCTTTCCGGCGGTGCTGTCACCAATGCCAGATTCAAGTCGCCTGCCATCACGCGCCGGACCAACTCGCTTGAGAACTCGCTAATGAGCTGAATGCGGAGTTTAGGGTACATGGGCAGACGGATTGCGAGAATGGCCGAAATCCACGCGTGGTCGGCGTCGGGCGAGTGCCCGATGGTCAAAATGCTATCGCTCCCCTCGCGCGCAGCGTGAACGGCCCGGTCTATGTGCCAGAGTGCCAGACGCGCCTCTTCGACGAAGATGCGGCCCACTTCGGTGAGTTCTACATTCTTCTTGTTCGTGCGAATGAATAAGTGAAATCTGTGCATTGCTTCGACTTCATTTATCTGTTTGCTGAATCCAGATTGGGTGATGTGCAATCTATCTGCGGCGCGAGTAAAGTTCAGCTCTTCGGCCAAGACGATGACTGCGTGGAGGTGACGTACTTCAACCCTGGGGAACACTGCTCCAAGCTCCTTCCCTAACCGGCAGAGATTGGTCGACGCCCTACATCTAGTCAAGGAACCCGGAGCGGGAAAAAGTATCAAAAAAGAATTATTTTTCGCCAGTCGACGGAACGGGCCGCCGGACAAGGAGATTGCTTGACACTCGCCAGTCGGCATGTCACGATTTGTACTTCTGGCCATCTAAATTTGTGAGTCGGGTTGAGGCCCTCTCAGATGTCCAGCCGCGAGTTGAGCCCGGAATGGGTTCTTTCGAGTTTTATCCCCCCTGTCGCGGCTCCCCAGCACGAGATAAGCGAATTGATAGTCGTCGCGCGGCGTTTGTGGCCAAGCGTCAAGGGGCACGCGTATAGAGAGCAGCCGGGGAAAAGCTCTGACGAAGCACTGGCTTTTGCTTCTGAGGTCTGGGAGGGCGTGTTGCGTTCGGTCGCGAAGACGATTCAGCGGTCCAACGGGAAAAACTGGCGAATAAAGAACATGGAAGCTTATCTCTTCGGTGCTTTCCATCATCGGTTCAATCGTGCTCTAAAGAAGGAGCGCAGAAGGCTACAGATGATGCAGCATCTTCCTTCGAGTCATGATCTGGAGCGTTTGCGGCAGGCCCACGATTCAAAGGCGGTACGCGATCTGGAGCAATCGATTCAGCTCAAAGAGGCCGTTCGGAACATGGACGAGTGGACCCGCAAGGTCTGGGCTGCTCGGCAGTACGGATATTCGTGGAAGGAAATCGCGGCACAACTGCGCCTGACCGAACCCCAGGTCAAACTTCGATTTCGTTATGCAATCGGTAAGCTCCGTGCTCGACTGAGTGACGATCCGTGATCGCTGCGTCGCGCTAGGGTGGTTTGCATTGATTGGTCGCGTTAAACTTGGCTTTTCTTTTGTGAGACGACTTCAACTGGAAGCAGGCAAGTTCTGAAGGCACAAGAAGAATTCAACGGCGAAGAAAAGCGGATATTGGATCTACTAGGGAGGGGTTTGTCCCGAGATTTTCCAAACCCGCAACGTGTCGGTTGTCCCGATTCTGCTGTACTGCGAGGAATAGCCGCTCACAAGGTGCCACTATCAGAAGCGGATCGTTGGCTCAATCACTTCAGCTCCTGCAGCCCGTGCTTTCAAGAGTTCACACAATTTCGTAAGCAGGTGGTGGATCGGCGGCGTACTCAGATTTGGCTAGCGGCGGCGGCGGTTCTCATTGTTGCGGTAGCGGGATGGTTCTGGGTGCGATCTCGGCCGCAGGTGCAAACTGCGGCGGTCGTGGTTCTCGATTTGCGTAGTCGGGCGACAGTTCGCGGAGAAAACCAACCTGAGACGAGTCAGCCGCCATTAGAGGTTCCACGGAACGCAAAGACTCTGAACTTGGAGTTGCCAATCGGAAGCAACGAGGGGGCATACGATGTAGCCCTGCTCAATCCGAATGGCGCCGAACTTTTCCGCACGAGTGCCACGGCTAAACTCGAAGACCACATTGTGGTCCTGAGAGCTGATGTCGATTTCGCCGGTGTCTCTCCGGGTTCGTATTTCCTCGGCTTGCGCCAGCGCGGTTTGGAATGGATGCGATTTCGTATTCGCGTGCTCTGAAGCCACATTCCAAGACTGCTCAGAATCTCTGGCGGAGAACGCCTTCGTCGTCACGACGAGCGCGACATTTAACAGAAGGTATCTGGGGTTTTTCGCAGTATAATAGCGTGAGTCGCTCTTCGTCCCCGGAGGTTCTGCCATGCACATCCTCGTTCCCTGGAAGCCAGTCGTTCTGGTGTGGGGATTGCTGAGTGGGATGATCCTGGTTAGCTTCGTTGCATCTTCTCTGCTTCAAGGAAAAGACCCGTTCGCGCCGAGTGCGACGAAAACGCGCGTTGCGCAAACAGCGCAACAACCTAATCACTCACACAAAGCGGCTCCGAGTCCTAGTCAGTAGGACCTCCGAGATCTCTTGCTGCCGATTTGTTTGCTTCGCCTGTTCGGTCACGTCCTCGCGTGGTTTTGCCCAATATCTTCTCTAGCTTTTGCTTCAGTATGACCTCCGCGGGAGAGCGGCCTTGGCGTCCGAGCCACGAGACAAAGTCCTTCATTTTGACTTCGTGCTTTACGGGCGGCTGCTGGACGAGAACGCTCACTGTTGTGAAGCCTTGTCCGATCTCTCCTACCCAGTTGTCGTGCTGCAGGGCCGCAAGAGCAGTGGCGATCGCTTCATAGAGGGTCTCAGCGGTAACCTCTATTGAATGCTCAACGTCCCGGACATCCTTTACCGCAACTGTGCACGTTCGCAGAACCACACGTTATAGCGTAGCATATTCGCCGTTTGTTCGCCATCCAAAGAAGCGCCCGCGCGCCGCAATCAGCGGTGTAGCGCACTGCCATCCGTTTCAGTTGTGGTAACGAAGCTGCCGGGCTACCCCGGTGACGTTCTTCCGCATGCGAAGAAGATCCATGCTAATCGCGAAATGGGTGGCTATTCGTTCGTCGTTCCACCGCAGAGACAATAGATGTAACAAGCCCTCCCGCGGCACAAGTAGCGTGGAGGACAAACAGTTGGCCTCTTCTTCATGAGTGAGATTGTAGTGATTCATGACCATCATGCCATCTGTCGTCACGAACGCCTTCGCTGGTTCGTGCTTAAGAATCAGGTGTGACAATTCGTGTGTCAGGCTGTTGTTTTGCCGGGTATTGGGGTGACTGCTATTCGTGATAATCACTGAAGTCTGGCCGACAGTGAGGGTAACCGCAGACCAACTGTCTGGATCGACGTCTAGCAGGTGATGCAGAACCGCCTGATCCAGGCCTCGGATGTCTTTGGGAGCCCAGATCGCGACTCCAATGTGGCGGGCTAAATCTCTTGGGTCCAGTCGGTCATGCTTCTGCAACTGCAAATCGCGGCGATATCCCCACGCTGCATTTTCGCACCACGTCTTAAAGCCTCGGCGCAAAAGCGAGGCGTTTGATCCTGACATAACTATTTAGCGGACAACATGGCTTGCGCAGTGAGAATCATCTGCGCCAAGGCTTGCGCCGTCTTGGGGCTAACTGTCGTTGCCTTTCTGAAATGGACTTGGGCGATGGGCTTTGAGTCAACTGCCGATGGAGCCCCGCCAACGGCTGACATGTCGATCCCCATCCACTTGCAGATTTTTTGGTAATTCTCGAGATCTGGAAGATGACCCCGCTCCACTCTGGAAAGCGTTGCGTGACTGATACCGATTTCCCTCGCTACTTCGCGAATGCCTCGGCTACCGCGTTTCTCTTGAAGAAGCCGCCCAAGGTTTTCGAGGGTGGTCATCTATATAGTTCCTCCGGCGTGGTGCAGATGTGAAGACATGGTTGACATATGAACCAGAGATCGAGCATACTGGTTCATGCGTGAACCACATTACTACTATTAAGCCAGAATGATCAACAGGATTGAATACGTTCTTCGCTGTAGGAGATCAAGACAGTAATGGCAGAAACTCGCGCCAGAACAAACAACGTTGCAAACGATCGGCCCTATGGGTCGCTCCCTCATGAAGTGACGAGGTACGTGCCAGTCCAAGTCCAGTGCATGTTGTGGGGTAGAGCAGCGGGCCGATGTGAATTCGCGGGGTGCAACAAGCCCCTCTGGAAATCGTCGATCACCCAAGAATCCGTAAACACTGCGCAGAAAGCTCACATTTACTCCTTCAGCAAGGCGGGTCCACGAGGTAACGATGGACTGGCAATCGATGATATCAACGACTTTGGAAACTTGATGCTCGTTTGTCACGAGTGCCATCGGAAGTTGGACGCTCACCGCGACGGTGGCCGGTACGCCCCGCGAATGCTCCAGGAATGGAAACTTGCACATGAGCGACGGGTGGAACTCGTCACTGGGATCGCGACCAATAAACGCAGTCACGTTCTGCTGTACGGCGCGAATGTGGGAGATCATAACGCCCCACTGAGCTACAGCGAGACCGCGCCCGCTTTGTTCCCAAACCGCTATCCAGCATCAGATGCTCCGATCGAACTGAGCACTGTGAACAGTTCTTTTGTAGAAAAGGACCCAGACTTCTGGACGGTAGAAGCGAGAAATCTTTCAAGAAAATTCGAGATGGGCGTGCGGGAGAGGCTCGCAACCGGCATGATCGATCATCTTTCGGTTTTCTCTCTTGCTCCCCAACCCCTTCTGATTCTGTTTGGAACGATGCTGGGGGACATTGTTCCTTGCGACGTTTACCAACGCCATCGAGAGCCTTGCACTTGGGAATGGCCAGCTTCGATAGCCGATGCCCAAGGCTTTGAAATCAAGCGCCCGAAAATTACTGATGGCACACCTGCACTGGTCTTGGCGCTTAGTGGGACAGTGAGCAGGGAGCGGATTGAGTCATGTCTCGGTCGCAATCTCAGTGTTTGGGCCATTACGGTACTGACGCCACACAATGACTTGATTAAGAGCCGGGGGCAACTGAGTGAATTTCGTTCGCTGACTCGCCTCGTCTTGGACGAAATCAAGAGTGTACATGGGCAGAATGCGTTGCTCCATGTCTTCCCTGTCTCGGCGGTTTCAGTCGCGATCGAATTTGGTCGAGTCCGTATGCCCAAGGCCGATATGCCTTGGCGGATCTACGACCAGGTAAATGCTCTTGGGGGCTTCGTGCCTGCTTTCAACATTCCCTATGGAGAGAACTAATGTCTGACAACCTCGTAACAAAGTTGCTTGATGTTGTGGCGGATAGTTTGGACATTCCGAAAACCTATTACGTCAAAGCGGTCGATCGCCACAAGTCATTGGGAGTATGGCTGTGCCGCCGTGAGTCGAAGTTGGCCGTCTTCAACCCGAGCGTCCACTCTCAGGGCTCGTTTCGCTATGGGACGGTTGTACGCCCACTATTCGCGAACGCAGAATACGACCTCGACAATGTCACAACATTGGAAATCGCGAAGACGGTTTTTTCTCAGAAGGAACTCAAGCAACTGTACGGAGCTGAAGTAAGGGCTTACGCGGATGCTCACGCCATGAATGAGCCTGTTGAGGAGACGAATCGTTGTTGGCGCCTACGCTATTCCGATGAAGTTTCGTTCCACCTAGATGCTTTACCGTGCATAGCCGAGGAACAAGCAATCATCAACGCGATCATCGCTCGGGGCGTTCCGCAGAAATGGGCTCAACTCGCCGTTGCCATTACTGACAGGAGGCATCCCGAATACGAACGTATCAGTCGAAACCTGTTCAGCAGTAATCCTCGTGGTTTTGCGAGGTGGTTCGAAGAACGTGTTCGCCCTTGGGCCCTTAGCCAAATTCGCTCGCTTGTCGATCAGCGGTTATACGCTTCAGTGGAAGAAGTCCCCGCGTATGAATGGAAGACTCCGCTCCAGCGATCGATCCAGTTGCTAAAGCGTCACCGTGATGTGATGTTCCGTGACAATCCTGGCGTCGGGCCAATTTCCATGATTATTACGAACCTTGCTGCTCACGCATACGCGGGTGAACCTGACATCTGGACAGCAGTAACGAATATCGTTAAAGAAATGCCAAGGTTCGTGAATCCGAGCCATCCTCGCGTGCCGAATCCAGCTAATCCAGCCGAGGACTATGCTGACAAATGGCGAAGGAACTCATCTCTTGAAGAGAATTTCTGGCTGTGGCACACACAAGTCGGCATCGATCTCGAAGAATTACCTTCAGTTCTTGCGGGAGACCGGATCTACTCTCAGATGAAGAAGACATTCTCTGTCGATCTGACACAGGACGAACTCAAGCTATTCAAGAGATCGACTCCCGTTACTCGTCTCGCGCGACCTGCGGCGGCGGTATCCATCCAGAGCGCCCCGAGGCCGTGGAGCGAGCATGTCTGAAGCCATGCGCCAATGCTTTCTGCGTTGGCGCATGAAAGAACTCCTGTCAAAGTACCCTGGCCTCCGGCTTCGGCCAATGGTCTCTGGATGTGTGATTTTGGCGGGCGATTTCGCATTCTCAGCCGAAGGACCAACAAAGGAAGGGATCGATGATCTTTACGAGATTGAGATTGCGATTCCGAAGCAGTTTCCCGATCAACTTCCTCGCGTCCGAGAAACGAACGGTAGGATACCTCCATCGTTTCATAAGCTCGTAGATGGTTCGCTATGTTTAGGTTCTGAGACGCGATTGCGGCTCATTGTTCTGCAATCCCCGTCCATCCTCTCGTTCGTCGAGGATTGCATCATCCCCTATTTGTATGGCTATTCATATTTCGAACAGCACGGCAAGTTGCCTTTTGGAGAGTTGTCTCATGGGGGAAAAGGTATCCGAGAAGATTTGGCAGAACTTTTTGGAGTTAAAACGGACATGGTCGCAGACTTCGTCAGGACGGCTGCGCTGAAGAAGGGGATTGCCAACAAACGACTCTGCCCGTGCGGTAGCACTCTGCGTGTTGGGAAGTGCCACCACAAGCGGATTAACCATCTGAGAAAGCGCCTTGGGCGTCAATGGTTCCGATTTTTATACGGCCAGGTGCGGTCGGGATAATCGCGTGGCACAAAGGCCCGCAGATTACAGCGCTTTCACTACCTCGATTGCGGTCTCCAATTGTGTGTCTCTGCCGTCTTTCAAAGCGTCTCGCGAGAGTTCAATAGAAAACTTCGGAACGATGCCGTTGTTCTCCAGCATTCGTCCTTGCCACGTCAGGTAGGCGGCAACGGGTAGGCCGAGAATGTATCCGTGGCCAACCTTGTATGCGCTGCCGCTCAGCAAACGGCCAGGCGTTTTCGTTCCTATGATGGTCGCCAGATTATTTTCCTCCGCAAAAGCTGAGACCATCTCGCCGGCGCTGGCGGTGTGGTCATTGACCAGCATCACGACTCGACCGTGGAATCGTCGCTGACCGAGTCCTTCGGTGACCACAAGGATAGATTTTTCAACGAAAGCATATCGCGCGGCTAACCATATGAGAGTCGCCTTGTGGGACGGAATCCGTCCGAATCGGGTCAGTTCCTCACGACGATAACCGCGCTCACGACGTTTCCGTGTGAGACTGTAGCCCACCTCAAGTTTTCCGGGTGTCAAATAGCTCATCAGGCGTAGCCCGCCGATTCCTCCGCCAGTATTGCCGCGTAGATCCACGATAAGCCGGCTACATCCGTTGAGTGCGGCGATGCCGTGGTCGATGTCCTTCGCCACGTCAATTCCAATGGCACCCGGAAACATCGCGACTCTCAGCAATCCAATTTCATCGCTGAGGCTTTCGGTGGTCACCGCCTGTGGCGCAGTAACCGGGTGCTTCTGGGATTTGGGCATCGGCAATTGAACGTTGACCTTCTGCACTTCACCGTGGAGCTTCTCAATCAGAAGATTCGCGGACTCGCCAACGGAAAACGTCAGGTCGTTCGGGGGCCGAACGTCTCGTCCACCGCATTCGAGCAAAAGATCACCCGGCCTTATGCCGGCGGCGAAGGCTGGACCGCCTTGATGTACGTCTTGAAACATCCAGCGCTCACTTCCGTTTATGGCGACGCGCTGCAGAGTGGCGTTGATTGCATGGCGAGCAGGAATGTTTCGCATTCCAGCATGTCGGAAACCCGTGTGGCTGGTTTTGAGTTCAGCCACGAGACTCTGAACTTCCTTCTCGAATGTCTCCGGTTCCGCGGACGCGAGAATTTTGTCCCGACGGTCTTTAGCCAGCGCGTTCCAATCCGCTCCATTCATAGAGGGATTGAAGTGTTTGTTTTCCACCAAACGACAGACCTTGTCGAAAATCTTTGTGCGCTCTTCGAGAGTCAAGTTCATTGCTGTTTGATCCCAATCGGTGCGGAGGTCTCCCCGACAGCGACGAATGCTGCCCAATAGAACGGGCTCACGTGCTCACCATACTTTGCCAGCAAGTCCAACTTCGCGTCTCTGAGAGCCGAACCTTCGTCCTCGCCCCGGCCCAGTCGCAAGTAGAAGCGATCCATCAGCGCACTCGCGAAAGTGTCGTCGGCGCTCCATAAACTTGCGACGACCGATTTCGAACCTGCTACCAAGAACGCTTCCACTAGACTGCTAACGCCCTCCTGTCCCTGTAATTTGCCCACGCCCGAATCGCAAGCGGATAGCGTAGTCAGTTCGGCATTTAATCGCAACCTGATGATCTCGCGTACCTGCAGGAGTCCATCATCACCAGATTTCGCGTCCGTCCCCAACACCAGCGCCGAGCGTTCCGGATACTGCGTATCTGCAAACCCGTGGACCGCTAGGTGCAAAACGCGAAACTGGTCGAGCGGCTCCTTCTTAAATGCAGTTTCCGTGGCGTCCCTTCCCAGCAAGATTACCGCCTCCGGTCCGACAATTTTACCGATTTCCTCGACCTCTTCCCGAGTTTGAGGAAGATCTTGAAGCCGCATGCCGGACAGGTTCGCCATGCCACGAAGAACCCGTCCGCGGACGGTGTCCGGAGCCGGAATTCTCCTGCCCGCTCCGCCTTGATTCTCGTAGGCAACATCACCTACACCGAGAAACGGGCGCGCCGCGCTTTCGTTCTTCCTCCCTCTACGTAAGACATCGAGGATGGTTCCGGAAGGCACGTAGCTTATGACGCGAGACTTCAACAGATACTCGCCTTGGTCGTCGCGCAGTGCTTCAAATGGAAGCAGGTTTAACGTCCCGTCCGGCGCAACGATGAGTCTTGCTGCTGTCCTCGCTTCGGGGATCGGCTCCAAGAGCCCTCGGAACAGACGTTTCGAGGTTTCTACCCCTGCGCCCTTTGCGCGTACCTCATCGACAAATTGCTCCGCTAGTTGTTCGACTTCCTTGCGCCCAATCGGCAGCGCTTGAACGTGCGCGCCCCGGCGTGTCACCGAAATACAGAAGGAGATGGGATCATCCAGTACATACTCCAGTAGTACTTCATCTGGACGCAGGTCGTTTTCCACAACCGTCAACGCGGCTGGCTGCACTGGAAGTCGTCGGGTGGGAACGTCTTCTCTGGTCCACGCCAGACCTAGCCGTCGTTCGTATTCAACGAGGTTGTCCAGCAATTGTTCTCGTTCAGGTGCGCCGTTGGTCTGCATGAGTCGCGCCTGGAGACCTGCAACATCGCCTTCCAGCGCGGCTGTCTGATCTGATTCCGTTGCGGGCTGCGCCTTTCTATCTTTTAGAGCCCATGCGAGAGTTCGGCCTCGAACGCGTTCGAGAACTGCGAACGCTCCGGGTGCGTCACCATTCTTGGTGACAAGTTTAAAGTGTCGAAGGTAGGTCTCGCTCATCGCTGCGGCAACGGAACTGTTCCAATATGGCTCATCGACGCTGATGAGCATTCCCTCTATCACGTCTTCCGCCTGTTCGTAGAGAGCATTTGCTTCGGCAAAGTTTCCACGACGCGCCTTCAAATCAGCGAGCATCGTCAGGTTGCGAGGCACATAATAACGATCACCAACGCGCTGGCTCGCGGCCAGACCTTGAGTCGCACGCGCATCCGCTGTGGCAAGATCTCCGGCATCACGATAAATTTGCGCCAGTTCGAACATGGCGTCGGCTTCCATCCGGTAGAACTGAGCTTGGGTCGCGAATTGGCCGGCATCTTCCAAGTACTTCACCGCTTGCTGTCGGTCACCTTTCTGTGCCGCCAGTTTTCCGAGAAGAATCAGCAATTGCGCCTCGTGGCCCCGCTTCTCTTGTGATCTCGCTTTGGCGAGTGCATTCTCAAGTACCACCTTTGCCTCGTCGGTTCTGCCGAGCGAGACCAGGGCTTGAGCTTTTCCTTCATAACCCATGAACGGAAGTCCACAGTCAGGATCAGCCTCCGCTAGTTTGATTGCTCTTTCGAAGAATTTCAGCGCTTCCGCGTGGCGATCGACTTCTTCGAAGCCTCTGCCAAGCAATTCAAGAAAGCGCACTTGGCCACCGGTGTCGCCGTTCGCCATGGTGGAAAGCAGTGCACCTCCCAGAAGTCTGGCCGCCCGTCCGGGATTTCCTTCTAGGAAACCGATCAGACCCAATTCGCCAGATGCCCTGGTCACCCATTGATCCTCGCCCAAACTCTTTGCAATATCCTGCGCTTCTAGCCAGTCGCGCTTTGAAGCTCGGTAGTCAATCTCGATGTCCGTGTAGCCCTTGGCGATCAGGCACCAAAGTCGCAGTTTCTTGTCACTCTGGACGATGGGATTCTGGAGTTGTTCTTTCAAGAAACGTGAAAGGTCAACAAACGACATTGTCTCGGCTTCTGATCTAAGCTGGCCGACCTTGGCGTGAAGTTCGTTCCGCGCATCACCCCGCTCCGAGAACAGTTTCTCGGCTCTAGCATAGAGCGGCGCTGCTGCGGGTCCGTTATTTAACCAGTAGAAGTGATCGGCGATGCCAAGTAGCGCCTCGGGATCGGTGGACCGTTGTAGGACCGCGGAATCAACGGGAGAACCGGCGGCATTGCCTAAAGCCGTTCGGTAGTGGCGAGTGTAGGCGTAGTAAGAGCAGATTGTCAGGAACACCACAACCGGAGCGACTACAAAGCTCGCCCATCCTGGGACACGTCTGCCCACTGAGAAACCACGCAAATAAGGAATCTACAAAGTCGTAGCGACGAGGCGGCGCAAAGTAGTGGCGATGTGGACTAGAACCCAAAAGCTTCCCAATAGTTTCTCATCAGATAAGAAAAAACAAAAGGCGGTTTTGCCCGGAACTGCGCCTTGGGCAAGCGTTTTGGCAAAAACGACTTATCGGAGTCAATTGACCAATCGGCAGTGGCGGTCAAACCACGAACGGTTCACACGGTTGGGTGGAATGTCGGACCAGTGGCGCATTATGGCCGGGTACACCTAAGAAAGCCATGAAAGCCTTATAATATGGGGGCAAGCTGAGGGGGTAGTGAGCCGCCCGTCGTAGCGCAGCACAGCTCCGGGCGGCTCTCGCTTTTGGGGGCGGGTCTCCATTCAAACAACAAAAAGCGGAGTGCAAATTAGCACTCCGCCACAGATCAGGAAAATGGGTCGATTCAGTCTGCCGTCTTGCGAACCTTTTGCTTGATTGCTTTCTGGTCTCGTTTCGCGGCGAATTCTTTGGCCACGGCTTTCTGGAGTTTTTCTGTGTCCACGCGATAGCGTTTCGCGGCGTCTATCAGAATGTCGTCGCGGCTTGCGGTGGATCGCTGATACGCAGAATCGAGCAGGTTGATTTCCAGAACCAGTTTGCAAAGTTCGGTCTCATCATACGTGCTTACTTGCTTGGCCAGAAGTTCCTGTGCGGACGCAGAGTCCTTCTTCGCCTCTACCTTGTGCCGCTTCACCAGAGCCGGAACCTGGCTGTAGGAGAGATGGCCAATCAAGTAGTGGGCGACCGTCAGCAAGTCGGCCTTCTTTAACGGAGCCGATACGCGTTGGAGGATCGTAGCCAAGATACGATGGCGAGTCGTAATGGCCAGTTTCTCCTTTTCGATGCGCTTTCGTTCCTCGGCCCGCTCCCGCTCGACTTGCTGTGGAGAAGGCGTGTTGGGGTGGTGGACACGGCAAGCGGGATCGGCACAAACCTTGACTACCTGTCCGCGCTTACCGCCGTCCATGACCATAGCCTCGGTCATCTTGTCACAGGGTTTCTGAACGGGTGGCAGTTTAGTGTTTGCCCCGTTTTGCTTTGCTTGCTTAATCTCCAACTCTACGTACTGATTGCGACCCAACGGAGCTCCCTCGCGGGTGCTAAAAGCGGATGAAATCTGTACGAGCTTCGGCTTGCTTTCGAGTGTTTTTGATACGTGGGCATCGATCTTAGCCCGAAAGCATTTTGGGTCTGTACAGGAATCCTTACGGACGTCGGCGAAGAGTAGCTTGTTGAACCCGGTTCGTTTTGGACAGTGCGTGCAAGAACCTGCCTCGGCAACGAGGGATTCGTCCTGCTTATCGAACGGGGCAGACGCCAGTTGTAGCAGGATGTTGGACTCAATCCATGCCGCAAGTTCGCGGACGGGGATTAGCACTTGGCTGTTGCCATCGGTTGTCCACATGCCGCGAAAGGCCGCGTTGAAGACTTCCTGCTGTTGAGAATCCGGCAGTTTGGCGATCAAGAGTGCATGGCCAATGCCAATTGTGTCTTTCAAGAACGCCTCAGCCACGGGCGGGATCAAATCCGCCAGCTTGATGCGGCCAAGCACATAAGCCTCGCTCTTGCCCGCTCGGGCTGCGATGCTGGCGATGGTGTAGGTGGGTTCTCCGAGTTGCAAGAGTGACTTGAAACCAAGAGATTCTTCAAGCGGGTGGATGTCCTCGCGTTGCAGGTTTTCGACTACCTGGGCCTCGATGGACTCCGCATCCGTCAGTTTGACCACGCGGACGGGAACGGTTTCCAGTTCCGCCAGCCTCGCCGCTCTTAGGCGACGTGCCCCAGCGACAACTTCATACTTGCTTTCCTCCAGTTCGCGCACAAGAAGAGGGGCGAGAATCCCTTGCGCTCTCATGCTGGTGGCCAGTTCTTCGAGGTTCTTTTCATCGAATCGCTTGCGGGGGTTGGTATAGTTGGTGCACATTGGTTTGGGTGTTCTTATGTGATCTCTGATGGCAAGCACATATCTAGTCGTAGGCTCATGGGCGATGACGAAAGCAATAAACACCTGGTTAAAGAATCAATTGTTATTTCAGGGGCAAGCCAATGAACGTCCGTTTCGGCGGTCGACCGTTTGTGAACGGAGATGTGATTTGCCGGCCCGTCGTAGATCAACAGCTTTGTGTTCTCTGATCCTTTGGGAATTGATATGTACTGCACGCGTTGTGGAACAAAGAACCCGGACGCTTCGGCGAACTGTTTCAATTGTGGCGGTAGTATGGATGCCCCCTGCGGAGAAGCCGTTGTCGCTGCTTCCTCTGTCGCTGCGGCCCAAAGAGCAGCACGACGAACGCAGGCGACTGCTGCTACTCCACCACGACCGACTCCCAGAGAGCAGCAATCACCACGAGACTTATCGGGAGTTTCAGCCCCCACCGGCGGACGGTGGAACTGGTGGCCGATAGTCGGGGCTGTGGTAGTTATTGGCATATGGATCATGATCGCCGGTTTGAAGACGGCGATTCTGGCCAGCTCCGTGCTGCTGTGCGTGGTCGGTGGCTGGATGGACTTCCGCAGTGGGCGCATCCCGAATTGGCTCACCGTGCCGGGGTTGGTGGCAGGAGTTGTATTGAACACTTTTGCTGGGGGATGGAGCGGATTGAAGTTTTCTCTGCTGGGAGCAAGTGTGGGCTTGCTGCTGTTGCTGCCTTTTGTGCTCCTACGAAGCCTCGGAGCTGGCGGCTGGAAATTGGCTGGAGGCCTCGGGGCGTTCGTGGGTCCCGGTGTGCTGGTCAAACTTCTGATCGGGTCGGTTTTTGTGGTTGGCGTGATGACCCTTGTGCTTGTTATCCATGAGGGGCGGCTGCGGAAAGCGCTCCTTAACCTTGGGCGCCTGTTGGCGTCGCTAGTGCATTTTCGTAGCTCGGCACCGCAAGTCGCAGGCGAAAATCTGAAGCCCCTGAAGGTATCTTATGGCGCAGCCTTGGCTTTCACCGTAATGCTCTACGGGATCGCGTGGAGTCTGGGCTGGACAGCATGAAACCTTTCTGGAGTAGGACTGTGTCCGCACCAAACCGCGCAGCGGCCGGGATTACTGGGGTAATCTTGCTCTGACGTTCATGACCGATCCATCCTTAGGAACAGCGTGCTCCCACCGTTATTCGTAAGAGTCACGTCGTCGGAGGTTTCAATGCGTACCAGCCGTGTGACATTCACGCTCGCCTTGTGTTTCGTGTTTTCTTTGTGCTCCAGCGCGCTGGGCCAGCAGCCCCAAACATTTACATGGTCTTCAAAGGACTGTTCAACTTGTGAGAGCAGCATTCTCGACCCTGGCTGGTATTCAGATGGCTCCGGACTTTTTATGGAGGCAATCCCTAGAGAGAATGCTCTTGTCACAGCGGGAATAGCCGGCATGGGAAACTACTTCGCTGTTGCCGTGGGCTTCGGTATTGAAGGAACAGGTGCCCTCACCGTCAATCCGATGAAAGCAATAAGGCTTGAAAGTGATTCTTCACCAAACATGGTTCTCTTTCCCCTAAGAAACCCTGACCTCAGGTCCTTCAGAGGTACGGTGGTTGATAAAAAGCAACTCAAGGACAAGCCTGTCAATGTCACTGCAGACAAAACAGCAGGTGGGTACCTTGTTTTTGCGGCTGATAACAATGCATCACGCGTTATCGTAGTTGTAGATATTGGTAACGAAACATTTCGTTTCCCGTTCGTCAGGAATCCGAGTGCACGTGCAAAGTTTGGAGACCCCGATGCGAGTCCCGCTCTCATAGTTGGGCAGCCATCAACAAAAGAAGATGGAAGGCTCGGATATGTTGACTGCGGTAAGATGTTCAGCTTTGTTGCGCTGTTTAGCAGCCCCGATACAGCTAATTTAGTCACGATTGAACATCTCCCGTGCGGAGAACCCGTGGCCATTCTTGGCGAAAGCAATGAGCAATTCACAAAAGTACGAACACAGGCCAACCACGACGGATTTGTGAATTCATCTCTCCTTCAAGCGGGCATTTCTCCAGCAAAAGCCACAGCGAACTCCGGTCAACAAGCTCCGACTGCGTTGACTTTCGCTCGAAGCGACCAATTGATATGCAAGAAGAACATTTCTTTCGCTGTCGCTGGAGGCGGACAGATCGTGCCGCGGATGCCTGATTTCGCGCAAAAGTGGGTCGCGAAGAACCAGAAGAAGTACGCCGGGCTCTGTTTTTCCCAAGTGCCGGATTCGCGAGCTGCGAACTACTTGTTGGTGTTTTCAACGTCGCAGTCGGCCTTTAATGGAATATATCCCACGGTTCGGACCAACACCAGCACCAGTACCAACATGACGCCAGTGTCCGGCAGCGGAACCGTCACTGACAACTACGGCGGCATGTGGAATTACACATATGATGGGACAGTCACAACAACTACGACCACCACAACAACAACGGAGGAAAACCTTCCTTATAGAGACACGTCGAACACCTTATATCTGCACGCTTACAGCCAAAACGGAAGCCTAGTCTCGGAACGTTGGCGTACCGTCACGACTCGGCAAGGTGGCGATGCTGGCAACACGCTTGGGTACAATTTGGGCGCCGCATTGGTAACGATTCACTTCAAGGAACACCTCCTCAGGCAAGCGGTCGAGGACGTCACCAAGGGGCCGAAATGATGTCGGGGGAGTTTGATCAACAGCGTTGTGGTAGTTGATTTTCGGAATTTATATGTACTGCACACGTTGTGGAACAAAGAACCCGGACGGCTCGGCGAACTGTTTCAATTGCGGCGGTAGTATGGATGCCGCTCGCTGCGAACCTCCTGTAGCGGCTCCCTCTGGCGCTGCTGCCCAGACGGCACGTACGCCCAAGATACTCGGGCGCATAGACGTGGCAGGTACTCCTCTGGTTATTACCGAGCGGGAAATCTCATTTGGCAACCAGCAGATGAAGTGTGACGACGTGGTAGGCATCCGCTACGGCGTTTACAAGCACTACATCAACGGTATTCGGACCTCGCAGTCCTATGCTGTTTGGTTAACAGACGGTCGTTCCACGATGTTCATTGAGTGCGCTAAGGGCTTCTTCGTCAGCTCTTCAACTATCGAGACTCGCTATCAAGAGGCTTTGAAAGCACTTTACACAGCAGTCATGATACCGCTCATTCAGAGTTTTCTAGCCAATCTAGACAAAGGCACTGGATTTCGAATTAGCGACGTGACGTTTGACAAAAACGGCATACATCGTTCGAATTCCTTCGGGCCGGTTCACAAAGGCCTTGTAGGTGCATGGGTCTCATTAACAGGCGGGCGATCGGTAGAAGAAAGAGAGCAACAATACCAACATCTCGCATGGTCCGAATTCGGTGGCCACTCGTTCGGAAAAGGCCAGATCCACCTATTCAAGCAAAAGAAATCATGGGTGCAGTTTGCGCTTCGCGATACATGGAACGCTGTTTGCTTAGGGCCTCTCTTTGATTTTCTTAGCGAAGACGGGCGGTTGTGGGAGTTTGTTAGGCAAAAGCCCGAAACGTCACGGGCAGAGCGCATTCTTGTTGTAGATGATGAAGAAGCTGTTCGTGAAACTATCTGTGGCATGCTGATACCGGGGGGCTACCAATGCCGGGCGGTCGCTGGTGGTCAGGAGGCTCTCGCTCTGCTCGAATCCGGGGAGAAGTTTGAACTTCTCCTTAGCGATCTTCTAAATGCACCCCTGGATGGGTTCGCTCTGCTCGAACGCACGAAGGAGAACTTCCCAGACATACCCGTGATTATTGTGACGGCTATAAATGATGTTTCGGTCGCTGCCGCTTGCACCAGAAGCGGAGCCTACGAGTACCTACTACACCCCGTAAAACGGGAGGAGTTGCTGGTTGCCGTGCGTCGAGCATTGGAGCAGCGCCGCCAAAAGCTGCAGGACCGATGTGAGGCACGGGTAAAGATGTAGAGGGCTCCCGATCTTCTGGCTGCCCGTCCAGGCCTTCTCACCAGCAAGCTCTTGGAACTTGCGTTGGGGTTCATCGATTTCGAGCGTCCGCTGGTCAATCCAGCCATCAGCTCGCTAAGACCTGTGCTACTGTCCGATGGGCGGGTTCGTGCCGGGGACTGTCCTAGTCCCTGGTGTTACGAAGGTACCTGCGAGCCTAGTCAGAGGACTGTGCGCACCCTTCCTCTTTACTGAATACTGATACTGCTGATGACGAAGGCCGCATCGCTGCTGTTCTTGATTCTCTGGAGCCTGCCCTTGATGCCGCAAGGGAGCAGCGTCATTCATACCGCCCGCCGCCGGTGCACATCTTGCTCGCGGGACGAGCACGGGCACATCATGCGGTCGAGGGCTGCAATCCGCAGGTTCAAGAGGCTGCATCCGTGCCCCGCCACGGGGAAGGCCGCAGGCCGATGTCCAGGGTACATCATCGACCACGTAAAGCCGCTGGAATGTGGTGGAATCGACGGTCCCAGCAACATGCAATGGCAGACATCGGCGGCGGCGAGAGCGAAAGACAGGACTGAGGCGCTGTGTCGATGAGCGAGTGTAATTCCTTAGAACCCATTGTAGAATCAGGTTTTCTTCCCCAGGCAGCAATCTGCTAGGTTTCGGACCAAATGAATAGAACTGCCTAGGGTAGTGATCCGGGTCTGAGTCCGCGCGGACCTGGCCGATATTTGTTCAGAATACAGGCAGGCGTGGTCCTAAATGAGTACTGAGACTCTGGTTCCAGAGATTGGCCAAATTGTCGCGGTTCGCCAGCGGCTGTATCTCGTTGATCACGTAATCCCCCCTCCGAATCCTTCAGACTCCTTTCTCCTCCGGCTCTCATGTGTGGACGATGACGCCCAGGGTCAGCCGCTGGATGTGCTGTGGGATCACGAACTTGATACCCAAGTAGTCACTGGCGAAGCGTGGGATGCGATCGCGAAACGAGGGTTTGATTCTGCGGGTCGCTTCGCAGCCTACCTGAATACGCTACGCTGGAATTGCGTCACATCAACCGATCCTAATCTCCTACAATCACCATTCCGCGCGGGAATACGGTTGGATGCGTATCAGCTCGAACCACTGCGCAAGGCTCTGCGTCTGCCGAGGGTGAATCTGTTTATTGCTGACGACGTTGGGTTGGGAAAGACAATCGAAGCCGGCCTCATTGCGCGGGAACTGCTCATGCGGAAAAAGGTGAGGGACATTGTGGTGTCCTGCCCTCCCTCTATGCTGCTTCAGTGGAAAGAAGAGTTGGATGCCCGCTTTGGCCTGCGTTTCGAGATTCTGGATAAGGATTACCTCCAGAAAGTTCGGCGTGAACGCGGATTTGGAGTGAATCCCTGGACGACCCACTCGCGGTTCCTGGTGTCACATCGCCTTCTCATTGATGAAACTTATGCGTCTCCACTGCATGATTGGCTTGGAACGTTCCGCGCTGGCAGTCTTCTCATTCTGGATGAAGCCCATCACGCTGCCCCGTCGAGCGGTCAGCGTTACGCAATTGATTCACACATAACTCGTGCCGTGCGCGACTTGGCCCCTAAGTTTGAACATCGGCTTTTTTTGTCGGCCACGCCTCACAATGGCCATTCCAATAGTTTTACTGCACTGCTTGAGCTTCTTGACCCACAGCGATTCTTTCGAGGAATGAAAATCCCCAAAAAGATGCTTGACGATGTGATGGTACGTCGGCTGAAGGATGATCTCAGGAAAATCTGTGGGGGATTTCCGGAGAGGAAGGTACTCCAAGAAAATATTGAAGGGCTGCCAGAGAATGCTCCCGAACTCCGCTTGGCAGCCCTACTGGACGAATATCGGGACACCCGTGAGTTGCGACTGAGCAGTGAAACGCGGAGGACACAGTCTGCGTCGGGGCTGCTTATTTGTGGCCTTCAGCAGCGCCTGTTGTCCTCCGTAGAGGCATTTTCGAAAACGCTGTACGTTCATCGGCGCACGGTAAAGAAACAACGAGAAGCAGCACTCGCGCACGAAGCGACAGCGATGATTCGAGGCGACCTGCTGACTGGCAGCGTTGCTTCTGACGATGATCGAGCACTTCTGAACGAACAGGAACTTGCTGCGGAAGAAGAAGCGCAGATTATTGCTGCGTCTGAGGCTTCGCTGGGGAATTCGACAGCGGCGTCAGAGGGCGAACTCTTTGCTCGGGAGCAAGAATTACTCGATCAGATGACGGAGCTTGCCGAATCCAGCCGCGCTCTGCCTGACGCGCGTGTAAAGAAGCTGGTTGACTGGATCAGATCCCAGATGTGTCCTGATATTGGTGCTGTGGGAGCAAAGTGGAACAATATCCGCGTAATAATCTTTACAGAGTGGGATGACACGAGGCGTTACTTGGTACAGCAACTGACCGCAGCGATAAGCGACTCAGACCGAGCGGACGAACGTATCGCAGTTTTCCATGGCCCTACCTCTCCAGAAGACCGGGAGGCCATCAAGACGGCATTCAACAGCGATCCCGCCCAAAGTTCCGTTCGAATCCTGATTGCCACAGACGCTGCCCGCGAAGGCCTAAACCTGCAAGCCCACTGCTGGAACATCTTTCACTTCGACGTGCCGTGGAATCCGAGCAGAATGGAACAGCGCAATGGTCGCATTGATCGAAAGCTCCAGCCAAATCCTGTCGTGTACTGCCATTACTTCTTCTATAAGCAACGTCCAGAAGACCGGGTCCTAGCCGCGCTGGTCCGAAAAACCAAGACAATTCGCGAAGAACTGGGGAGCTTGTCCCAGGTCATTGATTCAAAGCTCGATGGGCTTATGAAGAACGGCATTCGCCGAGCCGAAGTCGATGATTTGAAAAACCAAATCGACTCGGCGGATCTGGAAGGCGGTCAGCGGGAGACCGTCGAAGAGGAACTGGAGGCAACGCGAGAACGTGAAGTCGAGCTGCGCGCGCAAATCGAGCGACTCAGCACTATGCTGGCCCGATCCCAGGAGTCGCTGTCGTTTTCTACTGACCACTTTCGTTCTGCTCTTTCATGTTCATTAGAAGTGATGGGTGCCGATCCGCTGAAGCCTGCGCCTAACGGCAAGAATCCTGGGCGGTCGGTGTTTCCAGCTCTTGATCAGCGTCCTGGCGCCGATCCCTCGTGGGCCGAGACGATGGACAGTCTCCGTGCTCCGCGTCCTCGTGATCAGAAGTTCTGGGAATGGCGTCGCACTTCTCCGATCCGTCCCGTGGTCTTTGAAGATCCCGGAGTCGTCACCGAGGAAGTAGTTCAGATGCATCTTGAGCAGCGCGTCGTCCAGCGGCTGCTGTCGCGCTTCATCGCTCAAGGCTTTGTTCATCACGATCTGTCGCGAGCGTGCATGGCGCAAACTACTGACGCGGTTCCCAGAGTTTTGCTGATTGGACGGCTGGCTCTGTATGGTCCGGGTGCGGCGCGGCTCCACGAAGAGCTTATACCTGTGACCGCCCGATGGATCGATCCGGCCGTGCGGAAGGGCGAACTCACGCCGTACAGCCGGGAAGCCGAGGCGAAAACTATGTCTCTGCTGGATGCGGCGCTAATCGAGAAGCACGCTAAGCCTGTTCCTGATGTTGTGCTGCGTCAACTCCAGGACAGCGCTCCGCATGACGTGCGAAATCTTCTTCCGCATCTGGAGGCCCGCGGCGCAGAGTACGCACGCGATGCCATTGCCAAATTAGAGAAGCGCGCCGAGATCGAGTCGAAGGCGATGCGTGAGATTCTTGAGTCGCAGAAGAAGCACCTCATCGAGACTACGGCTAAGAGCGAGAAGATCGATCAGCTTCATCTGTTTGATGAACAGGAGCAACGGCAGTTGGATTCTAATAAGCGCTATTGGGCAAAGCGGCTGTCTGAACTGGATGGTGAGATGAACACCGAGCCTGACCGTATCCGTAATCTTTATCAGGTCTGCGCGCAGAGAGTTGAGCCCGTGGGCCTCGTCTATCTGTGGCCACTTTCGAGATGAGCAATGCCTAGAGACCCAGCGATCCTCGCGCATCAAGAGTGGCTCGGCTATGTGCAGCCGACTGGGCTTGTTGTTTCCATCCCCTCATTGATTGATGCGAGTGCATTTCTGAACCGGAACTACGGGCCGGAACACCAACGTCTCTTGTCGGCTCTCCCCCAAGATTCCGATGGCTCCGCTGTTCCTGAAATTTCAGACTTTGCTCGTTTTGCTCAAGACGTGTTTGGTTGGGATAGCGAGCTGATGTTGGGTAGTCTCGGAGCAGAACCTGTTCCTCCTGAACTAGAAGTCAATCTTGAGAATTACAACGAAACGCTGCGTCCCACTTACGCGCTTCGCAGTTTGAATGGCGAGGGCAAGTGGCTCTTGTTGGTTGAAGTGCTCCCGACCGGAACCGATCTCGACCAGGCGTTCGCGCCGCACGATCGCGGTTGGCAGGCAAGTCCGCAGGCGCGATTCGAGCGCCTGCTACGTCAGACTGGTGTGCCGATTGGCCTGCTTGTGAATGGACGCCAAATCCGGCTCGTGTACGCGCCTGAGAAGGAGCTCAGCGGCCACATCACATTCAAGCTTTCGGACATGGTTCAGGTTGCGGGTCGCCCGATCTTTGCGGCTTTGCAGATGCTCCTCAGCGCAGAACGACTGTACAGCGTCGCCGACAAGGAGCGGTTGCCAGCGATTCTCGCAAACAGCCGCAAGTACCAAAACGTCGTTTCGACTCAGCTTGCGTCCCAAGTTCTTGAGGCACTCTACGAGCTGCTGCGCGGATTCCAAGCTGCGAACGACCAGAGCAAGGGCGGTCTGTTGCGCGAGGTGTTAGCGCGTGATCCGGACCATGTGTACCGTGGGTTGCTGACAACACTGTTGCGACTGGTTTTCGTGCTGTTCGCCGAAGACCGGGGGCTCCTTTCGACTGATCCAATTTATTCGAATTATTACTCACTTACAGGTCTTTACGAGCGGCTGCGTGCGGATGCTGGCCGGTATCCGGACACGATGGATCAGCGGTACGGTGCTTGGGCGCAACTGCTTGCGCTCTTCGGACTGATGTACTCCGGTGGCAGCCATGGCGCAATGAAGATCCCGGCACGCGAAGGCTACCTGTTCGATCCGGAGCGATATCTATTTCTCGAAGGACGTCACGACAAGAAGGACCAGCCAGACATTCCGCGGGTTTCCGATGGTGTTGTGTATCGAGTGCTGACGAAATTGTTGCTGCTGGATGGAGAGCGGCTGAGTTATCGAACGCTGGCCGTTGAACAAATCGGGAGCGTTTATCAGGCGATTATGGGGTTCAGCCTCAAGGTCGCTTCCGGTCGATCGATAGCGATCAAGGCTACTAAGAAGCACGGTGCGCCAGCGACAGTCAATTTAGAGGATTTGCTGGGAACGCCGCCCGAAAAGCGGCTCAAGCGATTTACCGACGAAACGGATCAGAAACTCACGGGCCACGCAGCGGAAGTTTTCGAATCGGCAAAGACCATCGAAGATCTTCTGGCCGCGCTCCAACGGAAGATTGCTACCGCCGTTACCCCCATGCCGGTTCCGAAAGACGCAATGATCTTTCAACCTTCGTATGAACGGCGAAAGAGCGGCTCACATTACACTCCCAGTAGCCTGACAGGGCCAATTGTCGAAGCTGCCCTGGAGCCGGTCCTCAAGCAGCTTGGTTCGAATCCGACGCCAACACAGATTCTCAACTTGAAAGTTTGCGATCTTGCGATGGGATCGGCGGCATTTCTCGTAGAAACATGCCGTCAACTAGGAGACGTGCTGACTAAAGCCTGGCATTTGCACGATGAAGTCCCGAGCATCCCGCTAGACGAGGACGAGGCGCTCTACGCACAGCGCCTTATCGCTCAATGCTGTCTGTATGGGCTGGACAAGAACCAGATGGCCGCCGATCTTGCGAAGTTGTCCCTCTGGCTGGCGACGCTGGCCAAGGATCATCCATTTACGTTTTTGGATCACTCACTGCGCCACGGGGATGCCCTGGTTGGACTAACACGAAAGCAAATTGCGTCCTTCAACTGGACACCAGCTGCGCAGCAGAGCTTTTTGGAGGAGGAGATCCGTAAACGGATTGACCGCGCAACGAAGTTCCGGCAAACGATTCTTGGTGCGCGGGACAGTGTATCTTACGCGCAACTTGAGGAGGAACTGCGTAACGCTGACGAGGCTTTGAACTTGCCTCGCATGGTGGGGAATGCCGCAGTCACAGCCTTTTTCTCTGCGGACAAACCCAAGCAACGAGAAGAGAAACGTCGACAGATGCAGACACTGGTTGAAGCCGACCTGAAGAAACAAGGCTTCATTTCGGTTGATAGCGAAGTGGATTTGGCAATTCAAGCTCTGCGCAGAGGCTCGAAGGGCATCGCCCCGTTTCACTGGGAACTAGAGTTCCCAGAAGTGTTCACGAGCGATGAGAACGGGAATGTGGTCGGCGGTTTCGATCTGATTGTCGGAAATCCGCCATTTGCGGGTAAGAATACATTGATCGCTGCTCACGCAGACGGTTACCTGGATTGGCTCAAGGTCTTGCACGAGGAGTCACATGGAAACGCCGACTTAGTGGCACATTTTTTTCGACGCGCATTCATGCTTTTGCGACCGAATGGGTGCTTTGGTCTAATCGCCACTAACACGATCGGGCAAGGTGATACGCGATCGACGGGGCTGCGTTGGATTTGCGGTCATGACGGCACAATTTTCAAGGCTCGCCGGCGTTTAGTCTGGCCGGGCGAAGCCGCGGTTATTGTAAGTGTGGTTCATGTGTCTAAAGGGCGGAAAGACGGACCGTATTTTCTGGACGGTAAGTCGGTATCTGTCATCACCGCATTTCTGTTCCATGCAGGCGGAAACAGCGATCCCCTGCCGCTCGCCGCCAACAGCGGAAAGAGCTTCCAAGGAAGCAACGTGCTTGGGCTAGGATTCACTTTTGATGATTCTGACACGACAGGCATCGCCAGCTCTCTGAAAGCCATGCGGGAACTTCTGGTGAAATCCCCTCGCAGCGGGGAGAGAATATTTCCCTATGTAGGAGGCAAGGAGATTAACGAGAGTCCAACGAACGCTCGCAGCAGATTCGTCATCAACTTTGAAGATTGGCCGCGAGAGCGCGCCGATATTGGGCTCACTTGGCAAGGTGCCTCTGAGCAACTAAAGCGTGAATTGCTAAGCAATGGAGTTGTCCCGGTAGACTTTCCAGGACCGGTCGCGGCCGATTACCCGGCCCTTCTCGAAATTCTTGAACAAAGAGTGAAACCGGAGCGACAAAAACTCGGAGACAATCCCGACGCCGCACGACGAAAACGGCGTTGGTGGTTGTGGGGCCGTTACACTCCGAGCCTGCAGCGCGTTCTAGACCGGTCCGAACGTGTACTGGTGTGCGCACAAACTAGCGACACCGGTGCGTTCCGGTACGCGAATGCTAATCAGGTGTTCAGCCATAAGTTGGTCGTGTTTGACTTGCCAAGGTGGTCCGATTTCGCAGTGATGCAATCGCAGGTTCATCAATTTTGGTCCCGCTTTGCCGGTTCTACCATGAAGGACGACCCGGTTTATACGCCCACCGATTGTTTCGAAACATTTCCATTTCCACGTAGCGATCAGTGGGATCGCCTCAATGAAGTCGGGGAGCAGTATCACACGTTAAGAACCACAGTAATGGAACGGCACGATGTGGGCTTAACAACGTTGTACAACTGGTTCCATGATCCCGAGTGTGACGAGCCTGAGGTCACGAGGCTCCGTGAACTGCATGATGGCTTAGATGGTGCACTCCTCGACACGTATGAATGGACCGACATGCGACCAAAGTGCGAATTTGTTCCCGAATTCGACGAAGACGAGGACGATGAGAATGGGCGCCAACGGAAACGAAAGTATCGTTACCGCTGGCCAGACGATGTGCGCGACGAAGTGCTCGCACGGTTGCTAGAACTAAATCGTCAGAGGGCACTCGAAGAGGGACAAGTGGTTATGGACGAGAAGGCGGCGGCGCTCGACGCGAAAATGAAGAAGCCGAGCAACGGGAAACGGAACGCGAAGAAAGCCAAGAAGGATTCCACGTCAGGGCTGTTCGCGATGGACCAAGAGGAGGCTTAAAGCATGCCGGAGGAACTCAAATCAGCAGAAGTCCGCGGCAAGCTGGTTGACGCTTTGCGCCTCGATTTGGTCGGCCCATCTGAGAATCTTGGCGACGCGAAGGAAGCACTGCCTCAGTCGCCCTCGCGCTGGTATTTGACTGGGTTTCTGGTCCCGCTCGATGCAGCACCCGAAGACAAGAGCGACGAAACCGCCAACGATGAGCTCGATGACGCAGGAGAGCCGGGCGGCGGCGATGACGATGACGTGCCGGAGAAACCGGCGGCTCGTGCGCGGTATTTCCCATCTTCTATCGGCGTTAGCGTGCTTGTGCCCGCGTCAGCGAAGACTTTGAAGATACGCGCTTCATGGGGCGATTACCGCCTCCGCACCGAGCCCCCTGAACAGTGGGAACGCATTGCACGTCAAGAGACGGTCGCGATTGAACTCTCCAAAGCCTCTGAGAAGCCAGTTGAGAAAGAGATTCCCAATAGCAATGGTCTCAAGATCGCCTACCTCGCGCGAGCAGTTGGGATGCTTGCGGCTGATGCGGGCGTTCCGCCTGATGCTCGAACGGTCTCGGTGTTCCTAGTGAACCGGCGGACGCCACAGCCAGACGTGAAGAAGGACGAAGCGTTCGCTTTTCAAGTCCAGCTTGAGATCACCGGCGACACTGACTTCCTGCCTCGCCCGGACTTGCGCAGCCTCGCCAGCGGGGAGTGGGACGAACGTGTGTCAGATCTCCAGTACCGGGACATTGGCGAGTATTCCGTTGGGCACAATGTCGCAACGGATGCCGTTCTCGACGGAAAGAAATGTTGCAACGTCGTTCGAACCTGTTGGATTCCACAGGCAGAAGTGGAGCGCGTGGAACCTGCACAAATCAAAGATGTCGAGTTGCGAATGGATGCACTTGCAACTCTGACGGACGTAGCTGAGGCGAACGCGAAGCTGAATCCCCTCGTGACGGCCTACCGCGAGTGGATCAAAACCCAAGGGGCGGGTGCGCCAACCTCACAGGCTAAGCGCAAGGCTACCGCCGAGGAGTTGCTTAACCGTGCGAAGGTCGCTGCAAATCGCATCCAGACGGGTATTGATCTACTTGCCGACCCTCAGTGTCTCGATGCGTTTCGGATTGCGAATAAGTGCATGGCCGATGCTGCTCGCCAACGGCAAGGCGTGATGCAGCAGAAACCGGTGGCAGAAGTAAATCCGACCTGGCGTCCGTTTCAGTTGGCGTTCATTCTCATGAATCTGAAGGCAATCGCCACGCCAACCGACGATGATCGGGAGACCGTCGATCTTCTATTCTTTCCAACGGGCGGCGGTAAGACTGAAGCCTACCTAGGCCTAGCAGCTTTCACGTTGGTGTTGCGCCGATTACGGAATCCGGGGATTCAGTCAGCTGGTCTGAGCGTGCTTATGCGCTATACGCTTCGTTTGCTGACTCTGGACCAACTTGGACGCGCAGCGACTCTGATGTGCGCTCTCGAACTTGTGCGTCGAAATGATGTAGACAAATTCGGTGAGTGGCCATTCGAAATTGGCCTCTGGGTCGGTCGTGCGGCAACGCCAAACCGGATGGGCAGCAAGGGCGACAACGATCAGAACAGCGCTCGTGCGCGTACGAGAAAGTTCTGGGATAGCGATAAGAACTCATCGCCAATTCCACTCGAAGAGTGTCCGTGGTGCGGGACGAAGTTTTCGCAGAACTCATTTCGCCTGGTCGCGAATCAAGACAACCCCACGAATCTGTTGGTCAAGTGCGTGAGGCCGCAGTGTGCATTTGCCGGAAATTCATGGTTGCCCATCGTAGCTGTGGATGAGCCGATCTACCGACGGCTTCCGTGCTTCATGATTGCGACCGTCGATAAGTTTGCTGCCCTGCCTTGGACAGGAGAAGTGGGAGCTTTCTTCGGTCGAGTGGAACGTCATGATAAGGCAGGTTTCTATGGGCCGTGCGATCCACTGCTTGGGTCGAAGCTTCCCAACGGTCGGCTCCTGCCGCCGGATTTGATTATCCAGGATGAACTGCATCTGATTTCGGGGCCGTTGGGGACAATGGTTGGATTGTATGAGACAGCTTTGGACGAGCTCTGCGCAATTGAGAAGGATGGTAAGAAAATCCGGCCGAAGATAATCGCCTCGACGGCTACCGTGCGTCGAGCCGACACGCAGATCAGAGCCCTCTTTAACCGGCAGACGGTTGATATCTTCCCACCGCCTGGGCCAGACCGACTGGATTCGTTTTTTGCCGAGACTCTCCCGTCGTCAGCCGTGAACGCTCGCCTGTATGTTGGAGTCGCAGCCCAAGGGCGAAGTCCGAAGGTCGCAATGCTGCGTGTGTACCTGGCACTGCTTGGTTCTGGCCAGCGCTGGCACAACAGCCTGAAAAAGAAAGGCGAAAAGTCGAACGTCGTCGATCCCTACATGACGCTCGTCGGTTACTTTAACAGTCTGCGGGAACTGGGTGGCGCCAGACGGCTTATCGAGGACGAAGTCCGTAATCGATTGGCAGGCTACGCGACTCGAAAGCGTGTTGGAGAGACTGAAGGCCTGTTTGACGACAGGAAGATTGGCTACGAGCCGGTCGAACTCACAAGCCGCGTGAGTACGGCTGAAGTTTCCAACGCGAAACGACGACTATCGCTCTTGTTCTCGGATGAGAGCCGGGTGGACGTTGCGATTGCGACCAACATGATTTCCGTTGGTCTAGACATCATTCGACTTGGGCTGATGGTTGTGTTCGGACAGCCTAAGGCAAGTGCGGAATACATCCAAGCGACGAGTCGAGTTGGACGCGACGCAGAACGTCCCGGCTTGATCGTTACAATTCTCAACGTTCACAAACCGCGAGATCGGTCTCAGTTCGAGAGATTCAGCTACTATCACCAGACGTTTTACAGGAGCGTCGAGGCCACGAGCGTTACTCCATTCTCGCCGCGCGCTCTCGACAAGGGCTTAGCTGCGACGCTGGTTGGTCTATCGCGACAAGGGAATAAGCAGATGAATCCACCTTTGGGAGCGATGGAAATACTGAAGCAGCGGGCAGCGCTTGAGTCGGTGGTCCAGGTGCTCGCGGATCGCGCTTTCGCGCATGCGAAGGACCTGCCATCAGACGATAAAGAGAAATTGAGATTGCGTGTGCAAGAACGAGCCCGAGATTTGCTCGATGATTGGTCTAAGGTTGCTCAGGACTATCAAAGTATTGGGACAGGCCTTCAGTACAATCCGATTGAGGCAGGTGGTGCAAAGCAGCTCTTGTACGACTTCTTGAGTCCCGAAGTGAAGAATCTTCCCCCGGATCGCTGGCAAATGAAGTTCCGAGCAAATCGTTCACTTCGTGATGTTGAGCCCGATGTGAACCTCTGGGTGAGAACGTTGGCTGACGAAGAACTGGAGGAAGAGAAGGTATGAGGGCGGCAAAGAAACCTCAAGGTGAAATCCGACAGAGTCAGCTCATCACCACATTTGGTCCTGGTTCGATGCTTGATTTGCCCAATTACTCTGTCCTCGTTGCAGGCCTGGAGTTCTGGTCGGCCGGCGGCGAGACTATTGCTGAACCGAGATTGTCCAGGAAGCTTGCAGCGGTACTCGGTGTTAATTCGGTGGAATTGAGAACACCTCCACCGGCGAACGACGATCCTGGGGCGGCGATGACGGGCATCACAGGTTTCCAGTTTCCGGAATGGTTCATCACTCAAGGTCTAGAAGAGTCAAAGGGGGGCCCATCCGTTCGAACGCGGCTTTTAGTGCATCGCAAAGCGTTGACGAAAGGAAAGTACATTGATCGCGACAAGAAGAAAAAGTCCGTGGTCCCCGTACGCTTCGTTCGAGCATGTCGTGCGGGTCACATCGCGGACATTGACTGGTACTACTTTGCTCACAACGGGCCATCGGAGTGCGCGAAACAAGGCCGCCAATTGTTCATCGACGAACGTGGCACCAGTGGCGACTTGACCGAAGTATGGATTCGCTGCGAGTGTGGTAAAGCCGAGCGCAGCATGGCCGCAGCCGCGATTCTGGCGAATAGGGCACTGGGATTTTGCGATGGAGCTAGGCCATGGCTTGGCCCGTACACCAAAGAGTCTTGCGGGGAACCGAGCAGACTCCTGATCCGGTCTGCATCCAATGCGTACTTCCCACAAACGATGAGCGTGATATCGCTTCCCGACAGAGACGACGCGGTTCGGCAGGCAATTGACGCAGTATGGTCTTACGTCGAGGCGGTCGAAGGTTTGGACGACCTCAAATACGAACGAAAGAAAGCAGCCGTGAAAGCCGGACTCGAAGGTATTTCGAACGATGAAGCATTCGCTGAAATCCAGTTAAGGCGACTCGGCGGCTCGAAAATGGACAAGCCCGTAAAGGTTGCTGAACTGGAAACGTTGGTGGCGTCGAAGGACGAGGTTGGAGAGGACCGACCGGAGGGAGTGTTCTACGCACGTGCTTTGCCGCGCCTGGTCTGGGAGTGCCCGTGGATGGAGCAGGTCGAACGGGTGGTGCTTGTACATCGGCTTAGGGAAGTGGTCGCAGAGGTCGCTTTCACGCGATTCGAGGCGGCTGCGCCAGACATCGAAGGCGAACTAGACATCGGAGTACGCCGTGCTTCCCTTGCGCGCGAAGTGAGCTGGCTTCCTGCGTTCGAGAACAAGGGCGAGGGCATCTTTGTCCAGTTCAAAACAAAAGCAATCTTGGAGTGGATGCGACTGCCAGAGGTACAAGCACGCGCAGTGAAACTGGGCGCGGGATTCACCGAATGGCGCAAGGAACATCAGGGCACGACGCGAGAGTTTCCCGGTGCCGCGTATTTGATGCTCCATTCGTTTTCCCATCTTCTTATTACAGCGCTATCGCTGGGCTGCGGTTATCCCGCTAGCTCAATCCGGGAGCGGGTATATGCAATACCAAATGTCGGCTATGGCATTCTGCTTTATACCGGAACTTCAGATGCAGAAGGGACACTCGGTGGATTGGTGCAGGTTGGTCGAAGAATCCAGGAAACCGTGAAGGCAGCGTTGGATTTAGGGATGCTCTGTTCAAACGATCCGGTGTGCGCTCAGCACGATCCATCTAGTCGGCATGAAAGACGATTCTTGCACGGCGCAGCGTGCCACGGTTGTTTGCTAATTTCGGAGACGAGCTGCGAGCAGCAAAACGACTTTCTTGATCGGGCATTGGTTGTGCCAACCGTGCAGGACATCGGGGGACCGTTCTTTTCGGAGATTGTAACAAGTGAAGGATCCACTTCTGTCGTTGGCGCCCTCTGAACTACGTGCGCTAGCAACTTCGGTGCGTAACCGGCGCGTGTCGCCCCCGTATTCTGTATTGGGTCTCCAGCGGATCGTTGGACAGGATGCTGCAGGGTCTGTGTCGAGCAAACTCGACCTCCTCTCCGCATCTGGAATGTCCTCGGAGGCGCTGTCTGTTTGCCTTGAACTTGCCGCCGACGCGCTCAGCAGCCGGCCTCCACTTGAAGACCTTGTGGATGTCGTGACAACTGGACCAGAGGCCGGTGGGGTTGCGAATCGCAGCACCGCTGTCGTGGTAAGCGAATTGTTCCGAGGGGCAGAGCGTTCGGTCTTGGTAGCGGGGTACGCAGTGTATCAGGGGCAGAAAGTGTTTCAAGCTCTCGGGGACCGTATGGTACAGCATCCCCAGCTTGAAACTCGAATGTTCTTGGATGTGCCGAGGAAACAGGGTGATACGTCAGCAGCAGATGCTTTGATCGCCAGGTTCGTCCAGCAGTTCAAGAGTTCGCAGTGGCCGAACGGTACGCCCTTGCCGAATGTCTACTGTTGTGGGCAAATGATAACCCAGAACGGAAAACCAGGGTCTTTGCACGCCAAGTGCATCGTGGTAGATGGTGAGCACGTGTTTGTATCATCAGCCAATTTCACAGAGGCCGCTCAAGAAAGGAATATTGAGGTTGGTTTGCTGGTCCAATCTCGTGCTGTTGCCGACCGTGTGTGCCGATTCTTCGATGCTCTCCTCGACATCGGTTATTTCGTTAGAACCATTTGATCAGAAAGGCCGGTCAACTCATTCGTTTCTCCAGTTCCCGGCGGGAGCGTTCAAGTTCCTCGGCGATGAGCTTTTCGTCTGGAAGGACAGTCTGATATTCCGCGGCGAGCACCTTGTTGGGGAGATTGTCGAGTGCGTAGTGGGCCTCTGCTGCTCCCTTTTCGGCGCACAGAATGAGTCCGACTGGCGGGTTCTCGCCTGGTTTCACCCAGTGCTCGCTGGCGTAGTTCAGATAGAGGTGCATCTGCCCAGCGTCCGCGTAACTGAACTTGCCCACCTTGAGGTCAATAATGACCAAGCAGCGCAAGCGGCGGTGAAAGAAGACGAGATCTATACGAAACCAGGTGTCGTCGATACGAAGCCTGCGCTGGCGGCCGAGGAAGGCAAAATCATCGCCCAACTCCAAGAGGAAGTCCGTGAGGTGCTGGATTAGTGCTTCCTCCAAATCTGACTCGGAGTATTCGTCCTTGAGGTCGAGGAATTCGAGAACGAATGGGTCCTTGATGGCCTCTTCGGGTGTCACCGAATCGCTGGTTTCGGCGTTCTCTGCTTTCTCCAGCATGGCGGCTTTGTTTTGCGAGAGCGCGATGCGTTCGTAGAACTGACTGCCGATCTGGCGGTCTAATTGCCGGACAGACCACCCCAACCGCAGAGCCTCGGTCTCATAAAAGGTTCGAGCCTCCGGGCTCTTGACGGAGAGCAGTCTCACGTAGGCGGACCAGGGCAACGGGAACTGGTTAGCGCGGACGGGGTTACTTGAAGAACCATCCCATATCTCGTTGATTAACATAGGGGTTAAAGATTTTTTAGACGGTGTCTGAAAAAATCCTTTCGAGGGCCACACGAGGAAGAATCGTCGCATTTGGCTGAGGTTAACAACCCCAAATCCGCGCCCAAACTGAGCGGACAAATCATTCGCCAGTTGCTTAATCAACTCGTCGCCGTAATTGGCGCGGACCGCGCCAGCTTGCTCCGTTTCAACGATTCGCCGACCGATTTCCCAATACACCGCGGTCATGATCGAATTGACATTCCGGGCAGCAGACGTGCGGGCGGTTTTGAGGAGTTCGACAATTCCGGCACGGATCTTGTTGTAATCCTCGGAAATCGTCATCTTCCTCATGGTTATTCCTCTACCTTAATGGTTGACATTGTCAGAGCCCTATCGAGCCGTCGAACATCGTGCTCGATATGTGTACGCAACAGCGTCTTCATGCTGTCGTTGGTGAACTGCACTTTTAGTTCGCCAACAGCACCCGCAGGATCGCGCAAGATTCGAGCGATCGCCGCGCTTACGCCGGTCTTTGACCGGGCGCCTTCGATTAGGATGCAGTAGAAGATTTCAACTTGATAGAGATGGTCCCGCTTCGCTTCAAAGAACTTCCGTCGCTGGTCAATAGCCGCTTCGACAATAGGGTCGTCATATGTTGCGAATGGTATGTCGGGGCGGTTCGATTTGAAGAGGTATTGGTAAACATGGAAGCCTGGGCCAAAGGCTTTCAGCGCCGCCTCCAACCGCTTCACCGCATACTCCTGTTCCGAGCGGTCAAGACTTTCGTAGTCCACGCCGGGAACGCTGAGAATCATGCCGACATCACCGCTCTTGGTAAGGAAGGCCGTCTCGTTCCAGAAGCCATAGAGGTTGATGTGGTCGTTGAGAGCCGCACTATCCTTCCAGGGTTTGATGACTTTATCGAGACGCAGCATCACACTACCTCCACGCGGGGAACTTGCTGCTTCGCGGCGTCATAGCGCAGCTTGTAGCGTTCGGACTTTGCGAGGATGCGGAGAAATGCCGGATCGCTGTTCGTTACCCAATGGCCGAAGGCAAAGCCGCCAATGAAGACGGCGATGCCGGCGAGTATGGAATTGAAGAGGTTGAAGGCTCCCACCGCACCGACGCAGACGAAGTAGAACAGAGTGCGCTCCACGCCTAGGTAGGTGAGTGGCTTATGCAGACTCTTGAAGACTCGATTTGTGCGATGTTTCTGCTGGGCTTTATCGGGCATAACTCCCTCGTCTAACCGCGGGTTGACGGTGGCTGGAAAGGGCTCTATACGCCCCAGAGCCAACTCAGGACATTCACCGCAAGTACCGCAATGCCAGTTCCGGCGGCAACGCCGGCCAGCGCCTTTTTTGCGCCGGGTTCGCCGTGAGCAAAGCCGTAGCCGCCGATCACGATTGCAACCAGACTTGCAACCTTCGCGATAGTGCCGGTGAAAAGGCTTTGGATAGCGGTAAAGCCGGTGTCGAACGGTGACCCCTGTGCCAACGCGGCGATAGGCATCAGGAGAAACAAGGCAAGAGCAACCGCAGTTGGACGCGCGCACTTCGACTGAAGAAAGCGCTCGATCTGACTAACGGTCTGGACTTGGAACCAATGTGGCATTTGCACCTCCCGCAGCACCTCAAATCGGCTGCTTGTGGCGCAAACTTAACCGGGCTCAATGACGCTGTCCAACAACTTCTCGTCACTCTGTTATTCCTGGGAGGAATAACAGGCGAATACGGTGTCGCGACCAAGTAAATTGCGCCTTCCGGCCCGATAGCTTCGGTAAGGAATCTTCCTGAGAAAGCGATTGGTCGGCAAAATACGACCCGGGCACCGATACAAGGAAGGCGTCCGAGTATGTGGCCCCGAGATACCATTGTGGTGTCGGGCGCGTAATCACTTTGCTCGCAAATCTGAGTCCAAGTCCCTGCCGATGAAGCAGATAAGGCTGTCATTTTCTGCTTGACTCAGTTCTTTTCAAACAGCCGCTCCGCATCCGCGACGTGATTTGCTCAACGAAATGTGACGTGAGAAATCGTGTTATTGCTGTCTGATATTCCCGGCAGGAATATGACGCGGACGAGAAGTTGTTGGACACGGCCGCGGAAACGAAGCAAATTGGCTGACATCGTCGGTTCTGCGCAGAGTCCAATCGACCGAGGAACCGCAGCGGCGAAACGAGACTCTATGTCAACCCAGCCCAATCGAATTCCGACACGCGAGCGACTACGCTCGGTTCGGGAAGCACCCGTCAGCCAAGAATACGCTGCCCGTTTCCTCAACCTCCACCCGAAGACTGTGCTCCGCAAGGCTCGTGAGGGCTCGCTTCCCGCGCATCCCGTTGGGACAGGTCGGAAGCGCTGGCATTTCTATCTCTCGGAGCTAGACCATTGGCTTCGTTCTCAGGTAATCTCAGGCAGCCACCCGCGTCGCCAACCCCAAGGAGATTACATTGGCTAAGCGAACGCGGTATCAGTACGGTAGTGTTGAGATCAACAAACGCGTAACAGG
>Ga0070733_10000394_pt1 | contig 36486 bp, 27 predicted proteins | sample Coa_R1_9_FD_66450 | JGI IMG/M metagenome (GOLD analysis project Ga0070733, IMG submission 66450) | Surface soil microbial communities from Centralia Pennsylvania, which are recovering from an underground coalmine fire - Coalmine... | ecosystem: Environmental > Terrestrial > Soil > Unclassified ... | reverse complement strand
ATCTACAACACCGTGCGTCCCCACCAAGCGCTTGGATATCGGACTCCCCTCGAATTTCTCGAGCACTGGAAATCTCAATCTCACAAGGTCGAGTGTCACTAATCATGTGGACGAGTACAGGCAGTTGAAGACGCGGTAGCGTCCGTGCTAGCATGCAAAGTTTCCGCAGGGAGCGAGGCGATTGCCGATGCGCCTCAAATCGATTTGCGCCGCCCGTCTTTCTTCGGCCATTCGGCCGCCGTTACAATACTGTAATAAATCGCAGACGAGCCAGTCTGCGCCCTGCCAGCCAGCTTTCCTTCGCCATCCGAAATCCATCGAGGTGAATCATGAAAACCTATAATACGGAGCAAATTCGAAACGTAGGCATTGTAGGCCACGGCGACACGGGGAAAACGCAGCTCGTGTCGTCGTTGCTGTTCGCTGCAGGCATGACTCCGCGGCTTGGCAAAGTGACGGATGGCTCGACGGTCACTGACTGGGACGAGGAAGAGATCGCGCGAAAAATTTCCATTCAGACGGGCCTTGCTTACGCCGAATGGCAAGCCGCCGGAGCCGATGAAAAGACGAAAATAAATTTCTTGGATACTCCCGGCTACTCCACTTTCATCAACGATACGAAGGCCTCGCTGATCGCCGCCGACGCCGCGCTGATCCTTGTGGATGCCGCTGCGGGCTGCCAGGTGGTCACCGAAAAAGTGTGGGATTTCGCCACGGAATACGAATTGCCTCGCGCGTTCCTGATCAATTGGATGGACCGGGAACTGGCCAGCTTCGAGCGCGCGCTCGACTCCATCCAGCAAGTTTTCGGACGCGGCGCGGTACCGGTGCAATTGCCAATTGGCGCGGAGAAGAATTTCAAGGGCGTGGTGGATCTGGTGGCCATGAAAGCGCTGCTGTACACGCCGGATGGCGACGGTAAAGCGAAGATCGAAGATATTCCCGCGGATTTAGTGGATGCCGCGAAGGCTGCGCACGAAACTCTTGTCGAAATGGTCGCAGAGGGTGACGACGAGTTGATGCAGGAATTTTTCGACAAGGGGACGCTTCCTGTCGAGGATTTGAAAAAAGGTTTGCATGGCGCCGTCATCGAAAAGCGAATTTTTCCAGTGCTGGTCAGCTCCGCACTGCGCAATATCGGCAGCGACGCTATCCTGAATTTTATCGTCGAAGAATTTCCCTCGCCGGCCGCTCGCGGCAAAGCCATTGCGTACAAGGAGCCGGAGCGCAAAGGCGAAACTGTCGAGCGCAAAGTAGACGACAAAGAGCCGCTGTCCGTTTTTGTGTTCAAAACGATGGCTGATGCTTTTGCAGGACGCATCAACTATTTCAAAGTAATGAGCGGAGTCTTGAAAAATGACGCCAATGTTGCGAATTTCAACCGTGGCGGCGTCGAGCGTTTTCAGCATCTGGAAGTTCGCGAGGGAAAAACGGCCACGGCGATCCCGGAATTGCACGCCGGCGACATTGGCAGCATCGCGAAACTGAAAGACACCACTACCGGAGACACGCTTGGCGATAAAGCGGCCACTGTTTATTTCCCCGCAGCACGGCTTCCCGAGCCGTCCATCACTTTCGCCATTGAGCCGAAGACGCGCGCCGACGAAGATCGCATCGGCGTGGCCATTCACCGTATTCTCGAAGAAGATCCGGCGCTGCGCTTCAGCCGCGATCCACAAACGAAGGAATTTTTGCTTTCCGGCGCGGGTCAGCAGCACATCGAAGTGGTGGTTGCGAAATTACGCAAACGCTATCACGTCGAATTAACGCTGCATCCGCCGAAAGTTCCGTATCGCGAAACCATTCGCGGCAAAGCGGACGCCGAAGGCAAACACAAAAAGCAAACTGGCGGCCACGGCCAGTTCGGCCTCTGCCGCATCAAGATGGAGCCGCTGCCGCGCGGCGCGGGCTTCGAATTTGTAGACGATATTTTCGGCGGGGCGATTCCCAAGAACTGGATTCCCTCCGTCGAAAAAGGAATTCGCGACGCCGCCGAACGTGGATTTCTCGCGGGTTTTCCTGTGGTGGATTTTCGCGCCAGCCTCTACGACGGGAAATATCACGATGTGGATTCCAGCGACATCGCCTTCAAAATCGCAGGCGCGCTGGCATTCAAAGAGGCGATGAAGCAGGCCAAACCCGCGCTGCTCGAGCCCATCATGAAAGTGGAAGTTTACGCGCCGGACCAGTATTCCGGCGACATCATGGGGAACATCAGCTCGCGCCGCGGGCGCATCAGCGGGAGCGAAGCGCGCGGCCACAACGTAATCGTGCGCGCGCAAGTGCCGCTCTCGGAAATGCTCAGCTATGCGAACGATTTGACGTCCATGACCCAGGGACGCGCGGGCTACTCGATGGAATTTTCGCATTACGACTTCGTGCCCGCGGAACAGGCCGAGAAAATCATCGCAGCGCACAAGCCGCACGCGGCCGAGGAAGAAGCCGCCAGCGCATAGCAAAAGACAGCGCGTGTAGCCCAGATTCCTTCGACAAACGAGCGCTGGGCAATCTCCAAAGAAATCCTCCGTTCTCAAGCGTTCAGGCATCTATGCTCATTTCGCTGCTGCTACTCTTGTGTTACATTCACCCGCATGTCCATGGAAACCGCGATTCGCACAGAAGACGTCACGCGTCGCTTCGGCGAACTGGTCGCTGTCGATCACGTAAACTTAACCGTAGAAGCAGGACAGTTCTTCGGCTTCCTTGGCCCGAACGGGGCCGGCAAATCCACGATGATCAAAATGCTCACTGGCCTGCTTGCACCGTCTTCCGGCAACATCAATATTCTCAATCTCGATCTCGCCTCCCACCCTGTGGAAGTCAAAGCCAGCATTGGCGTAGTGCCCGAAGGGCTGGCGCTTTTTGGCCGGCTCACCGCCTCCGAATATCTGAACTTTGTTGGCCGCATGTACGGCCTGGATCGAGCTACCGCCGCGCAGCGCGCTCAGGAGCTTCTGGAATTTATGCAGCTCGACGACCGGCCTAAGACTCTGGTCACCGATTTTTCTCACGGGATGCAGAAAAAACTTGCTATGGCCGCGGCGGTAATTCATGGCCCCAAAATTCTTTTTCTCGACGAGCCGTTCGAAGGAGTCGACGCCATCGCCGCCGGCACTCTGAAGGCTATGCTTCAGCGCATGATTGCGCGTGGCGCCACCATTTTCCTTACTTCGCACGTCCTCGAGATCGTCGAACGCCTGTGCAGCCACGTGGCCATCATTTCCAAGGGGCAGTTGGTTGCGCAAGGCTCGCTTGAACAATTGCGCGCGGGAATCGAGGCGCGCCAGGGAGTCACCGCGCCGTCCGATGGGAAGCTCACGCTGGAGGAAATTTTCCTCGACATCGTCGGCGGAACGCGCGAAACCGAACGGGAGCTTACGTGGCTGGGTTGACGATTCCAAGCGTCCAGCAGCAAATCCGCCTGATCGCGCGGCTGCGCTGGCTGCTTTTCAAAAATTCGCTGCGCAATATCAAAGGCCGCCTGGAAGCCGTTTCTACCGGCATTCTCTGGCTGATGATGAGTGGCCTTGTTTTCGGCGGCGGCATTTTTTTTGGAATCGCCAGCTACTGGCTCATTCGGCAGGGCCATTGGCAATGGCTCTCCGGTCTGCTGTGGGTTGTTTTCGCCTTCTGGCAGCTTTATCCCATTTTTGCAGCCTCCGTCGGCGCGCAATTCGATTTTGCGAATCTCCTGCGGTTTCCTCTGCGCTTCGGCAGTTTTCTTATTCTCAACCTTGTTTATGGACTTTTCGACCCCGGCGCGGTGTCCTCGCTGGTCTGGCTTTTTGCAATGTGGATCGGTCTTGTCGTCGCGCGTCCCGCTTTGTTTCTGTGGGGGTTTATTGTTCTAGTCGCCTTTGCCGCGCTGAACCTTTTCTTTGCGCGCATGCTTTTCACATGGATCGAAAAATGGCTGGCGCGCCGCCGCACGCGCGAGATCCTTGGCTTCATTTTTATTCTGGTTATAATTTCCGTCCAGCTCATCGGCCCGATGATGCAGCACTTCCGAAATCAGCACACGCATCTCGAGAGCGGATGGATTGTGGCGCTGCTGCACGTCGCCAACGCTTTGCCGGCAGGCGTCGCTGGCCGCGCTTTGCAATTCAGCCTGGCGGGTGCTTTCGTTCCCGCTGCTTATTCGTTTCTCTTCGTTCTTCTTTACGCAGCTGCTTTTCTCTGGCTTTTTCGTGTGCGCCTCGCCGCGCAATTTCGCGGAGAAAATCTCAGTGAGACTTCTGCAGCGTCCTCCGCTCCCGTCCGCGCGGCGCGGCCGGCTCCTTCGCAAACCGCTCCTTCGCCTGCCACCGCAAAACCCGCCGGACTATCCGTACAAATCCCGGGAGTTTCTCGCGCCACTTCCGCGGTCTTCGAAAAGGAGCTGCGCTACGCTTTTCGCAGTGGACCGATGCTGCTGAACCTGTTTCTCCCTGTGCTACTCGTGGCTATCTTTGGATTCACGTTTCGTCAGCAGGGCAGAGGCGACTTCCTGCATCGCGTCCCGCAAATGGTTTTCCCGATCGCCATTGCTTACACTTTCTTGATTCAGATGAACTGGGTTTTCAATGCTTTCGCCTTCGAAGGCACCGGCATTCAATTTCTACTGCTTGCGCCAGTGCGTTTTCGCGACGTGCTGCTCGGCAAGAATCTTTTTCTCGGCGGTGTCAGTTTTCTGGATGCGTTGCTTATCTGGGCCGTTGTCAGTTGGATTTTTTCGCCGCCTGCGCTGGTCATCGTCGCCGCCACATTCGCAGCGCTGCTTTACGCGTCGCTGGCGAACTTTGCTGTGGGCAATATACTTTCCGTGTGCTATCCGCGGCGGCTCGAATTCGGCGTCTTCCGCCAGAAGCGCCAGGCCGGAGTCACAATGGCTGTGGCATTCGCTGCGCAAGCCGTACTCATTGGCGTTGGCGCTATCGTGTTTGCACTAACCCGGTTTTTCCATCGCCCCGCGCTGGCCATTTTTATTTTCCTAGCGCTCGCCGTCATCACGGGAATCGGCTACCGCATTAGTTTCAGGCGCATCGACGGCATCGCCATCAACCACCGCGAAACTCTGACTGCCGAGCTTTGCCGCCAGGAATGAACTCCGTTGTGAGCTTCCATCTGCGGACTTGTGAGGCAGGATTTCTGGAGTATCGGCGTGAGTCTTCGTGAGTCTTATCGAAAGCGGTACGCGTCAAACACGCCGCAGCCGCACCATTCCTGATCTCCATAGTTTCATCATTTTCGCAGTCCGGTGTGGCATGAACCGCGCTCCAAATCGGATCATCCAGTCGCCCGGCATTCTGCGGTTCAATTCGCGCGAGGCCTGATAAAATTCGCGAAATTCGACGCTCTCCCATCCGTAGGGACGGAAAAATTCCTCGGCGGCCTCCGGCGCAAACTGGATCGGCGCGCCCGCCGCGCGCAATTCTTTGCCCCAATGCTTGTTCGTCATTTGCCTCACCCTGGGCGAAGCGATGTCCGTCACCCAATATTGGAAATGCTCGCATGCGTGCAAATCCTTTGCCAGGGCGGCCACTTGTTCCTCCGTCAGGTAAGCGAGCAAGCCTTCCGTAATCACAAACACGCGGCTGGCGCTCGAGTTGACGCGCGCGAAAAGTTCGCGCCGCGCCGGAGCATTCGCCAAATCCATCGAAACACGCTCCAACCGGCAACGCGGCGTTTCACCGGCCAGCATTTCGGTCTTGTAGTCAATCATTTCCGGCAAATCCACTTCGACCCATCGGAGCGTGTCCGGCAGGGCCAAGCGGTAGGGTCGCGTGTCGAGCCCCGCGGCAAGATTCATCACCACATCAACCGGCTCGCCGGCAAGCGTTTTTAGCAAAATGTCGTCGAGCAGCGCGGTGCGAACGATCATCGACCACGATTGCCGCTTGCCTCCACGCAGCGCTCTTACAATTTGCTCCCCGCGTTCTCCCGCGAGCTTCCGTGCGTACGTGTCGCGGAAAAGAGCGTCGGGACGCTCCGATTCCATTGCCCGATACACGGCCACCCATCGCGCTGTGTCCGAAATGTTGCGAATGGCCCCGGTCTTCGATGTTTCGCTCAACGCACCCTCCGGTAGTTGCGCACTATGCTACAGCGAATTCGTCCGGCGCGACATCCCGCCAGCTTCAACAAATTGCACTGGTTCAGTTTGAATTTTGACTTCTTGAGCCGCGATCAAGAAAATTAAACGGACCCGCCATCCAAAAAATAATTCATTTGCGCGGAACGGCCTGGAATGTTTATCCTCGAATGTTTTCCCGTGCAAAACTTTCGGGGGTGGAAAGTGACTCACGTTCGCCGCATGAGCATCATGGCATTTATCGCCGCGATTTTCATTTCGCTTGGCTCAGCCGCATTGGCACAACAGTATCCTCTGAATTTGTACCAGGAAATGCGCTGGCGCATGATCGGGCCGTTCCGCGGAGGACGCACCAAAGCGATTTCAGGCGTGGCCAGCAAGCCCAACGTTTTTTACATCGCTCAGGTTGACGGCGGCATCTGGAAGACCACCGACTACGGCGGGACGTGGAAGCCCATCTTCGATGCGGAGCCTACGCAATCTATCGGCGCGCTGGAAGTCGCGCCCTCGGATCCAAATATAATTTACGCAGGAAGCGGCGAAGGGCTGCAGCGCCCGGACCTTTCTGTGGGTGACGGAATGTGGAAATCCACCGATGCGGGAAAAACATGGACGCACATCGGCCTTGACGATGCGCAGCAAATTGCGCAACTCGCCATCGATCCGCGCGACCCCAACCGAGTTTTTGTCGCCGTGGTTGGTCATCCCTACGGCCCCAGCGAGATGCGCGGAATTTTCCGCACTACGGATGGTGGCCAAACATGGGACAAAGTGCTCTCGAAGGACCAATACACTGGCGGCGGCGACGTGCAAATTGATCCGCAAAATCCCAACACGGTCTATGCGTCTTTGTGGGATTCAGTTTCCGGGCCTTGGGAAGATGGCAACGAATACAACGGTGCCAACAGCGGCCTTTTCAAATCCACTGACGGCGGCTCGAATTGGACTCAACTGACGGAAGGTTTGCCGAAAGATATCGTTCAGGCGTACTTTGCGATTGCTCCGAGCGAGCCCAGCCGCGTGTACGCCACCGTGGCTCATGGGCGGACGGTTGGGATTTACCGTTCCGATGATGCTGGCGCAAGTTGGACGCGTATAACCGACGATGACCGGCCGACCGGCCGGATAGGCGGCGGCGACCTCCCTGTGCCCAAAGTGGACCCCAAGAATCCGGATGTGTTGTACGTGACCAGCACCGTCACGTGGAAATCCGTGGACGGCGGGAAAACCTGGTCTGCGTTGAAGGGCGCGCCCGGCGGCGACGATTACCAGAATATCTGGATCAATCCTAATAATCCGGAAACGATTCTTCTGACGTCGGATCAGGGCGCAGTCATCAGCGTGAATGGCGGCAAAACGTGGAGCAATTCGTGGTACGCGGAGCCAACCGCGCAGTTCTACCACGTCATCACCGACAACCGTTTTCCGTACTGGGTATATGGCGGACAGCAGGAGAGCGGCTCAGTTGGCATCGAAAGCCGGGGCAACGACGGCGAAATCACGATTCGCGAATGGCATCCTGTGGGCGTCATTGAATATGGCTACGTGGCTCCCGATCCGTTGCATCCTGACATCATCTACGGCGCGGGACGCACGGACGTTTCGAAATTCAACTGGGTGACCGGGCAAGTGCAGCACGTAACGCCGATTCCCGCGAACTCGCCCAAATATCGCGCGGAACGCACCGAGCCGATTATGTTTTCGCCCGTCGATCCGCATATTTTGTATTACGCGGCAAATTATTTGTTCAAAACCATTAACGGCGGCGAAACGTGGACGACGATTAGCCCGGATCTTTCCCGGCCGCATCCCGGCATCCCTCCGAGTTTGGGGGACATGGCCGCGAATAATCCGCAAGCCGATAAACAGCGAGGCGCGATTTACGCGCTTGGCCCCTCACCCAAGAGCGTCAATTTGATTTGGGCCGGCACCGATGACGGCTACATTTGGGTCACCCGCGATGGCGGAAAGAATTGGCATAACGTCACTCCGCCGCAAATGACCGCGTGGAGCAAGGTCACGCAGATCGTCGCGTCGCGCTATGACGTGAATATCGCTTACGCTTCGGTCAGCCGTTTCCGCATCAACGACATGAAGCCTTACATCTACCGCACCGATGACGGCGGCAAACACTGGCAGCTGATTGTGGACGGCCTGCCGGACAACGAGCCTGTGGATACCGTCCGAGAAGATCCTGTTCGCAGAAACTTGCTTTTTGCCGGAACGGAAAATGCGGTGTGGGTGTCGTTCGACGCGGGAGACCACTGGCAGTCGCTGCAATTGAATCTGCCACACACTTCCATGCGCGATCTTTGGATTCATGACGATGATCTTGTCGTTGGCACGCACGGCCGCGGCTTCTGGATTTTGGACGACATCACTCCGCTGCGGCAAATTACCGACCCGGTTGCCAAATCCCGCGCGTACCTTTTCGAGCCGGCGCCGGCCTATCGTTATCGCCGCGACACGAATACCGACACGCCGCTGCCGCCGGAATTCCCGGCAGGCAAAAATCCTCCGGATGGCGCAATCATTGATTACTATCTGGCGTCCGCTCAGGCGGGGAAAGTCGCCCTTGGAATATATGATTCCGAGAATAGGCCGGTGCGCTTTTACTCCAGCACCGACGAGATGCCGTTTACCGTTGAAAGTCTTGCCAAAACTTTGCGCGTTCCAACGTACTGGGTCAAGTGGCCCAAAATTCTTTCCGCGCAGGCGGGAATGCACCGCTGGGTGTGGGACCTGCACTATACGGCGCCAAAATCTCTTATGCACGACTATCCCATCTCGGCCGTTCCGCACGATACGCCGGAGTATCCGTTAGGCCCGCGCGCGCTTCCCGGCGTTTACACGGTGATGCTGACGGTTGGCGCTCGCACGTATCACCAGACGCTAACAGTGAAGGAAGATCCGCGCGTCCATGTGGCGCCTGCGGCCCTCGAGGCGCAATTTGCGCTGGAACAGCGGCTCACCGCCAGCATGAATCATAGCTACGACGCGATACAGCAAATCAAGAAATTCCGGGATGATCTGAAGAAAAGGACCGGTGAATCCAGCGGAGTTTCCGAGGAGCAAATTCCCGCGCTCGACAAGAAAGCGGCAGACCTCGCAGGCGGCGGAGGCCCGCGCGGATTTTTTGGCGCTCAGGGAGGCGCTGATAGTTTCACGCGCCTCAACCTTGAGTGTGCGCAGCTTTACGCGCAGATTGACGGCGCCGACGCCGCTCCTACGGCAGCGCAGGAAGCCGCGGGACGCGATCTTGAGACAAAGTTGGATGGACTTCTCGCGCAATGGAAGCAGTTGCAGGTGCAATCCGCAAAGCGAAAATAGCTGGCGGCTCCGCGCGCATCAGGCTCAATGGCCGGTATGACAGGAAAGCCACTGGCGCCTGAAAAGCTCACAATGCCGAATGCGCGGAAAGCGCTGCGGGCTTTAGCTGATCCGCGCAAAGCGCGCGTTCACCGCGGTTTCTTCAAAGAAACAGACGATATTTTCCTGGGCGTCACATCGCCACAAATTCGCCAACTGGCCCGCCAGTTTCAAAGCTTGCCGCTCAACGCGCTGCGCGAATTGATGAAATCGCACATTCACGATGAACGTTCTCTGGCGCATGCGATTCTGGTGCGAAAATTCCAGGCGGGCGACGCTCGCGCGCAAGAAAAAATCTTCCACTTTTACATGCGCAATCGAAAATACATTCACAGTTGGGACGGCGTAGACGATAGCGCGCCTTATATCGCCGGTCCTTACTTGCTCCATCGCAGCAAAGCAATTTTGCACGAGCTGGCGCGCTCGAAACGCCTGTGGGACCGCCGCATCGCCATCGTGGCCACGCGGTGGTTCATCCGGCAGGGAGAAACCGCGACGACATTGAGAATTGCGCGGCAACTGCTCAAGGACCAAGAAGACCTGATCCACAAAGCCACGGGTTGGATGTTGCGCGAGGTTGGCAAGCGCGACCTGCCCGCGCTGAAGCGTTTTCTGCGCAATCATTCTCACGCGATCCCCCGAACTACGCTGCGCTATGCGATCGAACGCTTTTCGCGGGAGGAAAGGCTTATCTGGCTGCGCAGAAAGGTTTCAGTTTAAGGCCGTGATTCAGCGGAGCTGTTCGCGAATGGCGTTTCAGGCTTCCGAGGGAAGGACTCCCTTTTTCAGCATGGGCATGGAGCGGATGCGCATTCCCACCGCGTCGAAAATCGCATTGGCCACTGCCGGCGCAATTCCTACAATCGGCGTTTCGCCCGCGCCAAAGGACGGCTCGTCTTTGCGATTGACTAGCACAACTTTAATTTCCGGCTCGTCCTTGAACCGCGGAAGACGGTATTGCGCGAAATGCGGGTTGAGGATTCGCCCATTGTCGAATTCGATGGCTTCGTAAAGCGCGCCGCCAATTCCCATGGTAATCGCGCCAGCGATGGAATTTTCCAGGCCATCAGGATTCACAATCGCTCCGCAATCGAAGGCCTGCACGACGCGCACGATCTTCACTTCGCCGCTGGCGCGGTCGACAGCGACTTCCGCGAAGGTCGCGATGTGTCCGCCCTTCTCGATTCCGCCGGCAATGCCGAAACCATGCCCGGGCTGCTTCTTGCGGCCTTTCCAGTCGAATTGCTCGGCGGCCGCCTGGTAAACGGCGCGCAGCCGCGCGTGCTGCAAATTCTTCATGCGAAATTCCAGCGGATCCATTCCGCACGCATGCGCCAGGTCGTCCATGTGGGATTCGCGCGCGAAATGATTTGCCGCCGCCGCGAGCGAACGGTAGGAGCCCTGTCGCAGCGGTGCCTTCACCGGATGAAACTCGGTGAGTTGATTTGGGACTTCGTACATCGTAGCGATGGCGGAGGGCCCCGAGTTGTAATTGTGAAATTCCCATGCGGTCAGCATCCCATCAGCATTCGCGCCTGCTTTGACTTCGATCAAGCCCGCGGGACGGAAATAAGCCCAGGTAAACTCCTCTTCGCGCGTCCACAGCAAACGCACGGGACGTTTTGCGGCTTGCGCCAGCCGGGCTGCTTCCACGGCGCATTCGCCGGAGTGCTTTCCTCCGTAGGCGGCGCCCATGTCCGGCATCATTACGCGCACTTTGTCTTCCGGCAAATGGAAGGCGTCCATCAATTCCTGGCGCACTCCAAAGGGCCGCTGCGTCCCGGTCCAAACGGTCAGCTTGCCATCGTTCCACTCCGCAAGGGCTGCGCGCGGCTCAAGCGGGCAATGCGCGATGTAAGCGACCGTATATGTCGCGTCTACACGATGCGCTGCCGAAGACAATGCCTCGTTTATGCTTCCCTTCGACTGGCGGAAGCGATTTTCCTCCTGCGGATCGCTTTCGGCATTCTGCTTCAGATACTCGAAGAGCACTTTGCTCGAAGATTGCGGCGTCGTTTTCCATTGCGCCTTCACTGCCGCGGCGGCGCGTTCTGCGGTCAATTCATCGGGTGCGGCCACGCCGACGAAATCGCCATCACGCACCGCAACAACGCCAGCCATTGCTTTCGCGCCGCTGAGGTCAAGGCTCTCGAGCGTTGCTCCAAATGCGCTCGGCCGAACAATTTTACCGTAGAGCATGCCAGGCAATTTCATGTCCGACGGATATTTGTGTTTGCCAGTGACAAAATCCCGCGCGCCGATTTTGTGAATCGGCCGTCCCGCAATTTTCCATTCGCTCGCCGAAGTTACTGGGTCCTCCGCGGGAATATCCTGAGCGAGCAACTGTCCCTGCGCCAGTTCACCATAGCTCAGCGAACGGCCTCCCGCCGGATCGGTCACTTTACCATTTTCCGCTACGAGCATCTTCGAATCCGCGTTCCATCTCTTCGCGGCAAGTCCAACCAGCACCTCGCGCGCCGCATACGATACGCGGCGAAGTTGCGTGCCCATCTGAGGCGTTGTGCGGCTGCCGAATGTGCCCATATCAAACGGCGTGAGTTGCGTATCGCCCATGACCATCTCTATCGCATCCAGAGCTACGTGCAGCTCGTCGGCGACGGTTTGCGCCAGCGAGGTGCGGATGTTCTGCCCTATCTCGACTTTTCCCGTGAATACGGTAATGCTCCCATCCGGAGCGATGTGCAGCCACGCATCAATCGCGCGCGGCATCTCTTCTCGTCTGAAGCCGCCTCGCCCGGACTCTTGAAACGCCAGCGCATCCTTGGCCACGATCAGAATCGCGATACCGCCGCCAATGGACTTCATGAAGCTGCGCCGGTCCATGGCAAAATGGTGCAACGGCAGAGCGCGAGCTTCATAGCGCTCGACTTCCACAATGGTATCCTGCAACAATTCGCCGCTGGCCTTTTCGCCGCTCATGACGCCTTCTCCTTGATTCTTTTCGAGGCCAGGCTGATCGCTTCGGTGATTCGCTGATAAGTTCCGCAACGGCAGAGGTGCGGATTCATGTACTCGACAATCTCCGCATGGCTCGGACTCGCATTGTGGTCGAGCAAGCTTACCGCGCCTAAAATCATCCCCGATGTGCAATACGCGCACTGCATCGCATCCACATCAATGAACGCCTGCTGCACCGGGTGCAGTTCGCCGTTCTTTTCCAGTCCTTCGATGGTGGTGATTTTTCGCTGACCCACATCGCCGACACGCGTCCGGCAGGAATGCCGCGGATAGCCGTCGATTAGCACGGTGCACGCTGCGCATTGTCCCTCGCCGCAGCCGTATTTCGTGCCGGTAAGGTCAAGCTGATCGCGTAGCACGCTCAACAGCGTAGCTTCCGCATCCACATCGAGTGTGCGTTCTACTCCATTTACATTTAGGTGTGTCACTCGGGCCATCGTAGTTTCCTCAAAGGCAAGCGCTGGACTGGAAGAGCTTCATTCTATTCCTCGGCGATGAAAATCGTCAATGCGCCCGGTGAGCCGGAAGGTCAACGACAGTTCCTCGGCAACCGGCATGCATAAACGCACGCGGGCGGCAAATTACGCCAGATAATTCGCGACTCCACCGAGTCGAAATAATCGTACAGCAGCGGCTTCAGGCTTAGCCTGCGCAGCCGGCCATTCGAAAATTGCATTGCGTGAACATACTGAAATTGCGTCAGCACCGTATGCGGGCGCGCAAACGGAATCAAGCTATCGAAGATCTTGCGGCGCTTTCGCTCAGACATGAATCCCAGTCCCAATGACGATACCACCGCGTCGGCATGATCGTAGCCGCGCTTCCGCAGTTCCTCTTCAATGTTCTCCACGCTTTCATTGATGAGCACCAACCGAGGGTCGTGAAAATTCGCCTTCAGGTAGGAAATAAACCGTGGATTGATTTCAAATGCCAGCAATGTTGCGCGTCGGGGTAGTTCTTGGAGAAGCGCCCGCGTCATTGAGCCCGTTCCCGCTCCCAGTTCCACCGCAATCGAAGTTTGAGAAAGCGGCAGCGGCTCAACCATCGCGGACGCCAGATGGACCGAACTCGGAGAAATGGCGGCGACCGTGTAAAAGTCCGCCAACACCTCGGCTGTGAACGTTTTCAAGCTCATAGCTCTTAAGTTCAAAGCTTACCTCACATTCCTGTCATTGTCAGTGGTGCTGCGCGCCGGGTTCAATGGGCTCGAAATGCGCACGCCGCAATTCGTTATTTAATCGCGGCAGATCCGTCGTTAAAATCGCCTGCCATTTTTCCAACGCCGCGTTGGCGATTTCACTGTCCTGCGCAAAGGCGGTCGAGGCATCCGCTGATGGCGCCACATCGTCACTCTCCACCACGCGTTCAAGCTGTCCCAATTCGCCTGAAACGTAGCGTAGGGTCGAACGGTCCACCGTTACCGGCCCGCTGCTAATCGCCAGCGGACTTGCAGCCTCCGCTCCCAGAACTGCCGAGACTTTCTCCTCGATGGCCTTGATGCTTTCCGCTAGCTCTTTTCTGGATGCGGCTTTTGCATCAACTGCATTCAGTTGCTGCTGCACGCTCATTGCCTGCCCCGAAGCCGCTTCGACTTCCGCGCTTTTGGCCAGGATTTCCTCGGCCAGATCAAGCTGCTTCTGCAGGTCGTCCTGGGAAACCTTTACGCGCGGATCCATCTTGACCGTCAGTTGATTCTCAGCGGTTCCTCCGTCCACGCTAAGTTTGACAGTGTATTGTCCCGGAACCACCCAGGGTCCTCCGCCAAAGCCGAACATGGCCATCATTGCCGCCATTCCTCCTCTGGCTCTGCCGCCGCCCGCGGTCGGATAATGCAGATCCCAGATAAACCTATGCATTCCCGGCGCCGCAGAAAGCGCCTCGGGCGGATGCACCCACGAAGCGGGAATGTCCAACACCTTCGCATTTATCGGCGGAAAATGATCCGCGCTCGAATACCGCCGGACCAACTTTCCATTGCTGTCGAAAATTTCGAGCGTTACCGGCCCTCGCGGCGCCGATTTCAAGTAATAATCCAGGATTGCCCCATCCACCGGGTTCTCTCCTGCCGGAACTTCGGCCGGCAACGGTGTCCCTTCGTCGGAACCAGGCCTTATTCTCCAAGCTGTTTCGGGCTTGAAAAGATAACCCGTGGAATTTGCGATCTGCGCCGACGCTTGCCGTAAGGGAGTGATGTCGTCCAAAATCCAGAAGGCGCGCCCGTGCGTCGCCACCACCAAATCCTCTCCGTGGATTTTGATATCGCGGATCGGCACGGTGGGCATATTTAATTTCAGCGGCTGCCATTGCGCGCCATCGTTGAACGAAATAAAAATGCCCGTTTCTGTTCCGGCGTATAGCAGCCCGCGCCGCACCGGATCTTCCCGAATCACGTTGACGTAGCTTCCTACCGGAATTCCGTTAGTTATCTCCTGCCAGCTTTTCCCGCTGTCGCGCGTGACGTAAATATACGGCTTCAAGTCGTCGAGCCGGTGGCGGTCGACCGCGGCGAACGCTTCATTCGCGTCGAAATGCGACGCTTCGATTTGTGTGACTTTGCTCCACGGCGTCAGCGCCGGCGGGGTGACATTCTGCCAATTTTGTCCTCCATCAGAGGTCATCTGAATGTTCCCGTCGTCCGTTCCGGTCCAAATCAAACCCTTGTTCAGCGGTGACGGCGAGATCGTGTAGATCAGTCCGTGCCGGCCATTGCCATCGACGTCATTCGCCGTGGCGGGATCAAGATTCGGAGGCGTTCCGGGATGGGCGCGCGTCAAATCGGGACTGATGATTTGCCAGCTTTGCCCGCCGTCAATCGTTTTGAACAGCACCTGTGTGCCGAAATATAGCGCATGCGGGTCGGCTGGCGAAAACACCAGCGGTTGTGTCCACGTGTGCCGGTAGTCTCCGGGATGCGCCAGCTCAGGCGTCACTTGCTGATTTGCGCCGGTGAAAATGTTGTACCGCGACACCGTTCCGCCAAAAAGAATCCCAGGATGCAGCGGGTCCGCGGCAATATATCCGTCCTCTCCGCCAACGCTAATTGGCAGCCAGTCCCGGGCCGTTATTCCGCGATGCCGGCTGCGGCTTGTGGTTCCCGCCGCACCGCTATCCTGTTGCGCGCCATAGACCCAATAAGGAAATCGATTGTCCGTTTCGACATGATAAAACTGCCCGATCGGCTCGTTGTACCAGGAACTCCACGTCTTCGCGTAATCCACGCTGATAATCACACCCTGGTCGCTGCCCAGAATCATGCGGTTGGAATCATTTGGCTCAATCCAAAGCGTGTGATAATCATCGCCTCCCGGCGCGCCCTTAATTGCGGTGAAACTCGCGCCGCCGTCGGTCGAGCGGTACGTCGAAGTATTCATCACGTAGACTACGTCAGCATTTTTCGGGTCCACAGTGACGCCACCAAAATACCATCCGCGTCCCCAAATACGCGACTCGTTGTCGTCCAGCCGCCACGTTTTCCCTGCGTCATCTGAGCGGAACAGCCCGCCTTTTTTCGCATCGATCAGCGCGTAAACGCGACTTGAATCTGTCGACGCCACTGCGACGCCAATGCGCCCGAGCCCTTCTGTGGGCAAGCCGTTGGTTAATTGCGTCCAGTTGTCTCCGCCATCGGTGGATTTGTAAAGCCCGCTGCCGGGCCCGTTCGAAGGGGGATAGACATTCCACGGCGGTCGCCGGGTCTGCCACAGCGCCGCGTAAATCGTTTTGGAATTTTGCGGATCGAATGCCAGATCTATCGCGCCGGTGTTTTCGTCCTTATACAAAATTTTCTTCCACGTTGCGCCGCCATCAGTGGAACGGAAGACGCCACGCTCCGCGTTTGGTCCGTAAGAATGGCCCAGTGCCGCCACGTAAACCAGGTTCGCATCATGCGGGTCAACCAGAATGTCCGCAATTTGCCGCGTGTCTTCGAGGCCGATGTGCTTCCAGGTCTTTCCGCCATCCACCGACCTGTACATTCCATTGCCGTAGGAAATGTCTGAGCGCATGTCCGGCTCGCCGGAACCTACGTAAACGACATTCGTATCAGAGGCCGCCACCGCAATCGCGCCAATGGAAGCAATTTTCTCCGCGTCAAACACCGGTTTCCACACACGGCCTGTGTCCGTTGTCTTCCATACGCCGCCGCCCACCGCGCCGAAGTAAAAAACATCCGGCTGACCTGGCACGCCTGTTACCGCGACGGCGCGTCCTCCGCGAAAGGGCCCAATCATGCGGTAACGCATCCCGCTGAACAGATTCGGATCCATCTCCTGCGCGAGGGCCGATTTCGAACTGAACAACGGGGAAATCACCATCACGCACACAGCAGCGGCGATCGGTAAAATAGCGCGACGAAGATGGCTCAATTTATCTCTCCTCTTTTTTCAATATTGAAAAAGAAGCGCGAGTATATACCCGCTGAGCGATGTTCGACTACAAGACGGAAGCTGGAGTGCCGGCGTTTCCCTGTTTTGTTGCGACCTCCACGCTCGCCATTTAATCAAACTGTATGAAACTCGAATAAGGTGCGTTATGAATTTGCCGAAGCGTGCTTTAGGCTTGAGCAGCCTTGAAATCACAACCGTCGGCTTTGGCACGTGGGCCATCGGTGGAGGAGGCTGGGCCTTCTCCTGGGGCCCGCAAGACGATGCTACCTCGCTTGCCGCCATGCGCCATGCGATCGAGCTTGGAATCAACTGGATCGATACAGCAGCAGTCTACGGCTTGGGCCATTCCGAAGAGCTTGTCGGCAAATTTCTCCACGAACTGTCGCCTTCCGAACGTCCTTTCGTTTTCACCAAATGCGGAGTCGTTTGGGACAGTGACAATCGCATGGTACCCGGCAAGCGTCTGTTGACCCCTGAATCCATTCGGACTGAATGCGAAGCTTCTCTTCGCCGCCTCGGCGTCGAGCGCATTGATCTTTACCAATTCCATTGGCCGGACGAGAGCGGCACGCGCGTCGAGGATTCCTGGGCCACCATGTCGCAACTCGTCAGCGAAGGAAAAGTTCGCGTGCCCGGGGTTTGCAATTTCACCGCGGCTTTGATGGAGCGCTGCGAACCCATATACCATGTAGAGTCCCTGCAACCGCCATTCTCTCTGATTCGCCGCGAAATGGCAGAACGGCAGCTGCCCTGGTGCGTTCAGCACAAGACGGGAGTGATTTGTTACAGCCCTATGCAATCCGGAATGCTGACCGACTCCTTTTCTGCTGAGCGCGTTGCCAAAATGCCCCAGGATGACTGGCGCCGCCGGTCCGAGGAGTTCCAGCAGCCAAGACTAGGCAGAAATCTTGCGCTGCGCGATGCCCTGAATCCTATTGCTAAGCGTCACAACGCTTCCGTCGCGGAAGTAGCTGTGGCTTGGACGCTTGCTTGGCCCGGCGTGACGGGCGCAATCGTTGGTGCGCGCTCGCCTGAACAAGTTGATGGCTGGATTCGCGCCACTGGGCTCGAACTCACTTCCGCCGACCTCGATGAGATTGCCGCTGGAATCGAGCGCACCGGCGCCGGCCCTGCCAAGCCACCCGCTTCCATCTCAGCAACGCTACGCCCAAATCAAGCCTCGCGGAAGGCAAACCCGTGAACGCCAGAGTGGGACGAGGGTCACCGCCCGCAGTCCAGCCGGAAATCCTTGGGCTTAATCTTACGATCGACTAAGGCAAACGCCTGATTTTGCGCCCGCTCGCCCATCGCTAGACTGCTGAGGCCCTGGCTCACGCAGTTTACTCGGAGGAATCATCCAATGAAATTCCTGTACGCGCTCGCGCTCCTGCTCATTTCTGCCTTCGCCGCGACATCCGTTTTTGCTGACACGGTTGCCCTCAAGAACGGCGACCATCTCACCGGGACAATCACTGCGTTAGACAGTAAGGACGTCACGCTGAAAACGGACGCGGCCGGCGAAATCAAAATAAAATGGTCTTCCGTCCAAGAGTTGACTTCCGACCAGCCAATGTACGTGGCCACTCCTGAAAAGCAGACTGTCAGCGGTACGGTCACACTCGAAGGCGCCGATCTGGTAGTTCACACCGCTACAGCGGGCGACATTCACGTGCCCGTCGCGCAGCTAACCGTTGTTCGTTCCGAACAGGAGCAGCAGGCTTACGAGAAAAAGCTGCATCCCAGTTTACTTAATGATTGGGCTGGTGCAGTAAACGTTGGATTCGCTCTCGCCCGCGGCAATAGCAACACCACCGATCTGAACGTCGGCTTTGCGGGCGACCGCAAGACCCTTTCTGACGAAATCAAACTCGCGCTAACGTCTGTGTACTCCCGAACTGGAGTGTCGACCTCTGGAGCGCCTAGCCGCGTGACTGCCAGCGAGATTCTGGGCGCGGCCGAGTATGATAAGAACGTCTCCAAGCGGCTTTTTTTGTTCGCCAGCGCAGATTTTACTCATGACGCTCTGCAGGATTTGGTTTTGCGCTCTATTTATACGGGCGGCGTCGGCTGGCATTTCATCAACAGGTCTACGACAACCCTCGACGCCATCGTCGGTTTGAACTACACGCGTGAAACCTACGACAGCAGCGCGACGGCGCTCACGCCGGCTCTTAAGGTAAACCGCAATTTGCCTGGCATCACCACAGGCGAAAGCTTTATGCATAAGTTTTCGTCGAATACTGTCGTCACCGAGGCGTTCAACTTCTATCCGGACCTGAGCGATCTGAGCCAATACCGATTTTCATTAGACTCCGCCATGGTCACCAAAATCAAGGAATGGCTGGGCTGGCAAGCCTCGCTCAGCGACCGTTACGTCACGAATCCGCCGATTCCCGGCACAAAGTCCAACGACTTGATTCTGTCCACTGGGCTGAACATTTCTTTTACCCACTGAGGTCATTTCGGATTTAGCCGGAGCGCGCGACGCTTCGCCTGACCCCGCGTAAACTAGGCGCTCTTTGCCTGCTGCTTGGCATACGTGCCCATGAGCTCAGCCTCTTCTATGACTATGTCTTCTATAGCCGCTTTCACTTCTTGGGCATTCGCTCCTGCTTTAAGGCCAATTTCCTTTCGCAGCGCATAGAGTCTCGCAAAATAGCGATGCGTTCCAGAAGGCGGACAGGGACCCGTATATCCAAGTTTTCCCGCATCGTTCTGGCCCTGCAGCCCCAAATTTGCGACCTTCGCTTCCTTAGAAGTGTTCTCTTGAACTCGCGCTACAATTGGCGGAATCCCATACAACAGCCAATGCGTGAATCCCTTTAATCCGGGGGCATCGGGATCGTGCAGAATCAACGCGAATTCTTTTGCTTCTTTCGGCGCATCTTCCCACGAGAATTCGGGAGAAATGTTCTCGCCCTCACACGTAAAACGCCTGGGAATTGGCTGACCTTGTTCAAAAGCGGAACTCACGAGCCGCATAAAAGCCTCCCGGCTGGAAAATCCATCAAATTTGGAGCGAGCGTCAATGTGATGATGGCTCGAAGGGCTTAGGCGGGCAATCAGACATTCCTTGTAGAGCAAATGCTGCTAGATGTCCTGAACAACCGTGACAAAGTTCTCGATCCAGAGTGATACATAGTTGGCCCGATTGCATTGGGCCTAACGGCCCTTTAATTTCTCATGGGAAAGGATTCTCATGCCAGCAGGAAGACAAAAAAGAAAAAAAACGATTAAGAATAAGAAATGGATTGCGCAGGTCAAAACCGTTTCGACGTTTCCCCCGCCGGGATTATTCACCAAGGACGCATCCACTATCGCTAAATCCCTGGCTTCCAAGAAAGTTTCGCCGAAAGGGCCGCAATCGGGCATGCGCATGCTCAACTATTTTATTAATCGTGCTGGGCGTGGGCTCAGCGCTTCACGCCGCGCGGAGCTCGAAAGAGCAAAATCCCTGCTATCGAAACGTATTCGCGAAAAAAATCAATCCGGCCGCAAGCGCGCCGCCTAGTGATCGTCTTTTAGTTCAGTAATCCTTCAGCATGCATCAACTCCGCATTCAGCAGCGCCGCGCCGGCCGCTCCGCGAATCGTGTTGTGTCCAAGCAGCACGAATTTGTATCCCAACACGGGACATTCTCGCAGTCGGCCAACCTGCACCGCCATGCCACCGAATCGCTCAACGTCTAATCGCGGCTGCGGACGGTCTTCAGGATCCACATACACAATCGCGCGGCGCGGAGCATGAGGCAGTTCCAATTCTTGCGGCCTGCCAGCGAATTTCTCAAACGCTTTGCGTATTTCGCCACACTCTAAGCGATTTCGCAAACCCACGGAAACCACTTCGGTATGTCCATTCACGACAGGAACTCGCGTCGTCTGTGCGCTAATGCACATCGCCGCCGGCGCAAATCCATCCTCACTGAATTTCCCGAGAATTTTGCGCGTCTCGTTCTCAATTTTTTCCTCTTCGCCCGCGATAAATGGGATCACATTGCCCAGCGCGTCCAGCGATGCCACCCCCGGATGCCCCGCTCCCGAAAGCGCCTGCAGCGTCGTAACCGTAACTTTCTCCGGCTCGAATTCCCACAAAGCCCCGAGTGCCATTGCCAGAAAAATCGTCGAACAGTTAGGATTAGTCACCAGCGCCCCGCTCCAGCCCTTCTTTTTTTTCTGCATAGGCAGCGCCGCCAAATGCCGTGCATTAACTTCCGGGATCACCAGCGGGACGCACGCGTCCATGCGATAATTTCGTGCGTTGCTCAATACGATGTGCCCTGCTGTTGCGAACGTCCCCTCAATTTCTCCCGCTACCGAAGCGTCCAGCGCCGAGAAAACAATTTTCGGCGCCGCTCCCGCTTTTGGCAGTTCCACCGCGAGCCGTGCCGCTTCCTCTGGCAATGGATTCGCCAGACGCCATGGCAAGTCTCCGTAGCGCTTTCCGTTGGAGCGCTCGCTAGCCGAAATCCACGCCAAGCGAAACCAGGGATGGTTAACCAGCATGGCGACAAAATGCTGCCCGACCACGCCCGTTGCACCTAAAACTCCGACTTCGATTTTTGCTGTGCTGTTCACTGGATGCGCTACCGCGCGACCGCTACGCTAGCGTGCTTTTCGTTCCGCGCGCTTTCAACTTGCTCCAGACCTGCGATCAAGTCCGCCACCAGGTCTTTCGCGTTCTCGCATCCCGGCGAAAGTCTTATCAGCGTATCGGAAAGTCCCAGCCGCGCGCGTTCTTCCGCGGGAATCGAAGCATGCGTCATCCGCGCGGGATGGCAGATGAGCGCCTTCACTCCGCCCAGGCTCTCGCCCAATGTGAAGTAACATCGCGTAGAAACGAAAGCCGTCACCTCGTCGACTGTACCGTCAAGCTCAAAGGACACCATTCCGCCAAAGCCAGACATTTGCCGTCGCGCAATGTCGTGGCCTGGATGCTCTCGAAGGCCGGGAAAATACACGCGGCGCACAAGCCCGTGATTACGCAAAGCGTCCGCGATCGCCGCCGCGTTTTCTGCGTGACGCTGCATTCTCAATTCCAACGTTTGCAGTCCCCTCAGCGTCAGCCAGCAGTCGAAGGGCGAGGGAACCGGCCCTGTCGCATTCTGCAGAAATTTCACAGGCTCAAAAATCGCCGCGTCTTTCGCCAGCACTGCGCCCTGAATCAAATCGGAATGCCCGGCCAGATATTTCGTCACGCTGTGCACCACAATGTCCGCGCCCAGCCGAAAAGGCTGTTGAAAATACGGGGACGCAAACGTGTTATCCACCACCACCAGAGCGCCGCGCTCATGCGCTACTTTGCTGATTGCTTCAATGTCGTAAACGAGCAGCCGCGGATTCGTCGGCGATTCAATCCATACCAGCCGCGTTTTGCGCGCGATTGCCGCTTCCAGCGCGGCGGCGTCCGCAATATCAATTTGCCGAATCACGCAGCCCATCGGCTTGAACACGCGGTTCAAAATACGGTACGTCCCGCCATAGGTGTCCAGGGGAATCACAATTTCGTCTCCGGGCCGCAGATACGCCTGAAAAATCGCATTTTCCGCCGCCAATCCGGACGCATACACGGCTGCGTGCTCCACTCCTTCCAGTTCCGCGAGCACTTTCTCCAACCGCTTGCGTGTCGGATTATTCGTTCGTGAATAATCGAACCCGCGATGCTCGCCGGGCGCCTGCTGCTCGTACGTCGAAGTCTGAAAAATCGGCGCAATTAGCGCCCCTGTTTCCGGTTCCGCCTCTTGCCCCGCGTGAATCGTTCTTGTCGCAAAATCCATTTTTGCTTCTCCTCTCGATAATTTAGTTTCATTGACCCTTTGCAATTTACCTGCGGTCAACTTCCTTCATTCGCTCCAACTTCGGCCGGCGCTTCTGCAAAATCTTGCTGCTCTGGTTGCGCGTGGCGTGTAATCCAGCTTTCCGGCGCGTGCGCTTCCAGACTCCGCACCACCAGCGGCAAATCGAAACGCTCCGCCACTTCGATAGCCTGCCGTTGAACCAGTTCGCATCCCTCATCGGCCATGGCCAGCGCTTGAGCAAACGAAAGCCTTGGCAAATGCTTTGCGCCTGCGTGCAAACGCGGATCGTCCGTGAAATATCCCGGCACGTCCTTGATCAATTCGCATCGCGAAGCGCCCAGCCCCGCGGCAATCAGCACCGCCGTTAAATCCGAGCCGCCGCGCCCTAACGTCACGATCGCGCCCGCATGATCCGTCGCCAAAAACCCCGGAACAATCGCTACTCGCTTCGTTGCCAGGACATCAAAAATCGCCTTTGAATCAAATTGCGCCGCTGAAACTCCGCACTCCCGCTTTGGAGTTCGCAATCCCGTTTGCCGCACATCCAAGACTGCCGCGCGAACTCCCTCTGCCTGCAAATGCAAATCGAGCCGCGCCACGGAACGCAATTCACCCGTGGACCACAGCAAATCCAACGCCGCTTTATCCGGCTCCGCGGCAATGGTCTGCGCCTCGCGCAGCAGTGCATCCGTTTCCCCGTTCTGCGCGGAAACCACCACCACCAATTTTTCCGTGGAATTCTTCGCCAGCCGTTGAGCGATGAATCGCGCGGCTCGCCGGTAGGAAATCGGCCCCGTAAAAATCGAGCCGCCCAGCTTGATCACTGCAACGGAAGTCGATCCGCACCCAGCTTCATTTGTGCGCACTAAAAAGCCTCCTGGCTGCGCAAAGAAAAACAGCATCGCGCCTTCCAGGGCGCCCGCTCGTCGGCATGAAAGAGAATGAAGAAATACACTCGCTCCATGCGCAAAACGCGCTGTGCGCCGCGCCGGCGGAAAAACGCCAGCTTTCGCCAGCATTCTTCACCGTTGCGATTCAGTTGGGGTCAGAATCTTCAGTAGATCGGATTCGATCAGCCGAGGATCTTATCTATCCCCATCGGGCAGGAATTAGCACCTTGGTTCTCGGACCAGGTTGCTGTGGCTTCGTCGGGCCTGTCCCCTCTGCCACTCTGGATAAGCGCTGCCGTTTGGCAGCAACCGAAGTATACAATTTCGTTTTTTCCTGTCAAGGCACAAAATTTTCCACAGATTTTCTGAGCCACCTGCGCCGAAGAACGGGCATCCGTGAACCTGGGAGGTGGTTTATGACCAACTTGGTTTCTCGAAACAACTTTTTCCAGGATCTTTTCGATTTTCGCCGCGACTTCGATCAGATGTTTAATCGCATGTTGACCGGCGGTCCTGACGCTGAAACGCAGATGGCGGGTCAGCCGCGCGCGTTTGCTCCAGCCGTCGAATCCTACATCGACAAAGACGGAAAAACCTTCCACTGCCGCATCTCTGTTCCCGGGATCGATCCCAAGGATGTTCAAATCCACGCGCAAGGCAACTCTCTCACCATCAGCGGCGAACGCAAATTCAGTCGCTCCTCAAAAGATGTCGACTTCATCCACAACGAAATCTGGTATGGCTCGTTCGAGCGGACGCTCCCTCTTCCTGAAGGTGTCGACCCCAGCAAAGTGAATGCTGAATATCGCGACGGTCTGCTCGAAATCACTGCGCCCATCTCGGCGTCAGCCCTGCCGCGCCGCATTGAGATCAAGACCTCTCCTCTCACCAAACAAATGACTGCCTGAACCTTTAATGTTCAGTGATCTGGCCGGAGTCTTACCTCTCCGGCCAGCTTTTCTTTTGCATTGTTGTTGGGTTTTTCCGCACCAAGGTCTAGCTGTTTAACGTCTCGCCGTGGCGCGAAAAGAGTCTCGCGCCACGGCCTGGGCAGGATGGTATTTTCGTAGTGATTTCTCTATTCAGATCGGCGCTACCGTAGCCTACAATATCCCAGAAAGGGTTTGTTCATTGAAACTTGCGCGCAACTTATCCATCAGTTCACTCTCTCTGATTTTTCTCTGCGCCGGCACGCATGCGCGAAACGTGAAGACGCCGGCCAAAAACCAGGATACCGCCATCCTTCTTGCCGCCGGCGACATTGCCAATTGCCAGGCGCTCTCTGGTGCCGAAGCCACCGCAAAAATCATCGAGTCTATTCCCAGCGCAACGGTCGCAGCCCTCGGCGACCTCGCCTTGAAGAATGGCTCCGCCGCCGAATTCGCGAATTGCTACGACAAAACCTGGGGCGCCTTCAAATCCCGCACCCGTCCCGCTCCGGGCAATCATGAATTCCGTTCCTCCGGCGCTACGCCCTACTTCGATTATTTCGGCGCTGCCGCCGGCGATCCCCGCAAGGGCTACTACAGTTATCAGCTCGACTCCTGGCACATCATCTCCATGAACGGCGAATGCAAAGACATCGGCGGCTGCCAGACCGGCTCGCCCGAGGAAAAGTGGCTACGCGCTGATTTGCGCACTCATCCCGCCACCTGCACGCTCGCGTACTGGCACGAGCCGCTTTTTAGTTCTGGCGCTGAACACGACGACAACTTTAACTATCGTGACTTCTGGTGGGACTTATACCGCGCTCACGCCACCGTTGTTCTCAATGGACACGATCATGATTACGAACGATTTGCTCCGCAGGATCCCGACGGCAAAGCCGACCCTGCCCATGGCATTCGCGAATTCGTCGTCGGCACCGGCGGAAACCATCCGCGCCCGTTCGGCCCTCCCAAGCCTAATAGCCAGGTGCGCAAGGCCTTTACGTTTGGCGTGCTGAAGCTGACCCTGCGCGCGCACAGTTACGACTGGCAATTCATCCCGGTTGCTGGAAACACTTTTACCGACTCCGGCTCCGGTTCCTGCCAATAGCAAGGTTGACGTCTACTTCATCCCGCGAAAGCCCCTTTCTATAACTCAGGTCCCGCCGAGGGCCTTTAGCTCGGGCCGAGCGAAGGCCTTTCAAACGCGCTCGGGAATTTCGCTTGGCTTGGCTCGTCTCGTTCGGAATTCCCCCGCTCCGCCTGTGCTAAAATGTCTATTGTTCATCAGGCCCGTAGCTCAGTTGGTTAGAGCGCTACCTTGACACGGTAGAGGTCTGCGGTTCGAGCCCGCACGGGCCTACCATATTTTTCAACAACTTAGCACCCGTGTGGCCTCTACCCTGACGCCCATTAACGCCCGATCTTCGGGCTGAGTTAGTTGTTTACGCTCTTTCATGCCGAGCCTTTCGGGAACTTCGAAGCCCACGCCGACCGCATTCGCCACTTCACGCCGGAAGGCCGCATCCTCGAAACTGCGGTCATAAACATCCGACATGCTGCGAGCGGAATGCCCCATCCAATAACGGAGAAGGCCGGGTGGGCAACTTTGTTTTCGCAAATAGGTGTTTCTGAACCTCCTGAATGCATGAAAGCCGCGCTGCCGGAATCCGAGCTGTTTTAAGCTCGCGTACAACAACCGCAAGAAATTCCGGGTGCCAATCGGATGACCGCTTCGAGTCGTAAAGATGTAACCCGATTGCCGGTCGCCGATGAACCCGCGCAGCAAAGCGGCGACTGCCGGATGCAGCTCGACCGTGCGGTAGGCGTTCGCGGTTTTGGGCGTTTGGATTTTTCCCCGCCAAGCGGCCTGCTCGATTCGCAATGCTCCATCGGCGAAGTGCTTGCACTCCAAGCCGAGAAGCTCTCCGATTCGCAGGCCACTAGCGGCGAGAAGGACTACCGCCATCTGCAAGCGCCCGGTTATTTTGTTGATTAGGGTTTGAAGCTCTTCGGTTGTAAACGTGGGCCGGTTTTGCGCCGTAGGGTTGATGACCGGAGCGAATTTCTTGTTCCAGACCACGCCAAAAATCGGGTCGCCATCCGAGTTTTCCAAGCTCGCAACGACCGATTTCACGACGCCACAACTGGTTTGGATACTACTCGGCTTCAGCCCCTTCGCGGCGAGACGCTCGACCAGTGTGCGCATCGCCCCGTTTTTTACGTCACAAAGCGGGAGGTCACCGAGCACCGGCAAGACATGATTCTTCAGCACACTTTGCCGGAGCGCGATGACACCCGGTTTAATTCGCCGCGCTCGTCGCCGCTGGCATTCTGCTACCCAGACGGCGGCTTGCTGGCGAAACGTGATTGTTGTTTTCGGCTGACGGCGGTAGTCATTTACGAGTGCAAGCTCGGTGTCCATGGCGTTCAACGCCGCTCGCCGCGTAGGGAGACTGAGAAAGTCCCCCAGAAATTTCTGAACGCGGTGGCGTTGCCTCACGCCATCATTGCCGCGAATGTCTTCGTAAAAACGAACGCTGTAACCGTTTTTCACTTTCAAAAGCTGCCCTTCCTGATGCCTACGACGAGACATTTTCTTTATTTCCTCCGCCTCGTCGATGGCGCGCGGGCGCAGGCTAACACAACGCCCGCTGGGGCGAGAATTCTTTTTCTGCTTCGACATTTTCAGATCTCGTTCACTGGATTTCCCCTTTTGAGCCTGCAATCGGCTCCGCTCATGGATTTCGCGCCCCGCATTGGGGGCTTCTCTTCTTTACTAACCCTCGCCATACAAAAACTGTCTAAAATTCCACCGTTTGGCAGACCGCCCAAGGCGCTCCTGCGGCCTTGTGGAACTCGCGACAATACGGTGGTTCCGAGATGCGATCTGCCTTGACCTTTTTGAAACGGTGCCTAAAGCCATGTCTTGTCCGCTGGAAGAAAGGGGGGATGATGGTGGGAAATTGCTTATGAAACTAGGGATCGTTGCCGTTCTTGCTCTTTTCTGCTCAAGTGCTTTTGCGCAGACCGTGCAGCGCGTGAACCCTCCGTGGAAAGTGGATCAGGCGACTCCGCAGACATTTGCAGATGTGATTGCGGAAAATACCGTAACAGACGACCTGCTGGACGGCTCCATACAAATTCCGGCGCAAAAACTGAAGAGTTGGCCTTTGGTTGTAAACCAAAACATGATGAACGATGTTGAAATCGAAGGCCATGTCACTCCAAGTGGCGGTATGGGCGGGGAGATTACGCTTGCTTTGTATGCTCTGAATGGTCAAAGCCAGCCCCAGCCAATTTATACTTGCCGGGCAACGAATCGTGCGATTGATAAGAAACTTCCTGCGAGCGGAGCGTACGCCGTGGTAACGGATTCGCTGAGTCGCCGCGGAAGTCGTGTAGTAAGCAGGAGAGCGAACCGGGAACTGCCGTTACTGTGCCGGTCCCCGATCATAAGGAGGGAAAATGGGGAAATTTCTGAAATGCCCGTTGATGTCGGCAATGCTTTTGCTCGGATTCGCCTTTCTGAGTTCTAGGGCTAAAGCCCAGAATAAAAATCCATTGGACACTCTCCAACCATGCCTTGAGGCCACGCAACACTTGAAAGTGCCAGAACAGATCGTTATGGTTGACACAAATGGGGAAAAACCCACATTTACGTTTTTGTTCTCCCAGAAGGGGACTGACTTCTATGCAGTCCGTATTGTTTCAGGGATCTGGAGGGTTCTTGCTGTGTTTCAAAACGAACAGACCAGGCGGGTTCAAGCGGATTATTTTTACGCGGTCTCGGTCAATACCTCGGATCTGGTAGGCTGGGAGTTCTGGACACAGAGTCCTTATGGCCCCAACTTGCAGCTAATTGCGGACCTCAAATATGAAGTGCTCGAATTCAATTGGCTGAAAACGGACTTCCCTCCCCCAGGGCAAGAAATTCCACAACTGATCCACGCCGACTTCTACGCGCCCGCCTCATGCGTCCCATACGAATCTGATGTGGAGCGGCTGAATCCAGGTGTTCCACACACGGGTTTTATCGGGTCATACAACAATGTTAGCCCCTCTCCCCTGCCTTCCACTTCGCCGTCTTACCGAGCGGCAGAAGAGATACTGAAGATGGCTAGGAAGGCAGTAGCGAAGAAGCCAGCCCTGGATCGAAGAACACCCGGAACCGCCCGAAAAGGGACAACGGGAAAGACGCCTGTCCGGAAAAGGAATTAGGTGTTCCCACTAGGACGCCAAATCCCGTTCCCGGTCCTCGGCCAGAAGCCTCTCGACTTCCGCGAGGAGCGGCTCGATCTGAGAAAGTTCCGAGAGGCAGGCATTCAATCTGCCGCGGAGCTTTTTCCTTTTCCGCTTTAGAGCCTGCCGCCGAGTGAGAGGCTTCCGTGGTTTCGGATTGTCTGTGTTGTCCGTAGGCATGATTTATTCTCCTCACGGTCGGTCTTGTTTTTTAAGGTTCTACGTTTCCTACGTATCTGTAAGGCGAGCGGTTTGTGCTCGCCTTACGCCTCGCCGCAGGCGAGGCCCTTGCGAAATACTTCTTCTACGGCTTTTGATTTTGTTTTTCCTACGTATCTATAGTCCTACGTTCCTACGTAGGTGCGACCTTAGCGTATATACGACCTTTCTTCTTTGGTGGTCATATATATGACCTGGTCGTATATATGACCTTTTCTAGAGAAGTTCACGCCGTTCCTTGGGTGAAAAAGCCCGTGCCACTTCTCTCAACAGCGCCCTCATTTCTTCCTTTCTGAATGTATACGTTTTTTGAACGCCAACATGAAGGCGAACCGAAAAACGCCCCGGAAAGTTCTTGGAATTATTCACAACAAACTGGAGGTAGTGTTTGCCGTCATTGCTGAAAAGTTTGACACCGTATTTGTTCCGTTTGATCTCCCCGGCAGCATCAATTGCCACAACGGGGGGAGTCTTGGATTTCTTCGGCGCCTTCTCATTCTCTCCAGACTCACCGCTTCCAGATTCATCGGACGACTCGGATGACTCGGACGCTGCCTCTTCCTCCTCGCCCGTGATGGCCCGCAGCAGGGCGTTGTCCAGCTCCGACAGTTCGTCAAACGCATCAACATATTCATACTCTTTATGCCCATGCCTTCTCAGTCTCCATTGGCAGGGCCCCCCTCCGTCTTCTAGGTATTCGTATTTCTTCCCGTCATAATCGAACGGCTTCCATTTAGAATCAGCAGACGTGCCACTGCGATGATGATGATGGTGGTGGTGGTGATGCGAATGTTTGTGTTTGTGATGTTTGCTCATCGAAGCTCCTTTGTGAGAAGAAGGCACGAGCCTTTGCAGCTGGGAGCTTCGATGCCGCCCGATCTGCGCGGTTTAGAAGGGAGGCTGCTACCAACCCGTGCCGTTCTTCTCTATATCAATTTACTCGGCAGCTTAAACTTTTTTCGCACCTCGCCTTCCCGACAGCGATTTTGTGTCGAACTGAAGGCACCGGGCAGCATTTCTGCGTCGCATTGTAGACGCAGGAATTAGCTTTCTTGCGTCACAAGAACAAACGCCGGAAAGCATTCCTCGCGCCGATGGAATCGGCGCAGGCAAGCTGAAATCACGCTCGGAACGACTGAAACCACGTCTTCAAGACGAAAATCGCTAGGAACAGCTCTGAAGCGCGGCAAATAGCGTTCTGCAACGCTGATTCAATGCTCTAACGCGGCTTTCCCCTTTACCCGGCGTTGGCCGCTGTGTACCGTGCCACACCGATAAATAACGGCCCCACCGAGAAGTTTCCTAACGGCGCGGGGCAAAAGGGAGGAAAAAATGAAAGCAAAGATGCGAAAGTCGTCCACCGAAAAGCGGTTGGCCAAGTCCGAGATCGTCGAAGCCGTGCCGCTGAATTCGAGCAGAGCAATCAATAGGGGAAAACTCACCTGCGTTCTCTACCTCCGCGTTTCGACCGACAAACAGGAAGCAGAAAATCAGGCGGTCCAACTTCGCAGCTTTGCTCGAAAGCAAAACTGGCAAATCGTCCATGAATACTGCGATCACGAATCGGGCGCGAAGTCCAACCGTGTCGAGTTCCAGCGGATGTTCACGGATGCCAGCCGCCGAAAATTTGACCTTCTACTTTTCTGGTCACTTGATCGGCTAAGCCGCGAAGGATGCCTCCCGACACTTCGCTATCTGGAAACTTTGACCCGGTACGGCGTCGAATGGCGCAGTTTCACCGAGCAGTTTTTCGATTCCTGCGGACCGTTCCGCGATGCCGTCATCAGCATCATGGCAACGTTGGCCCGCCAAGAAAGAATCAGAATTTCGGAGAGAACAATCGCAGGGTTGCAACGCGCACGTGCCGCAGGGAAAATTCTGGGGCGACCTCGCCGTGAAGTTGACGTGGCAAAGATTCGCCGATTGCGCCGCTCGGGAAAATCGTGGCGCGAAGTCGCCCGAGCGATGGGCGTGAATAGTGCGACCTGTTTCTATCGGCTACGACGTTTAAGAAAGGGCCGCTGAAACAGGTCGCTGGATGGCTAGGGTTCCGAGGTCTGCAATCGAGGTGTAGGAATTGAAGGTTTGTTTGCCGGCGTAGCGCATTATTTCTTTCGGTGACATTGAGAGCTTTCATTCCCTAGCCTGCTGCATCAGCTTTTCTGCAAACTTCCGATACATCTCTCTTTCGATGTCCGTTTGCTGGATTTCCAGTTCCTTGATTCGGCGTATAGGTATGTCTTCATGTTCCCAATCTTTACCGATTTTCATAATATGGGAATTTCCACCGCAACCTGGCACCTCGGACTTAACCTTATCCATGACATAGGTCACGAGCGGAACCATCTCATCCATCGTCCAAGGAAGGCGATATGCGGGGCAGTCTCCTAAAAGCAGTCTCATTAAATTCTGAAATACGGGAGCTCCGGCTCCAACAGCCAAGAAGAAGTTCTCATCCTCTGTCTTAAGCACAAGATTCTCGTGAACGCGATAGATCGCGCGTACTTTTGGAAACTGTGCGAGAACCAGCATGTAAGCCTGCGGCCTATGGTCAGGATTTTCAGCGTACGCTCTAATGTATTTCAGAAAAAACTGCTCCGTATACTCCTTAAGGCGTTTCTCGAATATCTCGACGTTGAAGTCGTCGGGAACATCCTCCACAACATGATGGTCGATCCCTTGAATGAAAGCGGCTATCCAATCGGAATGACCAGCGCCCGCAAGCCCTATCGTTATGCGAATGTCACGATGAGCATCACAATTGGAATCCAAAGGATATGCTATCTGCCACATACGCAATTTAGACGCCTGCGCTTTTCGTCCTTCGGTAATCGTTTCTTCTGTGTCGGCGCACAATACCATCCCGTCTTGGCAAAGAATTCCAGCGGCGATAGTCACAAAGGCTCCCCTTGAAGGCCGCTCAGGCTTTGGACGCGGAATACGGTAGGACAGCGGCCTCGTGGTCACTTATACACCGCCACGCCCGCTTTTGTCGGGATTTGGTGTCCGGGCAAGGTTAGTTGACGAACCGGAAGAGGGAGAGGGCGCAGAATCCCAGTCATCGGTGAAGAAGACGAAGAAATTGAGGGGGAGGACACAGGACCGGAGCGCAAACCCGTGAAGTGCGCTCCCGTCCTCGTTTTGCGTGCTCAGTAGGAGGACTGGCACGACGCAGTGCAAAACCCTGCACGCGCTATTTTGCCGCCCATCGGCAGGAGTTCCATGGGCAGCAAACCTTTAAGCTGATTGCAGCCCCAATTCCGGATCGACGAAACTTTCGCCAGCCAGCCGCTTCTTCAAACGAATTTCCTCAGCGCCGATCTTCTCTAACTCCGCCTGCGTTTCTTGGAGTTTGCTCACGACGCTGTTGCGATAATTCACAGCGGCGGCAAATGCGTCGTTCGCTGGGGGAATTCGGCTTTTTGCTTGCTCGACTCGCTGGTTCCACTCCGCCAACTCTTTGTCATCGGCCCAGCGGCCAACGTGCTGACCACGCCGCTCCAGTAGGGCGAGAACACGGCGAATGACTCGATTCAGCCGCCATTGCCTTCGCTCTTGCAATAAGACGGCGATCCAGCCGCGCAGCGATGGGATAGCCGCTCCCCTGGGCCCAGGGTCGGGCGGCAATATCTGTCCCGGATGGGACAAATACGCTTTTAGCGTCGCCGATGAGATGTGCCGAGCGACCGCCTTGCCACAGCGTGAGAACTCTTACGACCGGATGGGAAGAACGATTATCTCGCGCTTTAATCGTTTCTTTTCATTTTCATTTGCCGCTGTTATCTCGGTCACATCTTGGTCACAACTTGGAGAAGGTCTGCATAGAGTAAGTGCCGCCGTTTCAACGCTTAGAATGAACTTAGATTAAGCTTGGGAAGCTAAATCTATTTGTTGGAGCGGCGGCACTTAGCTTCGATTTTCGGCCCTTAATTGGAAAATAATGGAAAATGAAAACTGCGCAAAGGTTTGTGGCTAAGGGAATCGGGCCAGCGGCGTACTCGATGGCTATGGCAACGTAAAGCCGAATCGCTACCTGTCCGTTTGCCAATGCCGGTCAGGACGCGGCAAAACGGCGAGTCAACAGTCCGAGGCCGAGCAGGCCGGTGCCGAGCAGGAGCAGCGAGGATGGCTCAGGCGTGGTTGTCGGCGCGGCGCTGCCCGAGGAAAAAAACGCACCGGATACCGTGCCGAAACCATTAACGTTGCAACTCCCCGTCGAAGAGGATACGGGACCTGAAACATAACAAGCGAAAGAATCGGTAGGTACGAATTCGAGGGCATTAAATCCAGACGCGTAATCGAATATAAGAAATAGGTCCCCGCAATTTGCCCCACTTGGGTCACAGGTACCGGACCCAGCTGAACCGGGTAGTTACAGCGGAAGTCCCCATTGTCCGAGGTGACTCGTCGACCAGACAGAGTCGGCCACCCGCGCGGCGCGAATTTCTCCGTATGTTGACTTGGCTGTTGGTGCGGCCTAACATGCCACCCGCAAGGGCAGGCTTACTTCCGCATGATTGGCCAAACCATCTCGCACTACCGCATCCTAGAAAAACTCGGCGGGGGCGGCATGGGCGTGGTCTACAAGGCCGAGGACACGCGGCTTCATCGTTCCGTTGCTCTCAAATTTCTGCCGGATGAGGTTGCCCGCAACCCTCAGGCGCTATCCCGCTTCCAGCGTGAAGCGCAGGCTGCTTCCGCCTTGAACCACCCCAACATTTGCACCATCTATGAAATCGGCGAGGAGAGAGGCCAACCCTTCATTGCGATGGAGTTTCTCGACGGGCAGACCTTGAAGCACTGCATTTCAGGCAAAGCGCTGCCGATTGAGAAAGTCTTGGAGCTGGGAATTGAGATTGCCGACGCCCTCGACGCGGCCCACAGCAAAGGAATCATTCATCGGGACATCAAGCCCGCCAATATTTTTGTCACCGAGCGCGGGCACGCCAAGATTCTGGATTTTGGTCTGGCGAAACTCGCCCCTGTTGCCGAAGGTGTTGGCGCTTCGAAGATGCCCACGGCAACAGCGGAAGAGCTGTTGACCAGCCCCGGTTCCACCGTGGGTACGATGGCTTACATGTCCCCGGAGCAGGCACGCGGCGAGGAACTAGACGCGCGGTCGGATTTGTTCTCTTTCGGGGCGGTGCTCTACGAGATGGCGACGGGGCGGATGGCGTTTCCGGGCAACACATCCGCCATAGTCCTCGAAGCGATTCTCAATCGCACGCCGACCTCGCTGGCGCGTGTGAATCCTGACCTACCGCCGGAACTGGAGCGCATCATCACGAAGGCGCTGGAGAAAGACCGCAGGCTGCGCTACCAGACTGCCACGGACATTCGCACCGACTTGCAGCGGCTGAAACGAGATTTGGAATCATCAAAGTTGCCGGTGGCCTTGAAGGGCGAAGCTCCTCGCATAGGAAAACTTTGGAAGGCGATTGTTCCCGCTAGCGTGGTTTCGGTCGCGTTGGCCGCTAGCGGCTATTTCTACTTCCACAGAACGCCAAAACTCACGGACAAAGACACCATCGTGCTCGCGGATTTCACCAACACAACGGGCGACCCGGTGTTTGATGGCACACTGCGTCAGGGGCTTTCCATACAACTGGAACAGTCACCCTTCCTGAGCATTATCCCTGACCAGCAAATTCAGCAGACCCTTCAGATGATGGGTCAGAAGCCGGATGCGAAGCTCACGCCCGAGGTTGCGCAGGAACTGTGCCTGCGACGGGGGAGTGCTGCGGTTCTCGACGGTTCGATAGCGCAAATCGGTACACAATATCTTTTGACCGTGAAGGCATTCACTTGTGCTAGCGGTGAACTGCTAGCGAGCACGGAGGCTCAAGCCTCAGACAAGAACCACGTCCTCGACGCGCTAGGTAATCTGGCGTCCGAAATCCGCAGCAGGCTGGGTGAATCTCTGGTCTCGGTGAAGAAGTTCAGCGTCCCGCTCGAACAAGTGACCACGCCGTCACTTCCCGCGCTGCAGGCGTACAGTCAGGCTCAAACGGCTTTTGACGAGAAAGGAGGGATTGCTCCGATTCCGTTTGCGAAGCGTGCTATTGAGCTTGATCCGAAGTTCGCAATCGCCTATACGCTCCTCGGAGTTACGTACAACATTCTCGGCGAAACGGCGCTCGCAACCGAAAATCTCCGTAAGGGGTTCGAATTGCGGGAGCATGCGAGCGAGAGGGAGAGATATCTAATTTCTGCCGTGTACTACCACTTTGGTACAGGCGAACTGGACAAAGCCAATGACATTTATCAGGAATGGCTCCAGACCTATCCACGGGACTGGATTCCTGTGACAAATCTAGGTGCGAATTATGCTACGATGGGACGGTACGAGAAATCCCTAAATCTGCTTGCCGATTCGCTGCGTCTGAACCCAGATTCCGGTGTGCAATATGCTCTTCTGATCGACGGTTATGTCGCCTTAGGTCGTCTGGGCGAAGCCAAGGCAACATACGAGCAGGCGTTAGCCCGCAAGCTTGAAACACCCGGTATACATGTCTCCCGCTACTTGATCGCTTTCCTTGAAGGAGACAGCCTTGAGATGCAGCGACAAATGGTGTGGGCGGGTGGACGGCCGGGTGCGGAGGACCAACTGCTGTCGCTTCAATCAGACACGGAGGCTTTTGCAGGACACTTTGCGAGGGCGCGGGAGCTGTCACAGTCTGCTTTCGACTCGGCTCGGCGGAATGGGCTTCGGGAGGCCGCGGCTGGCGCGTTGCTAAACGCGGCTGTCCGAGAAGCTCAGGTTGGTAATCCTACGGGGGTAGGTGAGGATGTCAGGCTTGCGCTAGGTCTAGCGTCTAGCCGCGACCTAAAGACAATCGCAGCTTTGGCGTTGGCTTGTGCCGGAGACACCAGTAGGTCGCTGGCGATAGCAAATGACCTTCGCAAGAACTCACCATTGAATGCAGTTCTCAACAACTATTGGCTGCCTACTATTCGTGCCTCGATTGAACTCGACCACGATCGGGCTCAACAAGCGTTGGAATTGCTGAAGGCAGCGTCGCCTTACGAGCTGGGGAGGGCGGGAAGCCTGTACCCCGTCTACGTGCGAGGCGAAGCCTATCTGAGAGTCAGGGACGGGCAGAAAGCAGCGACAGAGTTTCAAAAAATTATTGAGCACCGCACTGTGGTGACCAATTCTGTGGTGGGAGCGCTCGCTTACCTTCAACTTGGCCGCGCTTACGCTTTAGCGCACGACACAGCGAAGGCAAAAGCCTCCTATCAAGAGTTCCTCACTCTCTGGAAAGACGCCGACCCTGACATACCTATCCTGAAGCAAGCCAAAGCCGAGTACGCGAAACTATAGTAATCAGGGTGCGACTCTGGAAAGCAAATGAGCCGCTTGACCATTCGCAAGGCCAAACGAGAAAGTGAATTCTGGAGACGGTTATGAATGTCGCTCGGGATCTGCCCGGAAAGATGGACAATGCGGAAGTAGTCCCCGAGTCCTGATATTTTCGTCATCACTTCTTGTTTGCCGACGATACGCCCAAAACGTCGTGTAATATCCGAAGAGAGATTTTGGAGGCCACCCGTTGGAAAACGCTGAGAAAATCGTATTCATTCGTCAGTTTATCGAGGCTTGCGTGCGGGC
>Ga0070733_10000393_pt1 | contig 36498 bp, 30 predicted proteins | sample Coa_R1_9_FD_66450 | JGI IMG/M metagenome (GOLD analysis project Ga0070733, IMG submission 66450) | Surface soil microbial communities from Centralia Pennsylvania, which are recovering from an underground coalmine fire - Coalmine... | ecosystem: Environmental > Terrestrial > Soil > Unclassified ... | reverse complement strand
GATGGAGTTCCTGCTGATCAACCATCCGCTGGATTGCCCGATCTGCGACCAGGGCGGGGAGTGCGACCTGCAGGATCAGGCGATGGGCTATGGCGTCGACACCTCCCGCTTCGCCGAGAACAAGCGGGCGGTCGAGGACAAGTACCTCGGTGCGCTGGTCAAGACCTCGATGAACCGCTGCATCCAGTGCACGCGCTGCGTTCGCTTTGCCGCCGAGGTCTGCGGCGTGCCCGAGATGGGTGCTACCGGCCGCGGTGAAGACATGGAGATCACCACCTATCTGGAGACGGCGCTGACTTCGGAACTGCAGGGCAATTTGGTCGACATTTGCCCGGTCGGTGCGCTGACCTCGAAGCCCTACGCTTTCGCCGCACGGCCCTGGGAGCTCGGCAAAACCCAGTCGGTCGACGTGATGGACGGCGTGGGCTCGGCGATCCGCGTGGATACCCGTGGCCGTGAGGTCATGCGCATTTTGCCTCGCGTCAACGAGGCGGTGAACGAGGAATGGATCTCCGACAAGACCCGCCATATTGTCGACGGCTTGCGCACCCAGCGGCTTGACCGCCCCTATATCAGACAGAATGGCCAGCTCCGCCCGGCGTCGTGGTCCGAGGCCTTCGCGGCCATTGCCGCAAAGATGAGTCGCATCGACGGCAAGCGGATCGGCGCCATTGCCGGCGATCTGGCAGCCGTAGAGGAAATGTTTGCGCTGAAGGAGCTGCTTTCGAAATACGGCTCGGTCAATCTCGCGGTGCAAGGCGGCGATGCTTTCGACCCCAAGGCAGGGCGCGCCTCCTACATTTTCAATCCGACCATTGCCGGCATCGATAAGGCTGATGCGCTTTTGATCGTCGGTTCGAACCCGCGCAAGGAGGCCGCCGTCCTCAATGCCCGCATCCGCAAGCGCTGGCGCAGCGGCCAGCTCAAGATCGGCGTGATCGGGGCCAAGGCCGATCTGACTTACGCCTACGACTATCTCGGGGCCGGGACCGATTCGCTGAACGAACTCGCCGCCGGTAAACATTCCTTCGCCGAAGTGCTCAAGAACGCGAAAAACCCGATCGTCCTGGTCGGCGCGGGTGCGGCCGCCCGGCACGACGGCTCTGCGGTTATGGCGCTCGTGGCCAAGCTCGCGCTCGATGTCGGCGCGGTCAAGGACGGCTGGAACGGTTTTGCAGTGCTGCAGGATACGGCCTCGCGCGTCGGCGCGTTCGACATCGGCTTCACTCCTGGCGCCGGCGGCTTGACTTCAGTCGAGATGACGACGTTCGGTACGCTCGATATTCTGTTCCTGCTCGGCGCCGATGAGATCAAGGCGCCGGATGGCACTTTCGTGGTCTATATCGGCACCCACGGCGACCGCGGCGCGCATCGCGCCGACGTCATACTGCCAGGGGCTGCCTATACGGAGAAGTCCGGCATCTTCGTCAACACCGAGGGCCGGGTGCAGATGGCTAACCGCGCAGGATTTCCTCCGGGAGAGGCGCGGGAGGATTGGGCGATCATCCGGGCGCTTTCGGAAGCGCTCGGCAAGAAGCTGCCTTACGATTCGCTTGCCGCCCTGCGGCAAGCGATCTTCAAGGCGGTGCCACGCCTGATGCGTATCGACCAGATCGAGGCCGGCAATCCTGCCGACATCAAGGCGCTCGCCGGCAAGGGCGGCAACGTCGAGAAGTCCGCATTCAGGGCTGCGATCGAAGATTTTTACCTGACCAATCCGATTGCGCGCGCGTCTGCGGTCATGGCGGAATGTTCCCGTCTGGCCTCCGGGCAAATGCTGACGGCAGCGGAGTGAGCGTGACCTGATGGCTGATTTCTTCGCAAGCGAATTCTGGACCGGCTTCCTCTGGCCGCTGATCGTCATGGTCGCCGAGAGCGTGTTATTGCTCGTAGTGCTCCTGATCGCGATCGCCTACATCCTGCTCGCTGATCGCAAGATCTGGGCGGCGGTGCAGATCAGGCGCGGTCCCAACGTCGTCGGGCCGTGGGGCCTGCTGCAATCCTTCGCCGACCTCTTGAAGTTCGTCCTCAAGGAGCCGATCATTCCGGCCGGCGCGAACAAGGGTGTGTTCCTGCTAGCACCTCTGGTGAGTTGCGTGCTCGCGCTTGCGGCATGGGCGGTAATCCCGACCAATCTGGGCTGGGTGATCTCGGACATCAATGTCGGCGTGCTCTACATCTTCGCGATCTCGTCGCTGTCGATCTACGGCATCATCATGGCCGGATGGTCGTCGAATTCCAAATACCCGTTCCTCGCGGCGCTTCGCTCGGCAGCGCAGATGGTCAGTTACGAGGTCTCGATTGGGTTCGTGATCATCACCGTGCTGCTTTGCGCGGGCTCGCTCAATCTGTCGGCGGTGGTAGAGGCGCAAAACACGCACGGTCTTGCAAACCTCATCGGCCTGCCTCGGCTCACCATCCTCAACTGGTATGTGTGGCCGCTGTTTCCGATGTTCGTGGTGTTCTATGTCTCGGCGCTGGCGGAAACCAATCGTCCGCCGTTCGATCTGGTGGAAGCCGAATCCGAGCTGGTCGCGGGCTTCATGGTTGAATACGGCTCGACACCGTATCTCTTGTTCATGCTTGGCGAATATGTCGCGATCACCACGATGTGCGCCATGGCCACGATCTTTTTCCTGGGCGGCTGGCTGCCGCCGGTGGACATTCCGCCTCTCAACTGGGCGCCCTTGGGAGTAGTCTGGTTCTCGCTCAAGCTGTTTTTCATGTTCTTCCTGTTTGCAATGGCGAAAGCCATCGTGCCGCGCTACCGCTACGACCAGTTAATGAGGCTGGGCTGGAAGGTGTTCCTGCCGCTGTCATTGGCGATGGTCGTCGTCGTTGCTGGCGTGCTGCAATTTGCGGGGATCGCGCCGAAATGAGGTCGCCATGAGTGTCAACATCAATGCCACGTCGCGCTCGCTGCTGCTGTCGGAGTTCGTATCGGCGTTCTTTCTCGCCATGCGCTATTTCTTCAAGCCGAAGCCGACATTGAATTACCCGTTCGAGAAGGGACCGATCTCGCCGCGCTTTCGTGGCGAGCACGCTTTGCGCCGTTACCCTAACGGCGAGGAGCGATGCATCGCCTGCAAGCTGTGCGAAGCGATCTGCCCGGCGCAGGCGATCACGATTGAGGCCGGACCGCGCCGCAACGACGGCACAAGGCGCACCGTGCGCTACGACATCGACATGGTAAAATGCATCTATTGCGGGCTTTGCCAGGAGGCTTGCCCGGTCGATGCCATCGTCGAAGGTCCGAATTTCGAATTCGCGACCGAAACGCGCGAGGAACTCTATTATGACAAGGAGAAACTTCTCGCCAATGGGGACCGATGGGAGCGCGAGATCGCGAAAGCGATCGAACTCGACGCGCCGTACCGGTGAGGTGAGGGCATGATCCTTCCAGCCCTGTTCTTCTATTTGTTCGCGGGCGTCTGCGTGGCTTCCGCGGTCATGGTGATTGTGTCGCGCAATCCCGTGCACTCCGTGCTGTTCCTGATCCTGGCCTTCGTCAACGCTTCCGGCTTGTTCGTGCTGCTGGGCGCCGAATTCCTCGCGATGATCCTGGTCGTGGTTTATGTCGGCGCGGTTGCGGTCTTGTTCCTGTTCGTGATCATGATGCTCGATGTCGATTTCACCGAACTGCGGGAAGGCTTCATGGAATATTTGCCGATTGGTCTCGTGATCGGCGGGGTGTTCCTTGCCGAATTGCTGTTGGTCGGCGGCGGCTGGGTGATCAATCCCAACGTTTCCAAGTCGATTACCTCGGCGATTCCGGCCAATGTGAGCAACACAGAGGCGTTGGGGCTCGTGCTCTATACGAAGTACATTCATTACTTCCAGCTCGCTGGGCTGGTGCTGCTGGTGGCGATGATCGGCGCCATCGTGCTGACGCTGCGCCACAAAGCGAACGTCAAGCGCCAGGACATCAATGTGCAGAATGCGCGGACGCGCGAACTCGCCATGAGCGTTCGGAAGGTGGCGTCGGGGCAAGGCCTGCAGGATGCCGACGCGGCGGAGTGGGTACAATGACGATCGGTCTTGGGCACTATCTCGCGGTCGGCGCCATCTTGTTCACGCTCGGGATTCTCGGCATTTTCCTCAACCGCAAGAATATCATCGTCATCCTGATGTCGATCGAGCTGATCCTGCTTGCCGTCAATGTCAACCTGGTGGCGTTTTCGGCTTTCATCGGCGACATCGTTGGGCAGGTTTTCGCACTACTGGTGCTCACCGTAGCGGCGGCGGAGACGGCGATCGGTCTTGCGGTGCTTGTGGTGTATTTCCGTAACCGGGGTTCGATCGAGGTCGAAGACGTCAATATGATGAAGGGTTAGCGCGCCAATGATCCAGGCCATCGTCTTTCTGCCGCTTATCGGCGCCATCATTGCCGGGCTGATCTCAATTGTCGGCGCGCATGCGCGCAATCCGGGCGGCGACGAGGTCGAGCATCGCGATGAGGCGCATGGTGCCGGCGCCCACGCGGCCGAGGCGCATGACGAGCACGGCCATGACGACCACGCGACGGAACCGGCGGCTGCGGGTTCGCGCGCGGCCGAACTGATCACAACCGGCCTGTTGCTGGCAGGGGCGGTGTTATCCTGGATGGCGTTGTTCGATGTCGGCTTCGGGCACCACGACGCCAGGATTGCTCTGTTTCCGTGGATCATCTCAGGCGATTTGCAGGTTTCCTGGGCGCTGCGGGTCGACACGCTGACCGCCGTGATGCTGGTGGTAGTCAACACCATTTCGTCGCTCGTGCATCTCTATTCGATCGGATACATGGACGAGGATCCGTACCGGCCGCGTTTCTTTGCCTATCTCTCGCTGTTCACCTTCGCGATGCTGATGCTGGTGACGGCCGATAACCTCGTACAGTTGTTCTTCGGCTGGGAAGGTGTCGGCCTCATGAGCTATCTGCTGATCGGGTTCTGGTACCACAAGCCGTCAGCGAACGCGGCCGCGATCAAGGCCTTCATCGTCAACCGAGTGGGGGATTTCGGCTTTGCGCTCGGCATTTTCGCGGTGTTCATGCTGATCGGCTCGACCGACTTCGAAACGATCTTCGCGGGCGCACCGGGCCTCACCGGCAAAACCATTGATTTCTTCGGCTGGCACGCCGACGCCCTGACGCTCACTTGCCTGCTTCTGTTCATGGGCGCCATGGGTAAATCGGCGCAGTTCCTGCTCCATACCTGGCTGCCGGACGCGATGGAAGGCCCGACGCCCGTCTCGGCACTGATCCATGCCGCGACCATGGTCACCGCCGGTGTTTTCATGGTGGCGCGGCTGTCGCCATTGTTCGAGCTTGCGCCCAATGCGCAGGCCGTCGTGATGTTTATCGGCGCGACCACGGCCTTTTTTGCGGCAACCGTCGGCCTCGTCCAAAACGACATCAAGCGCATCGTGGCCTATTCGACCTGTTCGCAGCTTGGCTACATGTTCGTGGCGATGGGGGCGGGGGCTTACTCCGTCGGCATGTTCCATCTGTTCACGCACGCCTTTTTCAAGGCGCTGTTGTTTCTGGGTTCGGGCTCGGTGATCTACGCGATGCATCACGAGCAGGATATCCGCAACATGGGCGGCCTCTGGCGCAAGATCCCCTACACGTTTTTTGTCATGTGCATCGGCACGCTGGCGTTGACGGGATTTCCATTCTTTGCGGGTTACTTCTCCAAGGACGCAATCATCGAATCGGCCTATGCGGCGCATAATCCGTTTTCGACTTATGCCTTTTTGCTGACGGTCGCAGCCGCAGGTCTCACCTCGTTCTACTCATGGCGGCTAATCTTCAAGACGTTCTTCGGCGAACCGCACGATCGGGAGCATTACGAGGCGGCGCACGAGAGCCCGCTGTGGATGCTCGTCCCGATTGGCGTTTTGGCCGCGGGCTCGATCCTGTCGGGCTTTCCGTTCAAGCCGTTCTTTGCCGGCCAAGGTGTTGAGGAGTTCTTCCGTGAATCGGTGAAGATGAATCCGCACATCCTTGAGGACATGGAGAATATGCCGCATCTGCTGGGTTTCTTGCCGACCGCGATGATGGCGCTGGGCTTGTTTATCTCCTACGTTTTCTATATCCGCCGGCCGTATCTGCCGGTCGAGCTCGCCAAGGAGCAGCCGCTGCTCTACCAGTTCCTGCTCAACAAGTGGTATTTCGACGAGCTGTACGAACTGATCTTTGTTCGGCCAGCCAAATGGATTGGGCTCTCGCTGTGGAAGGTCGGCGACGGCTACATCATTGACGGCTTCGGTCCGGACGGAGTGTCGGCGCGTGTGCTTGATGTGACCCGCAACGTGGTGCGGCTTCAGACCGGCTACCTCTACCACTACGCCTTCGCCATGCTGATCGGAGTTGCCGGCTTGATTACCTGGTTCATGTTCGGTTTGGGAGGTCATTGATGACGACCTGGCCCATTCTCTCCGTCGTCACCTTCCTGCCCGTGGTCGGCGCGTTCCTGATCTACATCAGCCGTGGCGATGACGAGGCCGCGCGTCGCAACGCGCGCTGGATCGCACTGTGGACCACGCTGATCAGTTTCGCGGTCTCGCTGATCCTGGTCGCGCGCTTCGATCCGGCCCAGCCCGATTTCCAGTTCGTCGAGAAGGCGCCGTGGCTTGCCAACGCCATCAACTATCACATGGGGGTCGATGGCATTTCGCTGCCGTTCGTTATCCTGACTACGGCGCTGATGCCGTTCTGCATCGTCGCGAGCTGGAAAGCCATCACGTCGCGGGTGCGCGAATATATGATAGCGTTCCTGCTACTGGAAACACTGATGGTCGGCACCTTCTCTGCGCTGGACCTCGTGCTGTTCTACCTGTTCTTCGAGGGCGGCCTGATCCCGATGTTCTTGATCATCGGCGTTTGGGGCGGCCCCCGCCGGGTCTACGCCTCCTTCAAGTTCTTCCTCTACACATTGCTCGGTTCCGTGCTGATGCTGCTGGCGATTATGGCGCTGTATTGGAACGCGGGTACTACTGACATCCCGACCCTCATGCATTCCCCCGTTCCGCGTGGCCTGCAGATCTGGGCCTGGCTGGCGTTTTTTGCTTCCTTTGCGGTGAAGATGCCGATGTGGCCGGTGCACACCTGGTTGCCGGATGCGCATGTCGAGGCGCCCACTGCTGGTTCCGTGATCCTGGCCGCTATCCTCCTGAAGATGGGTGGCTATGGCTTCCTGCGCTTCTCGTTGCCGATGTTTCCGCTGGCCTCGCACGATTTCGCGCCGCTCATTTTTTCGCTCTCGGTGATCGCGATCATCTACACCTCGCTCGTCGCGCTGATGCAGGACGACATGAAGAAGCTGATCGCCTATTCCTCGGTAGCGCATATGGGCTTTGTCACGATGGGGATCTTCGCCGGGACCACGCAGGGGGTGGCCGGTGGCGTCTTCCAGATGGTCTCGCACGGCATCGTCTCGGGCGCGCTGTTCCTCTGCGTCGGCATTGTCTACGACCGCATGCATACTCGCGAGATCGCCGCCTATGGCGGGCTGGTCAACCGAATGCCGCTTTATGCGCTGGTGTTTATGGTCTTCACCTTGGCCAATGTCGGCCTGCCCGGCACGTCGGGCTTCGTCGGTGAATTCATGACCTTGATCGGCACCTTCAAGGTCAATATTCCCACCGCTACCTTCGCCACCACAGGCGTGATCCTGTCGGCCGCATATGCGCTGTGGCTTTATCGCAAGGTGATTTTCGGCTCGCTGGTCAAGCCGTCGTTGGCGACCATCAAGGACCTGACGTTCCGCGAGAGCCTGACCTTGATGCCGCTGGCCGCGCTTACGATCCTGTTCGGGTTCTACCCGAAGCCGGTGCTGGACATGTCGGCAACTTCCGTGCAGCAACTCGTCAATAACTACAACACCGCAGTAATGGCTGTGAAAGCGGCCGCACTGCTGCAGTAAGGGCCCGGGACAAACGCGATGAGCTTTGAGAGTGCAGGTTATCAGCTGCTGCCCGTGTTGCCGGAGCTCGTCCTCGCCGTCGGCGCCATAGCGCTATTGATGGTTGGCGCTTATCAGGGTGAGCGAACGACCAGTCTCGTCAACGGCCTTTCGGTTGGCCTTTTGGCGGTCGTCGGCGCTGTCGAATTGGCGCTGCCGGCCGGAAAGCTGACCACCTTCGGCGGCAGTTTCATCGTCGACGACTTCGCGCGGTTCCTGAAGATCCTTTCTTTGACAGGTTCGGCGGCGACGCTGATCCTTTCGGTGGAATTTCTGGCCGATGCATCCCGTCGGATCTTCGAATATGCCATCCTCGTGCTGCTCTCGACGCTCGGCATGATGGTGCTGATCTCGGCCGGCGACCTGATCATGCTCTATCTCGGGCTGGAGCTGATGAGCCTTGCGCTTTACGTCGTGGCGGCAAGCAACCGCGACAACGCGAAGTCGACCGAGGCTGGTCTGAAATATTTTGTCTTGGGCGCGTTATCGTCGGGCATGCTGCTATACGGCGCTTCGCTGATCTATGGCTTTACCGGCACCGTTGGATTCTCTGGCATTGCGGCGGCCGCGAAGACCGGCAGCATCGGTGTTGTATTCGGGCTGGTTTTTCTGCTGGCCGGACTTTGCTTCAAGGTTTCGGCCGTGCCGTTTCATATGTGGACGCCGGACGTCTACGAGGGGGCGCCAACACCGGTCACCGCGTTCTTTGCTTCCGCCCCGAAGGTAGCGGCCCTCGCGGTGTTCACCCGCGTAGCGCTGACCGCGTTTCCGGGTATCGCCCTGCAGTGGCAGCAGATCGTGGTGTTCGTGTCGATCGCGTCGATGGCGCTGGGATCGTTTGCCGCCATTGGCCAGAAGAACATCAAGCGCCTGATGGCCTATTCATCGATCGGCCACATGGGTTTTGCCCTTGTAGGGTTGGCCGCCGGTACCGCGGACGGCGCGCAGGGGGTGTTGGTCTATATCGCGGTCTACGTGGCGATGACGCTCGGCGCCTTCGCGGTCATCTTGACCATGAAGCGTAACGGTCAGCATGTCGAAAACATCAGCGACTTTGCCGGGCTCTCGCGCACCAACCCAACCCTGGCATATGTGTTCGGGATGCTGCTGTTCTCGCTGGCCGGCATTCCGCCGCTGGCGGGTTTCTTTGCGAAGTACTATGTGTTCACCGCAGCGATCCATGCCGGGCTTTTTACGCTCGCCGTTGTGGGCGTGCTCACAAGCGTCGTCGGCGCATTTTACTATCTCAACATCGTCAAGGTGATGTTTTTCGACGAACCAATCAGTGTTCTCGATCCGGTACGGATCGAGTTGCGTTCGGTATTGGCGGCTTCGGTTTTGTTTCATGTCATGTTGATCGTATATCCGGGGCCACTTATCAGCGTCGCGGCGGTCGCGGCGAAGTCGCTTTTTTAGATGACATTCGCGCTCGGTCATCGGGCCATATCGGCGGGTTATCGGCTCGCTGCCTTTGACAGCATCGGTTCGACCAACGCGGAAGCACTGTCGCGCGTCCGGGCCGGTGAGCGCGGCCCGCTGTGGCTTGTGACCTCCGAACAGACCGCAGGGCGCGGGCGGCGACTTCGTCCGTGGATTGCCCCGCGCGGCAACCTGGCCTGCACTGTCGTGGAAACGGTCGACACTTCCCCCGCGACTGCGGCGACGCTGGGATTTGCCGCCGGGCTCGCGCTCGAAACGGCGCTGCGGCGGGTAAGCCAGGTGAGGGGTTCTGGCAGCATAAAATTCTCGCTGAAATGGCCCAACGACGTGCTGGCGGGGCAGCAGAAGCTCGCCGGCATTCTGCTCGAGGCGGAGGCCGTTCCTGGCGATGGGCTCGCGGTGGTCGTTGGCATTGGCACCAACGTCGTCGCCGCACCGGAGGGCGCCCCAACGCCGGCTACCTCCCTCCAAGCGCTTGGCATCGATGTCAGCGCGGAGGGTCTGTTCGCGGCCCTGACAGATTGCTGGGTCGAATTTCACGAGATTTGGAGCCAGGGACGCGGCTTTGGCGAGATCAGACGGCTCTGGCTGGAGCGTGCGGTGGGGCTAGGGCAACCAGTCGCCGTCAACACCGGCGGCGAGACGATTGCGGGCATATTCGACACGATTGACGACACCGGCAGCATGATCGTCAGGACATCCGCCGGCGATCGGGTCAAGATCTCGGCAGGCGACGTCTATTTCGGCTCGGCCGCCTCGGCGGGAGCGGCCTGATGGCGCGACCGGATGAGCTGACATTCGCAGCGCTTGGCGGTGTCGGCGAAATCGGCATGAACCTGTCGATCTATGGCCTTGGCAACCGCCATCAGCGCTCCTGGCTCGTGGTCGATCTCGGCGTTTCCTTCGGCGACGAGGAGCATCTGCCGGGGATCGATACCATCATGCCCGATATCCGCTTTCTTGAGCAGGAGCGGAAGAATTTGATCGGTCTCGTTCTGACGCATGCCCATGAAGATCATTTCGGCGCCATTATCGACCTTTGGCCGAGGCTGAAATGCCCGATCTATGCGACCAAGTTCAGCGCCGCGCTGTTCGAGGCCAAATGCGCCTCCGAACGCAATCCACCGAAGATACCGGTCACCGTGGTGCCGTCCGGCGGCAGCATCGATCTCGGGCCGTTCAAGGTCGAGTTCATTCCGGTGGCGCATTCGATTCCGGAATCGCATGCTCTGGCGATTCACACGGAGGTCGGCACCGTCCTGCATACCGGCGATTGGAAGATCGATCCGACGCCGATCATTGGTCTACCGACTGATGAGCGACGGCTGCGCGAGCTGGGCGACGCCGGCGTGCTGGCGCTGATCGGCGATTCCACCAATGCGGTGCGGGACGGGCGTTCGCCGTCGGAAGCCGAAGTCGCCAAGACCATCGCAGAGCTCGTGAAGGCGGCGAGGGGCCGGGTCGCCGTCACCACCTTTGCCTCCAACGTGGCAAGGTTGAGGGCTGTCGCCGATGCCGCGCGCATCTCGGGGCGCGAGGTGGTGGTTGTCGGGCGGGCCATGGAGCGCGTGGTGCAGGTCGCGCGCGAAACCGGCCATCTCGATGGCGTGCAGAATTTTCGCGGCGCCGATCTCTACGGCCATTTTCCTCCCGACAAGGTGCTTGCGCTGTGCACGGGAAGCCAGGGCGAGCCGCGTGCGGCGCTGTCTCGCATCGCCAATGACGACCATCCGCAGGTGACGCTCAACAAAGGTGACTGCGTCATCTTCTCCTCGCGCACCATTCCCGGGAACGAAAAGGCGGTGGGCGCGATCATCAACGGCTTGATCACGCAGGGCGTCGAGGTCATTACCGACCGCACCCATCTGGTTCACGTGTCCGGTCATCCGCGCCGCGATGAATTACGGGACATCATCGGCTGGGTGCGTCCGCAGCTCCTGATCCCCGTTCATGGCGAAGCGCTGCATTTGTTCGAGCATGCAAAACTGGCGCGGGACGCGGGCGTGCCAAAAGCGCTGATTTGTCGCAATGGCGACCTGGTCAAGCTCGCGCCCGGGGAGCCCGGCATCATCGATGAGTTGCCGTCGGGAAGGCTCTACAAGGACGGTACCATTCTTGAGGATTCCAAATCGCGCGCCGTGGTCGAACGGCGCCGAATGGCTTTTGCGGGGTGCGCCTTCATTGCGATCGCGATGACCGAAAAAGGCGAGCTTGCCGACGATCCCGAGATCGATCTGGTGGGAATCCCGGAGAAAAACAGCGCCGGGGAAATCATCGATGAGATCGTGTTCGACGTCGTTGTCTCGACGGTGGAAGGGTTGCCGCGCGCGCGGCGGCGCGACCCCGACGCGACGGCGGAATCGGTACGCCGGGCCGTGCGTGCGCTGTTGAACGAGCAATGGGGCAAGAAGCCGCTCTGCTACGTTCATGTGCTAACGGTCTAATCGGCCGCCATCCACGCCTTCCGGTGCGGTGGGCGATTTTGCGAACGGGGCACGCACAAGCTATAAGGGAGACGGAGGAGTGCCATGCTGGGCCGTCTTAATCATGTGGCGATCGCGGTAAAGGATGCCGAGAAGGCCGCCCGGATCTATGGCGCGGCATTCGGCGCCGGCGTTTCCGCGGCGCAACCGTTGCCGGAACACGGGGTCATCACCGTGTTCGTGACCCTGCCCAACACCAAGATCGAATTCATCCAGCCGCTCGGAGAGACTTCGCCGATCGCCAAATTCCTCGAACGCAATGCCGACGGCGGCATTCATCACATTTGTTACGACGTGCCCGATATCATCGTGGCGCGCGACACCTTGATCAAGGAGGGTGCGCGGGTGCTTGGTGACGGGATTCCCAAGATTGGCGCCCACGGCAAGCCGGTGCTTTTTCTGCACCCCAAGGATTTTTCCGGCGCGCTGGTCGAAATCGAACAGGCGTGAGGCGCGATGGCCTACTCCATTTCAACCGGTCTGGCGATCTACTTCGTCTTGTGGTGGATCGTGCTGTTCGTGACGCTTCCGTTCGGCGTGCGAAGCCTGCATGAGGATGGCGGCGGTAGTCCGGGAACCGATCCAGGCGCGCCGGTCGCGAGCCAGATGGGACGCAAGCTGATCTGGACGACCCTGCTGTCGGCGGTGATCTATGCCGGGGCCTTTGCCGCCTATCGCGCCGGCTTCCTCACGATCGATCGCCTGTCGAAGCTGATGGGGATGGCGTTCTGACCGTTTCATCCGTTCGATTTTGTGAATGTTGCTGTTTGGGTTTGGGGGAAAGATATGACGCTTCAACGGACGATTGCCGTGCTCTTGATCGTAACCATTGCGGGTCTTGCCGGTTCATTTTACGTGAGTTGGAGGATGAACACCCAACTTCGGACTTTGAAGGCGTTCGTCGAGGGTTACGTCTTTGCGGACGCGGTCGCGGCCTGCGAAATAGCGTCGAGTACGACGCCATTCAAGTGGAATGGAGGGACCAATACCAGGGTGATCGGCATGAGCTCGGTCAAACTCGACAAATACACGATCATCCCGAGCTTCACGCTACTTGCCGATGGCGTCTATTGCGATTTCGATCCGGTCAAGAAGAAAGCCGCTATCGGATCGAATTTCCTCGAGCGGGAATGACTTGATTTTTCGGATAGATCTTCAAAAGAAAAAGAGCAGGGCGCCAAGCCCTGCTCTAAAAATTGTGTCGACCCTATTTTCCCGTGAATATGATTTGATCTTGATTGGCGGGACGACGCTGCTTGTGCGCGTCAGGGCTCCTCCCGAGACTTGGACCACCAGACTTCAACCTTCCGGTTTTGTCTGAGGCCGCACTCGTAGACCAAAATTTTCATCTTGTCATCAATTTCGGCAACGATTGTTCAAAATTAAAGCAAGTTCTGAAATGAATGGAATTTCGGCATGATCATATTGGACTTTATGTCTGCAAACATATCAAATGGTACTATAGTAAGAGCTCTTCTAATCGCGTGGCTCATCTCAGTGTGACGAGGCCCGGATTTGGAAAACCTTCTGTGCCATGGCGGCATTGATGCCGAGGGATAGATGCTGTGGTGGTGGCAAGCTCTTATGCCGTCGTAGATCAGTGAAGGTGACCGGCCATATCGTTGATGGGCGCCATGATGCCGAGTATTCCGACAATGACGACGATTCCGAGCCCGAGGATAATTTCGGCCAGCGCGTTGCGCAGGAGCAATTGAACGGCCCGGGCGCCCTGTTCGATTCCGGCGCCGGCGGAAAGTCGCGGCAACAGATGTTGGCGGTTGATCCCGGCGAGGCATACCATTGCGGCGAACAGCGTTATCTTGAGAAGCAGCAATCGGCCATAGCGTGTTTCTGTCAGGCTCAGCCCTCCGACCATAAACGTGACGTTGATCGTCCCGCTTATCAGTAAGATGCCGACGGCAAGTATGCCAAGGTTGGAAAAACGGCCGGCGATGTCGCCTGCTGCGGAGACCCAACGTTCCTCACGAAATCGGCGCAGGCAGGCTAGCAGTAATACGAGCGGGACGAGACCCCCGAGCCAGAGACCGGCTGCGACCAAGTGCAGGAAGTCGGCGGCAAGATGGATGCTTCTTTCGAAACCCAGACCCTCGGCACCATGCCCGGCAAAGGCCAGTGAACCAAGGTAGCTAGCCGCCAGCAGCACGCCCGCAAAGGCTTGCCAGGTGGCCGCGCCTGCCCGTCGCGGTAGCAAAAATGCTGCCAGCAGAACGCCGAACAAAAGCCGCATCTCCCAGGCGAAGCCAAATTGCGTGCGCGAAAGAACGGTCCAGATTGTGCCGTCGGCGATGACTTCGCCGATCGGTTTGCCGACGATCCGCGCGGACACTAGGCACAACCATGCAAGGGCCGACGCGAGCGACAAGATGAGGTTGCTCCATAAAATCCTACGAGTGAGGCTTCCGAAGCTGGCCGCGGTCCCCGTGAACTGCAAGCTCGCCCGTAGCACCGGCGATGCAATGAACAATTCGAAAAAGACGATGCCCGCGACGATCACCGACGAAACGAAGTGAATATCCCGCACGGCCATCAGCGGATTGATCAACAAGATGTCCTCCGCGTCGAGGCAAACCGGGTGCGGCGTGACCGATCCCTAGGGGCCGGCCGGCCTGGCACCAGGCTGTACCGTTTCAGTTGTACTGGTCTCACTGGCCGACATGAAAGGTGAAGCTGCCCTCGGTCGTATGGGTGTCGACCGAAAGCACCTGCCAGCGAACCCTGTAGGTCCCTGGCGGCAGTGGCTTCAGGCCAACACGCATGGTGCTTGCGCTGATGCTTGGCTTGCCGAGATCGACGCGCGCGCCGTTGGCGTCGCTCACCTCGACAGAACTGAATGCCGGTTCCAGATTCTGCGTATAGGTTAGTACGACTTCCCGGGGCGCGGCGGGCACGGAGCTTCCGACGCGCGGTTGCGCGTGGTCGAGAAGGGCGTGAGCCTGCGCGGCGGTGCCGGCGATAACCGCAAGCAGGGCTGCTGTCGCAATAGTTAGAATACGCATGATATCGCCTCAAAAAGTCAGTTTGCGAGAAGGGGTTGATGTTCCCCCGAACAGCGGCTGTCCTACCGTCGTCGGGAACATGTCATCGAGATAAAGATGCAGTTGGCCGAGAACGCCGACCCCGCTTCCGCTTTCGCGGTTGATCGGGATCATGGCTTCCAAACCCATCTGGAGATGGCTTCCGACCCAGATCAAGCCGGGGTTAACGGTCCCGGTCGTGGTGTAGGGGTTGCCGAAATTGTTGGCGACTGGCGTTGTCAAACTCACTTCGACAATCGGAATGAGGTGATTGAAGAAATCCGGGAGTTGGAGGTCGACGACCTCGGATTTCAGATACGGCATGCTGTATTGGAGCGACGCGCCGTAGACTAGCTGTTGCGGATTAAAAACATTCTGAGTGAAGTCGAAGGAGTCCGTCGGGATTTGATAACCGACCTGTCCGGTGACGGCGAACGGGCGAATCCACGAGAAATTATCAGGCAGGTCGCCGAGTCCCTTTCCGAAATAAACCGTCGGCGTAACCCGGCTGAACGTGGTGGCAAGGCCGGAACCGGTTGAGCCGGTGTGACCCCAGTCGACAATGACGCCCGACAGGATCGCCAATTCATGCGATCGGTCCTTCAGTATCTGATACTGGAACGTTGTCTCGAAGTTTTGAAATCCGGTCTGGAGGGTACCGTCGGCCTGGCGAATCTGGGTCCAGGTTTGACCAAACGTGACGCCGAAGTTTTCGGTGATCCGCTTGGAAAAATCGACTGAGATGTCCCATTGGGTGGCCGGCGGCACGTCTGCGGTCTTGGACCACGCGACGGTCGGCATCGACATTTCGTCGGCAACGCAGGGGTCGTCGGTCGCCAGCGTCGCTGGAAGAAAGCGGGCGCCGACGAAACAGTGAGCGAGGGCGGGAGACGTGAGCGCCAAGGCGATTAGACTCGCCAGCGCAAGTGAAGGCAGCATATGTCGAGACATCAGGATTTCTCCGGTCAGAATGGGTGAAAGCAATTGCGGCAACCGTTAAGGCTGCCGTGCATCACGCGCTGAACGGAGGACCTCTGGGACGTGCGACCGAATATTGAGAGGATGAAGTTAGCCGCAGCGGATGCGTCGATTGACGCACCTTGCGGAATTCCGGGCTGGTCGAGGAGACCGTTATCGGCCCGGGGGCATCCAGGATATGAAACGCCCCGGAAAAACAAAGCAAACAGTGGCTATGTGCGGGGTGTTTTTGCTGATCGGAAGGGGCAGGGCTGCCGTCGGTCTGATGCAGGCAGAGCGCGGAAATGGAAAAATCGTCGAGGGCCGAAGCTTGGGCGAGCTGGGGGCCGACAACCGCAAGCAATAGCGGCTGCATGATCAGCGCATAGATGGCAGCCGCGCTAACCAGCCTTCGCCAGAAAAGCCGCCGTCCCCAACTTGCGTGATTTGGCCCGGTTCCCATTTTCACGAGCTTATGTTGAAACACCGTCTGTCGAAGGCGGCTAGATTAGGTGACTTGGTCCGCTGACGAATCGAGACGGCATGCTTTCGAATTCGGCGGCACCAAACGGGCAGTCAGTATAGTTGGTCGGATGTGAGTGACAACCCCGATCGCTCAACGTTGCGCGTCGAAAGAAAAATTGGCAGCTAGGGAATACCTCATGAAACAGATTATTTGCGCGCTCTTGGGCATGGTGTTTATCGGAGCTCTGATCGAGGCTCCCGCGAGCGCCAAAGAGGTCAAGGCCGGCGACCTCGTGATCACACAGGCCTGGAGCCGCGCCACGCCGGGCGGCGCCAAGGTCGGGGGCGGCTATCTGACCATCGAAAACAAGGGAGCGGTAGCAGACCGGCTGATCGGCGGCTCTTCGGATGTTGCCGTGAAGGTTCAACTGCACGAAATGGCCGTGAACAATGGCGTGATGACGATGCGCCCTCTCGACCAGGGCCTCGTGATCGAGCCCAGCAAAACGGTCAAGCTTGCGCCCGGCGGCTATCATCTGATGCTGCTCGACCTGAAGAGCCCGCTCAAGCAGGGCGACAAAGTAGCGGTCACCCTGGAATTCGAAAGGGCGGGCAAGGTTTCGCTCTTGCTCGACGTCCAGGGCATCGGTGCTCACGGTCCGGCCAATTCCGATGGCACTGGTGGCCAGATGGAAATGAAGCAGACGCCTGATCATTCCGGCATGAAAATGTAAGAGGCGGAAGGAGCGGGCTGAGCGCCTCGAAGGCCTGCCGTCAGGCTGTCGGGCGAGTGTCGGGGCGCGGCTAGCGACCCCTTTTGCGCCATAATCGGGCGTTCAAAGCAATTGGCGAAACGACAGGAAATCCGTTTGGTTAGCGGCCTTTTGCCGATCCTCGCCCTTGTGTTTTTGCGACTGATCCGGTTTCACTGCTGACTTCCCTGCCTGATCGATTCTCTTGGTGCCCCATGCGATTGTCGCGGTTCTTTCTACCGATCCTCAAAGAGAATCCGAAAGAGGCCGAGATCGTCTCGCATCGGCTGATGCTGCGTGCTGGCATGATGCGGCAGGAAGCGGCCGGCATCTACGCCTGGCTGCCGCTCGGCCTGAGGGTGCTGAAGAAGATCGAGCAAATCGTCCGCGAGGAGCAAAACCGGGCCGGCGCGCTGGAACTTCTGATGCCGACGCTGCAGCTCGCCGACCTCTGGCGCGAAAGCGGCCGTTACGACGCCTACGGCCCCGAAATGCTGCGCATCGCCGATCGCCATAAGCGCGAATTGCTTTACGGGCCGACCAACGAGGAAATGATCACCGAGATTTTCCGCGCCTACGTGAAGTCCTACAGGAGCTTGCCGCTCAACCTCTATCACATCCAGTGGAAGTTCCGTGACGAGCAGCGGCCGCGTTTCGGCGTTATGCGCGGACGCGAGTTCCTGATGAAGGATGCCTACTCCTTCGATATCGACGAGGCCGCGGCGCGGCGTTCCTACAACCGGATGTTTGTCGCATACTTGCGCACCTTTGCCCGGATCGGGCTAAAGGCAATTCCAATGCGCGCGGAAACCGGCCCGATCGGCGGCGATCTCAGCCACGAATTCATCGTGCTGGCCGAGACCGGCGAGTCCGCCGTCTATTGCGATAGCGATGTGCTCGACCTTCCGGTGCCTGGCGAGGAGGTCGACTACGAGGGGGACCTTTCTCCGATCATCAAGCAATGGACGTCGGTCTATGCCGCCACAGAAGACGTCCATGACGCAGCACGCTTCGACCGCGAGGTGCCAGCCGAGAAGAGGGTGCACACAAGGGGGATCGAAGTCGGGCAGATCTTCTATTTCGGCACCAAATATTCGGACGCGATGAAGGCTTTGGTCGCCGGGGCCGATGGCGCGGAAGTCCCCATTCACGGCGGCTCCTACGGCGTTGGCGTCTCGAGGCTCGTCGGTGCTGTGATCGAAGCCTGCCATGACGAGGCCGGCATCAAGTGGCCGGAAGCGGTCGCCCCCTTCAAGGCCGTCGTTCTCAATCTGAAGCAGGGCTCGGACGATACCGATGCGGCTTGCGAACGGCTCTACCGCGAGCTGATGGCCAAGGGCGTCGAGGTGCTATACGACGACACCGACCAGCGCGCCGGTGCCAAATTCGCCGCTGCCGATCTGATCGGCATTCCCTGGCAAATTCTCGTCGGCCCCAAGGGCCTCGCCGAAGGCAAGCTCGAACTCAAGCGGCGCAGCGACGGCATGCGTGAAAACTTGAGCCCGGCAGATGTGTTGGCGCGACTGAGCTAGTTGAAATTGTCCACCGCGGGGCGCCGGATATCGGCCTTGGCGGCCACAACCGCCCCGAATCGTGTGAAAATCGGACTATGGATGAAACCATGAGCGAGCCAATTCGGACCCCACCTTTCGCGCCATTCGAGTGGCTGCTGTCGGGACGCTATTTGCGGGCACGTCGGAAGGAAGGCTTCATCTCCGTCATCGCGGGCTTCTCGTTTCTTGGCATCATGCTCGGCGTCGCTACGCTGATCATCGTGATGGCCGTTATGAATGGTTTCCGCAAGGAATTGCTGGACAAGATTCTCGGCCTTAACGGCCATCTCCTGGTACAGCCGCTGGAATCGCCGTTGACCGACTGGAAGGACGTGGCCGAGCGCATCAACCAGGTTGCGGGCATTCGGCTCGCGGCGCCCGTGGTGGACGGGCAGGCGCTGGCGTCCTCGCCGTTCAATGCCTCCGGTGTATTCGTTCGCGGCATCCGTGCCGACGACCTCAACAATCTGACCTCGATCGCCAAGAACATCAAACAGGGCACGCTTGAGGGATTCGACGAAGGGCAGGGGGTCGCCATCGGCCGCCGGCTTGCGGATACGCTTTCGCTGCATGCCGGCGACAGCGTCACGCTGGTGGCGCCAAGGGGCGCGGTGACCCCGATGGGTACGACGCCGCGGATCAAGCCCTACAGGATCACGGCGGTGTTCGAGATCGGCATGTCGGAATATGACGCGAGCTTCGTGTTCATGCCGCTCGCCGAGGCGCAGGCCTATTTCAACCGCAACAATGACGTCACCGCGATCGAGGTGTTCACGACCAATCCCGACAGGATCAATAGCTTCCGCAAGAGCGTGACCGAGGCTGCGGGTCGTCCCGTGTTCCTGGTCGACTGGCGGCAGCGCAACTCGACCTTCTTTAACGCGCTTCAAGTCGAGCGCAATGTCATGTTTCTGATACTCACCATGATCGTGCTGGTCGCAGCGCTCAATATCGTCTCGGGCCTGATCATGCTGGTGAAGGACAAGGGCAGCGATATCGCGATTCTGCGCACTATGGGCGCCTCGCAAGGCGCGATCATGCGGATTTTCCTGATCACGGGGGCTGCCATCGGCGTGGTCGGCACCATGACCGGCTTTCTGGTCGGCATGCTTATCTGCCTGAACATCGAGTCAATCCGGCAATTCCTGTCGTGGCTGACCAATACCGAACTGTTTTCGCCGGAGCTTTACTTCCTCTCCAAGCTTCCGGCCGAAATCGATTTCGGCGAAACCAGCGCGGTCGTGATCATGGCGCTGACGCTGTCCTTCCTTGCGACCCTCTATCCATCCTGGCGTGCTGCCCGTCTCGACCCCGTCGAAGCGCTGCGGTACGAGTGAGGGGCAGATGGGGCAGCGGACGGAAGAGGATGTACCGGTCGTCTATCTCCACGAGATCAAGCGCCAGTACATGCAAGGGGCGACACCGCTGACCATCCTCAATGGCGTCAAGCTTGCTCTGTGGGCGGGACAGTCGGTGGCGCTCGTCGCGCCATCGGGCGCCGGTAAATCGACGCTGCTGCACATCGCTGGGCTACTCGAAAGCCCCGATGACGGCGAAGTCTATGTCGGGGGAGCGCCGACCTCAGGCCTGTCCGATATCGAGCGGACCCAAATCCGCCGCACCGAGATCGGCTTCGTCTATCAATCGCATCGGCTGCTGCCGGAATTCTCGGCGCTCGAAAACGTCATGTTGCCGCAGATGATCCGCGGGCTGAAAAGGTCCGAAACCATCAAGCGCGCCACGGAAATCCTAGCCTATCTGGGCCTTGGCGACCGGATCAAACATCGGCCGGCAGAATTGTCCGGCGGAGAGCAGCAAAGAGTTGCGATCGCGCGGGCGGTCGCGAACGCGCCGCGGGCGCTGCTCGCCGATGAACCGACCGGCAATCTCGATCCGCATACGGCCGATCACGTGTTCCAGGCATTGACGCAGTTGGTGAAGGCGACGCGCGTGGCGATGCTGATCGCAACCCACAATATGGAACTGGCGGGCCGGATGGATCGGCGGGTGTCGCTGGTGGACGGCAAGGTCGTCGAGCTGGACTAGCGTGGCCATCCGGCGCCGTGAACGAGCTAGCGCGCCCGGACTGGAAAAACGTCGGCCAGCGCGGCATATTTCCCGAATGAAAAGGTCCGACCTCCTCTGCCCTAAATGCAATGCTGGCTATCGCCGCATCGAGTTGACCTCTCGCCCTGGACCAAAGGTGAGTATCGCTGTTTGCTTTGCGATCAGTTGCTTGAGGTATTCGATGGTTCGACCGACATTGCCTTTCGCCTTACCGTCCAGCCCGAAAAGACCTTTCAATAGGAGCGGAACCGCGAGGGAACCGATTGGAACTTTTTCATCGCCAATTATTCCCGAAGCCAGTGAAACATAAAGATAATTTGAATCTGGCGGAACTCTAATATTCCATTTCGATGTTGCCCCGCCGCTACAGCATTTCGGACGAAGGTTGATAAAAGTCAGTCGCGGTGGGGCTGGGCAGATTCAAAAACGGGAAATGCAAAGATGAAGAAATTGTTTTTTGCTACGGCAGCAGCGGTCGCGCTTGGTGCCGCAGCGCCCGCGGTGGCGGCGGACCTTCCGGCGCGAGCCCCGGTCTATTCAAAGGCGCCCGCCATAGTCACCCCTGCCTATGATTGGAGTGGTTTCTATGTCGGCATCAACGGCGGCGGTGGCTTCAGCCACAAGTGCTGGGACGACATCGATACCGGTATCGCCGTTTCAGAGGGTTGTCATGATGCGTCAGGCGGCACGTTCGGCGGACAGATCGGCTACCGCTGGCAAAGCGCCGCTTGGGTCTTCGGCCTGGAAGCGCAGGGCAACTGGGCTGACTTCCGCGGCGACAATATCAGCACCATCTTTACCACTTCCGAGAATCAATCGCGCATTAATGCCTTGGGCCTTTTCACCGGGCAGGTTGGCTATGCCTGGAACAATGCGCTTGTTTACGTAAAGGGCGGTGCCGCCGTTGCTGATGACAGGTTTAGGGTTTTCGATGTTCCTACCGGCCTTCTGACCGATTCGGCCAGCGATACCCGCTGGGGTGCGGTGGTCGGCGTAGGCTTTGAATATGGGATCACCCAGAATCTGTCGCTCGGCTTCGAATACGATCATATGTTCATGGGCACCCGTGACGTCGCGTTCTTTGACTTCACGGGCGCATTCGATTTCAATGAGCGCATCCACCAGGACGTGGATATGTTTACCGCGCGCTTGAACTACAAATTCGGCGGGCCGGTGGTCGCGCGGTACTGACGCCAGGTTTGGCCTAATCCTCGTCTGCGCGCCCGGCCTCTCAGCCGGGGCGTTTTTCTTGGCGATATGATGCGCGCCGGAAAACGCCTCCTGCGCGGCGCATAGTCACGGGATGCAGAATTCCCTCGGGGCCATTATCGGCGCGATCGTTATTGGCGTGGCGTTGCTTATTCTGCTTCGTTGGGAATTGGTTGTGGCCGGGGACGGCACCGGCTCGGTCGGGGTTTTCCGCTTGGACCGCTGGACGGTGGCGTGCGTCTCCAGCACCCTGGAAAAGAATCCGCCGGCAGAGCTCAACTGCGAAGCGAAATAACGCTCCCATTCGTTCCCAAATCCGATGCCGAGTTAACCATCGGGGTCATTTTCCAAACTGACCCACTGCCCCCTCTTGACCCTAGAACAAAAACAGAAATATGTTCCTGTTATGTTCTTATTTCGGAGGTGGTCATGTTAAAGGTTTTTGTTGAGGAAGCGGCGGCTCTGGCCTCGATCGTGCTATTTGTCGGGATGGTTGCGATCTGGGCGCAGTTGATACCCCAGCTCTGAGGCCGGCGGCCCGAGGGCGGATGGTGGATCGGGCGATCCCGCTGGGGAAAAGCCGGACGGGGACCGGCGACGGCGTGTTCCGCGTAGACTCATCCCATATGAGGCTTCACCATCGCCAAGCGCGAGTCGGCCGTTGCCGCCGTTCTGCGCCCCCTCGAGCCCCAGTGATTGCTGCCATATGTCAAAGTCTGCGCCGTCGCCGTCCCCAGCCGGATTTGTCCACCTCCACGTTCATTCGGCGTATTCGCTGCTGAAGGGATCGATCAAGATCGCCAAACTTGGCGAGTTGGCGAAAGCGGACCGCCAGCCGGCGTTGGCGCTGACCGACACCGACAACATGTTCGGCGCGCTGGAATTCTCCGACAAGATGGCCGGTTATGGCATCCAGCCGATCATCGGATGCGAACTTGCGGTCGATTTCGGCGACCAGGATCCCAATGCGCGCAATGCGTCGGCGGCGGGGCCTTCGCGCATCGTGCTCTTGGCGGCGCGCGAGCGGGGCTATCGCAGCCTGATGCGGCTGAACTCCCGGGCCTTTCTGGAAACGCCGGTGCACCAGACCCCGCACGTCAAATTCGAGTGGCTGGAAGGTTACTCGGACGATTTGATCGCGCTCACCGGTGGTCCGGACGGACCGGTCGCGCTGGCGATCGCCGGCGATCACGCCGCGCTGGCGGCCTCGCGCTGCGACCGGCTGGCGGGCCTGTTCGGTGACCGCCTCTACGTCGAATTGCAGCGCCACGGCATCGAGAAGGAGCGCCGCATCGAGGCTGGGCTCATCGATCTGGCCTACGCGAAGGGCCTCCCGCTCGTGGCCACCAACGAACCGTATTTCGCCACCTCGGACGACTACGAAGCCCATGACGCGCTGCTGTGCATCGCCGGCGGACGACTGATCGCGGAAACCGACCGCGAGCAGCTCACGCCCGATCACCGTTTCAAGACCCGCGCTGAAATGGCCGTACTGTTTGCCGATATTCCGGAGGCCCTGGCGTCCACCGTCGAAATCGCCGAGCGCTGCGCGTTCCGTCCGGTGACGCGCAAGCCGATCCTGCCGCGCTTCACGGTGGGCGCGGGCGCGAACACAGCGGACGCGGCAAGCGACGAAGCGGCGGAATTGCGCCGCCAGGCCGAGGAGGGGCTTGGCCAGCGCTTGCGGGTTCACGGGCTTTCGCAAGGCACCACGGAAGAGGACTATCGGGCACGCCTTTCCTTCGAACTCGATGTCATCACCCGCATGAATTATGCGGGCTACTTCCTGATCGTCGCCGACTTCATCAAATGGGCCAAGGCCGAGGGCATTCCGGTCGGTCCTGGCCGCGGCTCCGGCGCGGGGTCGCTGGTCGCCTATTCACTGACCATTACCGATCTCGACCCGATCCGGTTCGGTCTCCTGTTCGAACGCTTCCTCAATCCGGAACGCGTCTCGATGCCTGACTTCGACATCGATTTTTGCCAGGACCGGCGCGGCGAGGTGATCGACTACGTGCAGCAGCGATATGGCCGCGATCAGGTGGCGCAGATCATTACCTTCGGCACGTTGCAGGCGAGGGGTGTCCTGCGCGATGTCGGACGGGTGCTGCAGATGCCCTATGGGCAGGTCGACAAGCTGACGAAACTGGTGCCGCAAAATCCCGCCGCGCCCGTGACACTTGCGGCAGCGATCGAAGGCGAGCCGAAACTGCAGGCGTTTCGCGACGAGGACCCCGTGGTGGCACGCGCGTTCGACATCGCCCAACGCCTCGAAGGCCTGACCCGACATGCGTCCACCCATGCCGCCGGTATCGTGATCGGGGATAGGCCGCTCAGCGAACTCGTGCCGCTCTACCGCGATCCGAAATCCGACATGCCGGTGACGCAGTTCAACATGAAATGGGTCGAGCCCGCGGGCCTCGTCAAATTCGATTTCCTCGGTCTAAAGACGCTGACGGTTCTCGATGCCGCCGTGAAGCTGCTCAAACAGCGCGGGGTCGAGGTCGATCTCGCGACCCTGCCGCTCGATGACGCCGCCAGTTACCAGATGCTCGCGCGCGGCGATGTCGTCGGCGTGTTCCAGGTGGAAAGTCAGGGCATGCGGCGCGCCTTGGTCGACATGCGGCCTGACCGCTTCGAGGACATCATCGCGCTGGTGGCGTTGTATCGGCCGGGTCCGATGGCAAACATTCCAACTTATTGCGCCCGCAAGCACGGCGACGAAGAGCCGGAATACTTACACCCTACGCTGGAGCCGATCCTGAAGGAGACGTTCGGCGTCATTATCTACCAGGAACAGGTGATGCAGATCGCGCAGGTAATGGCCGGCTATTCGCTCGGCGAAGCCGACCTGTTGCGCCGCGCGATGGGCAAGAAGATACGCGCCGAGATGGAGAAGCAGCGTGCTGGCTTTGTCGCCGGTTCCGTCAAGAACGGCGTTCCGAGGGGTCAGGCCGAGACCATCTTCGAATTGCTCGCGAAATTTGCCGATTACGGTTTCAACAAGAGCCATGCTGCCGCTTACGCGTTGGTATCATATCATACTGCCTATATGAAGGCGCATTACCCGGTCGAGTTCCTGGCGGCATCGATGACGCTCGACCTCAACAACACCGACAAGCTCAGCGAGTTTCGCACCGAAGCGCAGCGGCTCGCGATCAAGGTGGAGGCACCCTCGATCAATCGCTCCGGCGCCACCTTCGAGGTCCACCAGGGCACGATCTACTATGCGCTAGCGGCGCTGAAGGGGGTCGGCCCCCAGGCCGTCGAGCTGATCGTGCAGGCGCGCCGCGACGGGCAATTCACCTCGATCGCCGATTTTGCGGCCCGCGTTAATCCGCGCGCGATCAACAAGCGCGTCATCGAGAGCCTGGCCGCGGCAGGCGCGTTCGATGCGCTCGACCCCAATCGCGCGAGGGTGTTTGCTGGCGCGGAGGCGATCCTTGCGGCCTGCCAGCGCAGCCACGAGGCGGCGAGCATCGGTCAGAACGATATGTTCGGCAACGCCGCCGACGCGCCGACCATCATGCTGCCGCAGATCGAGCCATGGTTGCCTGCCGAGCGGCTGCGGCGCGAATATGACGCGATCGGGTTCTTCCTTTCGGGCCATCCGCTCGACGACTATGCGACGGTGCTGAAGCGATTGAGGGTGCAATCCTGGGCAGAATTCTCTCGCGCGGTCAAAACCGGGGCAACCGCCGGCAAGGTTGCCGCCACCGTCGTGTCGCGCATGGAGCGGCGGACCAAGACCGGCAACAAGATGGGCATTATCGGACTGTCGGACCCAACCGGCCATTTCGAGGCCGTGCTGTTTTCGGAAGGGCTTGCCCAGTATCGCGACGTGCTGGAACCCGGAGCTGCCGTATTGCTGCAACTCGGCGCCGAGCTGCAGGGCGAGGATGTCCGCGCCCGCGTGCTGCACGCCGAGCCGCTCGATGACGCCGCCGCCAAGACCCAGAAGGGCCTTCGTATCTTTGTGCGTGATACCAAGCCGCTGGAATCGATTGCCAAGCGCTTGCAGATCCCTGAACCTTTGCCGCAGAATGGCGCGGCCCGCGGACCTCAAACAAAGCCAGTTGCGGCGGCGGGAGCCGACGGTGACGTCGCGCTTGTCATGATGCTGGACCTCGAAACCGAAGTGGAAATGAAGCTGCCAGGGCGCTTCAAGGTCTCGCCGCAGATTGCGGGCGCGATCAAGGCGGTGTCCGGCGTGGTGGATGTGCAGATGCTTTAAGAACAGGGAAGGACCGCCCCATGTGCGAGATGTGCCGCCGGAATTCGTTTGACGTTATCGAACCTTCGCGGCGCCACATGCTTGGCTTGGCGGCCTCGGCGGTAGGGCTGATGCTGGCGGGTGCGGCCAGCGCCAAGGAGATGAAGCCGCCGCCGAAGCCGCAAAACGTGTTGACGCCCGCTGCCTCACTGGAGCGCTTGCTGAAGGGAAACTCACGCTATGTCGAGGGCGTGTCGATTCGTCACGACTTCAGGCATGAACGGGAAGCGCTGACCGGAGGCCAGAACCCCTACGCCGCCATCCTGAGCTGCGCTGACTCGCGCATCGCGCCCGAATATGCTTTCGACAGCGGCAGAGGCGATCTCTTTGTTTGCCGCGTGGCAGGCAATTTCGCCAACGATGAATCCGTCGCAAGTCTGGAATATGCCGTCGCCGAACTTGCCACGCCTCTGATTCTCGTTCTGGGGCACGACGCTTGCGGTGCGGTTAGCGCGACGATCAAGTCGCTCAAGGACGGCACGACCTTGCCCGGACACTTGCCCTCACTCGTCACGGCTCTCGCACCTGCTGTCAAAGCGGTCTCGCAGCAAACAGGCGATGCGCTTTCTAATGCCATTCGCCAGAACGTGGTCGACAATGTCGCCAAGCTAAGCTCGGCAACCCCGATCCTGAGCGCGGCCGTGGAGCAGGGTAAACTCAAGGTGGTCGGCGGTATCTACCGGCTCAGGGACGGCCGGGTGGATATGGTTGGCTGATTAGTTGCTCCCCCGCCTGCAATGTCCCATTGCCGCCCTTTTCGTTCAATCAATGTTCAGGTAATCCCGGGTCCAATGTCTGAGGTCCCGAATAAATGGTACGGGCGGAGAAGCCATGCAGATATCCAAAGCGCTTTCGATCTTTTCTCTGAGCTTGGTCCTGTTTTCCGGCCTTGCCGGAGCACTTAGCTCCGCCGCCGCGCAGCAGCAGGAAAAGCGCGTCGCACTGGTGATCGGAAACGGCGCCTACGCCAAGGCGCCGCTAGCGACAACCGCCAACGATGCCGGTCTGGTTGCCCAGAACCTGCAGGCCGCTGGCTTCGACGTGATCGGCGCGCGCGACCTCGACGGCGATTCGCTGCGCAAGACGTTCCGCGATTTCATGCAGAAGGTTGAGAGCGATCCCGCGAACACGGTCGCAATGGTCTATCTGTCCGGCTACGGCGTGCAGCTTGCCGGCGAGAACTATTTCATCCCGGTCGATTCAGCGATCAATCGCGACACCGATATCCCGATCGAGGGACTGCGGGTCAGCGACTACACGCGCGAGCTCACCTCCGTTCCGCTGAAAGCCAGCGTCTTCGTGCTCGATGCCGCACGGCAGCAGCCCTTTATCGAAGGCGGAAACCCGATTGCAAGCGGGCTAGCGCTGGTCGATCCCGCGCCGAACTCGCTGATCGCGTTCAATGCCGCTCCGGGCACGGTCGCGCCGAGCGAGCCCGGACCCTACGGCGCTTACGCGCAGGCGCTGGCGGAAATGATCCGCACCGGCGGCCTGTCGCTGCCTGACGTTTTCGATCGTGTACGGCTGCGCGTCAGCGAAAATACCAGGGGCGGACAGATCCCGTGGGATGCCCAGAAGATCCAGGTGCAGTTCGCCTTCTTCGATCGCGCGCCCGATGCACCGCCGGTGCAAGGCAGCCCCGATCAGGTTGCCGCGATCCGCGAGCGTCCGATGCGCGATCTTGGCGCGCAGGAAGGCTTTACCGCTGCACTGGCACGCGACACCCTGCCGGGCTATGAGGATTTCCTCGCCGCCTATCCCGGTGATCCGCTGGCCCGACGGGTGCGGGCGATCGTCGCCGCGCGGCGTGAGGCGATCACCTGGCGCCGCACCTATCTCGCCGATACGCCTGACGCCTACTGGTCCTATTTGCGGCGCTATCCGCAAGGGCCGCATGCGTGGGATGCGCGCCGGCGCCTCGCGATCCTGTCGGCTGCGCTGGAGCCGCCGGCGACATTTCCGATGTATGACTACGACTTGCCGCCGCCGCCGCCGGATGAGGTGGTGTTCGTCGACCGCCCGGTGTTTTATTTCGGCGATCCCGATTTCGCGTTCGCGCCGCCGCCGCCGATATTCTTCCTGCCGCCGCCGCCGCCGGATTTCATCGTGCTGACGCCGCCGTTCGCGCCGGTCGGGTTGTTCATCCTGCCGCAGCCAGTGTTCGTTCCGGTGGCGGCCTATGTCGTGGCGCCGGTCTATGTCGCGCCGCCGCCGAACAACATCATCTTCAACAACATCCACAACACGACCGTCATCAACAACACCATCAACGTGGCGCCAGTGGCGCAGAGCAATATTGCAGCCGCTGCCGCCACAGGTCAGACCGGAGCGGGGCCTCAACTCCCGACGTCGCTGAAGACAAAAGCCGTGGCGATCAGCTCGGGCCAGGCGGCGATTCCCCCGAATACGCTTGTCAATACAAACGCAAAAACCTCGACAAAGCAGGTCTTCCCGGTCAATGCGACGTCTACGTCTACCACGACGACGCCACCGCCGCCGGGAACGGCGACCAAACTGCCGAGCGGAACCCAGCGGCAGGGAACCGGGACGCAACAGGGGACGCCGCCTCCGGGAACGGCAAACCTAAAGCCAGGTAATGTTCTCCCGGGGAGCCCGAGCGGAACGGCGCTCCCTACGCAAACGGGCAAGGGTACCTCGGCTACGACGAGCCCCGGTGGGGTGATCCCCAACAATACGAAGCCGGGCGCCAAGACATTGGCCCCGAACGTCCCGGGAGGCGCGGGTACTCCCAAAACACCGGGGACCTTGGCACCGTCGGCGAACATCAGAGAGCCGAAGGCTGGCGCCCAGATTCCCGAAGCGAAGCCGCTCACCCCGGAATCGGTTCGGAAGCAAGGCGCGCCGCCGCCGCAGCCGCCCAAACCGGCTGTGTCTTCCGCCAAGCCAATTTCGCCTACCCCGCCAAAGCCGGAAACGCGCCGGTTCGAGCCGCCGCCGCGGCCGGCACCCCAGGCGGCGCGACCCGCGCCACCGCCTCGGCCGGCTGCTGCGCCTCCGCCACCACCAAGGCCACCCCCGGTTGCGGCGGTCCGGCCTCCGCCGCCGCCGCCTCCACCGCGTCCGGCTCCGCCGCCCAAGCCCGCGCCGGCCAAGAGATGCCCGCCGAACCAGCCCAGGTGCTGAATTAGGCAGATCGCTCCTTTAGAGCTTCGGTTCTGATTGAATCAGAACCGATAGTGCTCTTGCGCCTTCGCGCCTTCCGGGTCGCGGCGCGGCGATCACAGAAGGAGAAAGCATGTCGTCGCGAATGGTGGGCCTCGCACTGCTCAGAGCGCCGGCTGAGCTCTCTTGCCGCGCCGTACACCGAGCTCGACGGAAGAAGAGAGGACCGGCTGAAGCGATGGGGAGAAGACGTCGGGACTAAAGAGCGATGAAATATCCTCGGGCCGTATGGGTTTGCTAAACAGATAGCCCTGAACCTCGTCACAGGCGTGGCTGCGCAGAAAGGTATCCTGCTCCATCGTTTCGACGCCTTCGGCGACAACGGTCAAGCCCAGCGCCTTGCCCATGCTGATGATGGCCGTCGCAATGGCCCGGTCTTCTGCGCTTTCCGCGAGATCCCGGACAAAGGATCGGTCGATCTTGATCGTGTCGATCGGAAATTTTTTCATCAGAGACATCGACGAATAGCCGGTGCCGAAATCATCGATCGCGAGCCGGACTCCGCGGCTTCGAATTGCGTCGAGCAGCTTGATGGCTCGCTCGACGTTGTGCATCACCATGCTTTCCGTGATTTCAAGTTGCAGTAAGTGAGCCGGCATCCCGCTCGAGGCGAGCACATTGTCGATGTCATCGAGCAGGTTCCCGTCGAGAAATTGCCGGGGCGAAAGGTTGACCGCCATTGAAAAGGCGGGAAGACCATCTTTCTGCCAGGCCATGTTCTGGGCGCACGCGCTTCTGAGAACCCATCGGCCGATCGGGATGATAAGTCCGGTCTCTTCGGCCAGCGGAATAAATTCCGTCGGCGGCAGATTGCCAATCTTGGGGTGAGTCCACCGCAGCAGCGCCTCAACGCCGCTGATCTGGCCGGAAGCGACATGAATCTTGGGCTGGTAGTGCAACGCGAATTGATTGAGTTCGAGCGCATGACGCAAATCGGCTTCCAGTTTAAGCCGCTCGATCGATTGGCTTCTGACCTCCCGGGAGAAGAAGCGAAAGTTGTTCTTTCCTTCCTCTTTGGCGAGATACATGGCCATGTCGGCGTTCTTGGTCAGGGTTTGCACGTCAGTGCCGTTGTCAGGGAATACCGCGATTCCGATGCTTCCGGTCGTGCGGCATTCGTGACCTGCAAGAGTCATCGGAGGCAGCAGGGCGGCGAGAACCTTGCGCGCCACAATGGAAATCTGCTCCCGATCTGCGATCCCATTGAGGACAATGACAAACTCGTCGCCACCGAAACGGGCCACCAGGTCACTCTCGCGCACGCAGGCTTTGAGCCTGTTGGACACCTCGACAAGCAGCGTATCGCCTGCTTCATGCCCCAGCGAGTCATTGATGACCTTGAACCTGTCGAGATCAATGAACAGCAGCGCACATTTGCAGCCATCGCGTTGGGCCGATTTGGTCGACTGCTCGAAGAGCTGATGGAAGGTCGTGCGGTTGGGCAGGCCGGTCAGCTCATCATGCGTCGCCAAATATTGGATGCGGCCGTCCGCGAGCAATTTTTCATCGGCGCGATCCAGGTTTTCCAGCGCGGCCGAAACGTTTTCACCCATGCGCGCCAGCAGGGCTATGATCTCCTTGTTCGTCGCCCAGGATCTGGTGACGAAAAACAAGAGCACGCCTATGCTCCGGCCATTCTTGGTGAGCGGCACGGCGCAGCTTGCGACAATACCGGCCTGGAGGCTGGATTCCCGCCATGGACGGCCTTGCTCGGAGTTGAGAATGTCCTCGTTGACGCTGGCCTTTTGATCCCGGAAAGCTTTGCCGCAAACGCCCTTGCCGTAAGGGTTCTCCGGATCGATCGAGAATTTTGTTTGTCTGACCAGACCCATGTCGACGATTTGGCCAGTACCGGCCACCGCCTTTAGCCACGGAGAGGCCGGTTCGGCCAGAAGCACGGTCGCGGCCAACGAACTGCCGACATGCACCGCCGCGTCGCATACCAACTGATACAGCTCGTCAGCCGTCTTAGCGCGCAAGATCGCCTCGTTGGTGGCACTGAGCGCCGCAAACATCTTTGCCAGCCGCCGGGCGGCCCGTTCGTTGCGTTTAAAAGCCGCCTCGCGATCGATGTTGTCGAGCCCGAACGAGAGATTCTCAGCCATGCGGGTCAGAAGCGCGACCGCCTCGTCGTCGAGCGCATTGATCTCATCAAGCACAACCAACAGCACACCGACGCTCTCTCCAGCGCGGATCACAGGAAGACCTGCAGCGGCGCGCGCACCCACGCGCATTGCAGCCTCGCGCCAAGATTTCAAACGCTCGTCATTCTGAAGGTCGTTGCTCACGCAGGGTTTCTGGGTGCGGCATGCAATTCCGACGAGGCCATTGCCTAATGGTGACGACGCGGAGACGGAATAGCTGCGAGCACGAAGCTCAGCGTCGTTACCGGCACCGGCCACGGCTCTCAGCGTGTCAGTTCCGGGTTCGCGCAGCAGAATTGCCGCCGCGATGAAATTTCCGCTTTGCAGCGCCGCCTCACAGACTTGCTGGAACAGATTCTCTTGCGAGTTTACTCGCAGGATGGCTTCATTCGTCGCACTCAGCGCTGCGAACATCCTGACGAGGCGCGACGGCGGTTGGCCGGCGGATGCGGGGTGGACACGGCCTGATGGGAGCGTCTGCGCGGACATCATTCTCTCTCGGCAATCCTTGCTGTTGACGAAGCAAAGCCACCTTATGGTGACCTTGCTTAGGGGCGATGCCCCAATTTCTTATGGGTTGGTTGCGCCTTCAGTCGGTACGGAACTACCCTAAAGACTGAAATAAATTCTTACGTTTATTCAACGGCCTCTGCCGCCAGAGATTGAAAGTAGGGAGTGCGAACTTGCGGGGCTCGGCGCGGGCGCAATCTGAATTTTATGTTGGCGAACATTGCGTATTTGGTGGCCCAAATCGGTGTCTGGAACAGGAGTTTCGACCACGGTTCGGCCTCGCCTGATGCCGGCAACATCCGGCAAGAGAGCGTTTACCTCATCCGAAAAATTCGCGCCCGAGCCGCTGAACTATCCTGCTTTTGAAAGGCAAGGCACAAAATCGCGTGGTGAGTCCTGGAGGGGGCATCGGCCTCATTCAAACGGCCGAAAAACCCTAGATTTCCTTGCTTCTCGTGAAAATCCAGCTATATACCGCGACATCTCACACGGAAACATGGCTCAAAAGGCCGTCCGGTGGCAGCCGGGCCATAAGGCTCGTTTGCTCACACGTTTCCGGAGGAACCAACCGGAGAACTTGAACAATGGCACTACCCGATTTTTCTATGCGTCAGCTGCTCGAGGCCGGCGTTCACTTTGGCCACCAGTCGCATCGCTGGAATCCGAAAATGGGGGACTATATTTTTGGTTCCCGCAACAACATCCACATCATCGACCTTGCCCAGACGGTACCGATGTTGCATCGGGCGCTCCAGGCGGTGAGCGATACCGTAGCCAAGGGCGGCCGGATTCTGTTTGTCGGCACCAAGCGGCAGGCGCAGGACGGCGTTGCCGAGGCCGCCAAGCGCTCGGCTCAATATTTCGTCAATTCGCGCTGGCTCGGCGGAACGCTGACCAACTGGAAGACGATTTCCGGTTCGATCAAGCGGCTGCGGCATCTTGATGAGGTGCTCAATTCCGGCGATGCCAATGCCTACACCAAGAAGGAACGGCTGACCCTGCAACGCGAGCGCGACAAGCTCGATCGTTCGCTCGGCGGCATCAAGGACATGGGCGGCTTACCCGACATGATCTTTGTGATTGACACCAACAAGGAAGACATCGCGATCCAGGAAGCCCAGCGGCTCAACATTCCCGTCGCCGCCATCGTCGACACCAATTCGGACCCCAAAGGCATCACTTACGTGGTGCCCGGCAATGACGATGCCGGCCGTGCGATCTCGCTTTATTGCGATCTTGTCGCCCGTGCGGCTATCGACGGCATTTCGCGCGCGCAAGGCGAAGCCGGGATCGATATTGGAGCTTCCGCGCATCCCGCGCGCGAGGAGATCCCGACCGCGCCACAGGCTTTGGGCTTTCAGGGTCTGGCCGGACCGCGCGGCGCTCCCGACGATCTCAAGAAGCTTACGGGCGTGTCCGGCACGATCGAGAAGAAGTTCAACGATCTTGGCATTTTCCACTATTGGCAGCTGGCCGAGCTCAACCACGACACCGCCCACCAGATCGGCGAAGAGGTTGGGCTTCCGAGCAGGGCCGATGGCTGGGTGGCGCAAGCCAAGGCCCTTATCGCGGAAGCGGAATAGCGATGGGCCGGCCGGAACATTCCGGTCGGCAATTCCGATATACGACATTGCTGATGGCGGGTGCCAGCGCGGCTCATAGCCGCGCCGCCACCGCCCTGACAGGCAGAGGACGAACAATGACAACAATCACAGCGGCTATGGTCAAGGATCTGCGCGAGACCACGGGCGCGGGCATGATGGACTGCAAGGCCGCCCTTACCGAGAACAACGGCGACATGCAGGCGTCGATCGATTGGCTGCGCAAGAAGGGTCTGTCGAAGGCGGCCAAGAAGGCCGGCCGTGTCGCGGCCGAAGGACTAATCGGCGCGCTGACGGCGGGAACCAAGGGCGTTGTCGTGGAAGTCAATTCGGAGACCGATTTCGTCGCGCGCAACGGCCAGTTCCAGGGATTGGTCAAGATGATCGCGCAGGTCGCGCTCGACGTTGGCGCTGACGTGGAAAAGATCAAGGCCGTAAAGGTTGGCAGCGTAACCGTCGAAACCGCCATTGCGGATGCGATCGCGACAATCGGTGAGAATATGACGCTGCGCCGCGCGGCCTCGCTCGAGGTGAGCAAGGGCGTGGTGTCAAGCTATGTGCATAACGCGGTGATCGAAGGCGCGGGCAAGATGGGCGTAATCGTGGCGCTGGAATCGGCGGGCAAAGCCGATGAACTGGCCGTGCTCGGCAAGCAGCTAGCGATGCATGTCGCAGCCGCCAACCCGCTGGCGCTAGATCCAGCAGGATTGGATCCAGCCGCCGTCAAGCGCGAGAAGGACGTGCTCGCCGACAAATACCGTCAGCAGGGCAAGCCCGAGAACGTGATCGAAAAGATCGTCGAGTCCGGTTTGAAGACCTACTACAAGGAGGTCTGTCTCCTGGAGCAGGCCTCGATCCACGCCGAGCACGCGGGCAAGTCCGTCGCCCAAGCTCTTAAAGAAGCTGAGGGTAAGGTAGGTGCGCCGATCAAGGTGGCCGGATTTTTGCGATATGCTCTGGGCGAGGGAATCGAGCGACAGGAAACCGATTTCGCGGCCGAAGTCGCAGCAGTAAGCGGCCAGAAATAACCGCCCGAGCAGCGCTTTCGGCCCAATTGCGCCGGGAGCTGCCGGGCGGGCTAGGGAAGGCGATTCGCAATGGCAGGGCCGGTTTATCGTCGCGTGGTGATCAAGCTCTCCGGCGAGTATCTCGCCGGCGCGCAATCCTTCGGAATTGATCAGCCAACCGTCGACCGGATCGCGGGCGAACTGATCGCTGCCCGACAGTTGGGCGCCGAAGTCGCGGTTGTCGTCGGTGGCGGGAATATCGTCCGTGGCGGGGAAGCATCCTCGCGCGGCGTTTCCCGCCCGGCCGGGGATACCATGGGCATGCTTGCCACCGTGATGAACTGCCTTGCGCTCGAGGCGGCCATCGAACGTCGGGGGGCTGCCGCGCGCACCCTTTCGGCCTTCGTGATGCCCCAGATATCCGAGCTTTTCACCCGAAGTGCGACGCACAAATATCTCGCGGAGGGCCAAATCGTCCTGCTCGGAGGCGGAACCGGCAATCCGTTTTTCACGACTGACACAACGGCGGTGTTGCGGGCGGCCGAAATCGGCGCGCAGGCGGTGCTGAAAGCCACCAATGTTGACGGAATCTACAGCGCCGATCCGAAAAAGGACCCCTCCGCCAGGCGATTCGACCGTCTCAGCCATTCCGAGGCGATCGCGGGCGGCTACCAAGTGATGGACGCCACCGCATTCGCGCTTGCCCGGCAGACGTCGCTGCCTATCATCGTATTTTCGATCGCCGAGCCTGGCTCGATCGGCGCAATTCTGCGCGGCACCGGCCGCGGCACTGTGGTCGAGGGCTGACCGGGGCCGTGGAGCGCTTCGCGCGCGAAATGCCGGTGGCCTCGACAACCTTCGAGAGGAGAGCGTTATGCCCGCGGGTAATTTCGACATCAACGAATTGAAGCGCCGCATGCAGGGCGCCGCGCAGTCTCTCAAACATGAACTCGGCGGTTTGCGGACGGGACGCGCCGCCGCCTCGATGCTGGAGCCGGTGCAGGTCGACGCCTACGGAACGCACATGCCGCTCAACCAGCTCGCGACCATCAGCGTGCCCGAACCGCGCCTTCTTTCGGTACAGGTTTGGGACAAATCGATGGTCAAGGCGGTTGAGAAGGCGATCATTGATTCCAATCTCGGTCTGAGCCCGGCCACCGAGGGGCAGGTGCTTCGCCTGAGAATCCCGGAGCTCAACGAAGAACGCCGCAAGGAGCTGGTCAAAGTTGCGCACAAATATGCGGAAGCCGCGCGTGTCGCGGTCCGCCACGTCCGGCGCGACGGTCTCGATACCATCAAGAAACTCGAGAAGAATCATGAGATCTCCGAGGACGACCAGGAGCGCCTGGCCAACGATGTGCAGAAGGCGACGGACGGGACGATTTCGGAGATCGACCACCTGCTTGCCGCCAAGGAAAAGGAAATCCTCACCGTTTAGGCTGTATCTTGCTCGATCATGATCTCTTCGGAAAGCCGATTTTCCGGATCATGTTCCAAAGGATTGATCAATGTCGAATGCCGCTGCCCCTGCGACTGAAGGACAGGATCGAGTGGACGGTCCGTTGCATGTGGCCATTATCATGGACGGAAACGGACGCTGGGCGGCGGCCCGCGGCTTGCCCCGCGCAGAAGGTCATCGCCGCGGCGTCGAGGCCTTGCGCAAGGTTGTTCGTGCGGCAAGCGAGCTGGGGATTCTCTATCTGACCATCTTCTCCTTTAGCTCGGAAAACTGGTCGCGACCCGCGACCGAAATCGGCGACCTCTTCGGCCTGCTGCGGCGCTTCATCCGCAACGACCTTGCAACCTTGCACGGCGACGGCGTGCGGGTGCGCGTGATCGGCGAACGCGAGGGATTGGAGCCGGACATCTGTGCGCT
>Ga0070733_10000392_pt1 | contig 36499 bp, 38 predicted proteins | sample Coa_R1_9_FD_66450 | JGI IMG/M metagenome (GOLD analysis project Ga0070733, IMG submission 66450) | Surface soil microbial communities from Centralia Pennsylvania, which are recovering from an underground coalmine fire - Coalmine... | ecosystem: Environmental > Terrestrial > Soil > Unclassified ... | reverse complement strand
GATCGTTCTCGGTCGGATCGTTCCTGGGAATCATCATGGGCTTCGGGCTCTATGGCACCGCGCTGGTCTTGCCGCTCTTCTTTCAATCGCTGCTGGGCTTCACGGCGCTCGACACCGGCTTGGCGTTGATGCCGGGGGCCTTTGCAACGGCCCTCTCGATGCTGATCATCGGGCGAATTCTCAACCGGATCGACGGGCGCTGGTCGATCGTCTTCGGAACGCTGCTCTTTGCCTGGTCGACCTGGCTCCTCGGCGGATTAACGGTGCAGGCCGGCTACTGGGACGTCTTCTGGCCGCGCCTCGTCCAGGGCTTCGCGCTCGGCTTTATGTTCGTTCCGCTCACGACGATCTCGCTGCTCGACGTTCCCATAGGGGAGCTGGCCGGCGCGACCGGCGTCTTCACCTTGCTGCGGCAGCTCGGCGGCAGCCTCGGCATCGCGATTCTCACGACGATGCTGACGCATCAGACCGCTATTGCGTGGAATAATCTCGCAGCGGGCGTGACGCAAACGCATGGGTATTCCATTGGCCAGCTCACGCAGATCGTAAGCCAGCAATCCGCCATGATTGCCTATGACTATCTCTTCCGCGCAACGGCGATTGTCTTCGTGCTATCCACGCCGTTGGTCTTTTTGATCAGGCGGCCGCGGAAAGCAACAGCCATTGCGCCGCAGCCCGCTTGACTAATGGCTCCAAGGGTTGACTGCGGTCGATCCCGGTCCAAAGAGCCCGCTAACGCTCCGGCCGAAGACCTCCAGCGAGAATATTGCGACCAACGCGATGGCGGCAATCAGGATGCCGTACTCAAGCGACGCCGAGCCGCTCTCGTCCGTAATCATAGACCACAGAGGCGTAAGCATTCATCTCTCCTTACCAAGAGTGCTTCGAAGAAAGTCCGCACGACGAGAAACGAAATCCGCACGACCAGAAGCGATCGGCTTTACGCCGGGAAACGACGGCTTACGCCGGGATGGTTATTGTACGAGCACCCGCATCGTCGACGACGCGGTCACGGGGACGCTGTCGGGAATGCCCGGATAGTGAAGAAGTGAGGTGAAGTTGGCAGTTACTTGGACGGTCACGTAGTAGACGAGGCCGTTTGAGGTGTCCAAGGTCGTATTGGCGGTGGTGGGGCAGGTAACGGTTGCGCCGGCCTCGGTGCAATGCGGATTCGGGTTCACGGTCCACGTGACGCCCGAGGCATCCGCGTTGACGGCGATCTTGGTTCCGGCGTTATCGTTCGATGTCGCGATCGTTTGCGCTGCATAGACTGCGCCGGCCTCGGCGGCATGCGCCGCGACGATTCCGAGATACGTGTAGCGTCCGATCTCGATCAGTCCGATGACCAGCATGATCAGGACGGGTGCGATGAGGGCAAACTCGACGATCGCCGCGCCCGACTGCGAGCGGAACAGTTTACGTGCCTTCATTCTGCTAGCGTCGCTTTCAGAGCGATCGTCCCGTTGGGCGGCGGACTCGCCAGACTCAGCCCGGTACTCGTGCTAAAGTTGCCTTGCCCGAAGACAAGGTTGGCATACGAAGCCGATGCCGAACTGTAATTCACTGGGCTCGTCGGGAAGTAGAGCAGCCCACTAAACGCGTAGGTGCCGGAGCTGATGTTGACGGAGTTGGTCTGTGCCGAGTTTCGCCAGAGGACGACGCCGCGCGTGTTCCCCGTCGTGGGCGCGCTCAAGGTGAGGGTAGCACTGCTTAGGTTGATGTTGCTCACGGTCGAGAGCATCTGGAACGTGACGCCGCTGGCGCACGAGCTGACGCTTGTGTTACCGCCGTCTATTTGCAGTTGGCTGCCGCCGGCCGCCCCCACGACGATGAGACCACAGACGGTATTGTTCGCGCCGCTGATGCTAAGATTGCTGAAGCAGGTCGTGACGCCCGCGCTGCCGATAGTCGCGTTCCCCGTATAGTTCCCGGAGGCAAAGCTCGAGCACGTCGGCGTGTTGTTCGTGAGATACGCGCAGCCGGGCATCTGCGGGCACGGGTCGCTTACCTGCGTCATCGGAACGGGAGTCGCGGTGGTGAAAGTCGTGCCGCTGGTGTTGTTGGTGCCCGTGCTGTAGCCGATGTACGCGGCGTTGATCGTCGCATTGCTCATGTTGGCCGAGTCGTTGATATAGATGTCGCAACCCGGCGTTGAAATATGTGAGTTGCTCAGATTCGACTGCCCTAAGGAAGTCGAGAGTAACCAAATGCAGCCGGGATTATTCTGGGAGGCCAAGCCTACTGCTTGGGTTGTCTCCGGCATGTTGCTAACGCCGGTCAGGACTTTTGAGAAAAAGGTCTGAACCTTTGGAGTATAGATCGTGACGGAGACCGCGCAAGCGTTCCCGGCGTAGGGTCCGCTGGTGGGCGGGTTAAGGGGCGTGACGGTCGAGCCAGTCGAGCTGCTGAAACCGTTGAGGGTCGCGTCCGAGGTCGCGGCGCTCTGGGCGGCAGTCGAGCTTTGGCAGCCGTCCGCGTAGGCGGCCTCGGCACCGCCCATGGCGGCCGCGTCGGTGGCGGCCTGCTGGGCCTGCTGCTTGTACTCGAGAAATCCGACGTCCACGGAAAGCCCGGCGAATCCCATAAGGACCGCTAGACAGATGGCGACGAGCGGCAGAACCGCACCGCGCTGGGCATGACCTCGTTGCATAAATGTACTCCTTAGATTCGAGGGCTGGGCACGCAAAGCGCCGAGAGGTTACTAAGCCCCTGGCCAAGCGATTATGCCACAGGTTCGTTAAAGCGTCAACAAAACTTAACGAAACCTGGGGAAGGCCTGGTTACTGATTCAGGACCCGCATGGTCGTCGAGGCGGTCACGGGGAGGCTGTTGGCCATGCCTGGGTAGTTGAGCAGCGAGTGGAACGTCCCGGTCACGGTCACCTGAACGTACTCGATCGTCCCGGCCGGCGGGGTGCCGGTGGGGCAGGCCACCGTCGTTGTGCCGTTTTCTGTGCCGGTGCTCTGCAGGCAGAGCGGCTGAGGCGAAGCCAGAAAGCTCGATAAACCGGCCGAGTCGGCAGAGGCGGCACTCTTTATGCCTGCCGTATCGGCGGCGGTCGTCAGCGTTTGCGAGCCGTACTCGGCGCCCGCCTCGGCCGCGTGGGCCGCCAAGATGCCGAAATACATGTAGCGGCCGACCTCGATTACCCCGATCATGAGCAACACGAGAAACGGCAGGGCGACCGCGAACTCGACCATCGCGGCGCCGGCCTGCGAGCGGAGGAGCTTACGCACGATCACTCCCCCAGACTCGCCCGAGACGTGCTGCCGTAGCCCGGCGCCGGCGTCCCGATGCCGACGGACGTGCTGAAGTTCGCCTGGCCAAAGACGAGCAGCGCGTAGGTCCCCGAGGCAGAGCTCCAGTCGACCTGGGCCGTTGGGTAGTAGAGCACTCCCGTCAAGTCGCAGGTGCAGTTGCTATAGTTCACCGAGTTGGCTTGCGCTCCGGGGCGCCAGAAGAGCACGTCGGCAGTGTTCCCGCTGGTCGGCGCCGAGAGATTCAACTGTGCCGTGCTGAAGTTGATGTCGTTGGTATTAGCGCTCATGGCAAAGGTTACGCCGTCGCTGCACGAGGTAATATGCGCTCCTTGAAGATGCAGTTGGTCCCCCGCGATGATGATGAGCCCGCAGACCGTGTCAGTCCCGGTCATGCTGAAGTCGTTATAAGGACCGCTAATCGACAGGCCGTTGCTCCCCAACGACGTGTTCCCGTTGCTGTAGCTCGGATATTGGTTCGGATTGGCCGATGGCGGAGGGCTGTTGGTCAAATACTTGCAACCCGGGAAAGTCGGGCAGGGATCGCTGACCTGCCCCATCGGCGCCGGCGTGGCGTTCGTGAACGAGGTGTTGCTGATGTTGTTCTGCCCCAGCCCGTAGCCGATGTAGGAGGCGTTAATCGTCGAGTTGCTCATGTTCGCCGAATCGTTGATGTAGATGGCGCAGCTTGGCAACTGCATATTGACGTTGCTCAGGTTTGACGTTTGCTGCGTCGTAAGCAGCCAGATGCAGCCGGGGCTTGCACTACCCTGGGTCGCGACGCCGACTGCCTGCGTCGACTCCGCCATCCCATTGAAGCCAAAGACTTGCATGAAGAACGTCGGCTTGGTCTTCGTGATCGTCACCGCGACGGCGCAGGCAACGCCGGCGTAGGGTCCGGTGGACGGCGGGCTGGTCGCCTGCACGTAGGCGCTGGCGTAGCCGTTCAGCGCGGCGTCGGTGACCGCCGCGCTGCTCGCGGCCGACGGATTGCCACAAGTGTTCGTAAACGCCGACTGCGCGCCGCCCAGCGCGGCGGCGTCGGTGGCCGACTGCTGGACCTGTTGTTGATACTCGAGATAGCCGACATCTATGGCAAGCGCGGCAAAACCCATTAAGACCGCCAAACAAATCGCGACGAGCGGCAGAACCGCGCCGCGCTGGGCAAAACCTCGTTGCATGGTCGTCCTCCTTCAGATCGAGGCTCGCTAGGGCACCAGAGTGCCGAGGGGCTTCTTAGCCCCGCGCCTGAGGATTATGCCATAGGCCCGTGGAGGCGTCAACAAATTTTAACGATGCCGGCAGGAGCAGGCCTGGACGCTAAGCGAAGACCCAAACCGCCGAGCAGTCGCTTACCGAGGCGGGAGGTTTTCGTCTGTTCCGGGTTCTCGCTTTTTCAGCACTCTTTAATATAAGGAGAAAAAATGTTTTCCACTCTCAAAAACCTGGTCCGCGATGAAGAAGGCGCCACGATGGTCGAGTACGGCCTGCTGGTCGCTCTGATCGCTGTGGTGGCCATCGTCGGCGTCAAGACGCTTGGTCAGAACATCCAGACGCTCTTCACCACCGTAGCCGGCTCAGTCTAGAATCCCGACCCCATTACAGCCCATGAAGGAGACGAATGCTCACGCCCCTTCTCTGCATGTTCCAGGATGAAACCGCCTCGGCGCCGCTCGAGTACGGCCTGCTCATCGCCGCAATCGCGGTGGTTGCAATAGTCTCGATCGAGAGCTTTGGGTGGGGCGTCACCGCGCTCTTTCGCCAGGGGCCTAGCCCGGCAGGCCACTAGCAAGGCAAGCATGTTTCCCGCCTGCTTCAATAATCGCCGGCTCCTTCGGGGGCCGGCGGTTTAGTTTTTAGGGGATCGCCGTGCTCAGTTCGAGACGACCATCTGCGACGTGCTGGAGAGATTCCAAACGTTGCCCTGTTGAACCCACGGGAGCAGGAACGTGAACGGATACTGTACGTTTACGCTCACGACGCAGCCCGGAGCGTGGACCGAGGTGCACGACGTGCCGTTGACCGTACCTGGCCACGTGGCGGTTACCGCGATCTTGCTCGATACGGCCGCGCCGTAGTTCAAGCTTTGGACGTACGTCTGCACGTCGCTCGACTGCGCGTTGCAGTGGTCGAGCAGGGAGCAGTCCGAGCCGCGCACGATCGCCCAACGCGCGCCCTGACGGGCGAGCTGCGCGACGAACGAGTACGTGTACATCGCCCGCCCGAAGTCGACGATGCCGAACATCAAGGCAAGCAGCACCGACATTACGATCACCGTCTCGGGCAGGGTGCTGCCGCGGTGCGCGACGCCGGAACGTTGTCGCCGGCTAAAAGCTGGTTGCATGGTCGTCCTCCTTCGGGCCGAGGCTCGGCAGGGCAGCAAGGCGCCGAGGGCCTCTTAGCCCCGGATCTCAGGATTATGCCACAGGACCGTTAATGCGTCAACGAAATTTAACGTTAGCAGACAGGAGGGAGCCTGGACGCTAAGCGAAGAGCCAAACCTCCGAGCAGTCGCTTTCCCAGGCGGGAGGTTTTCGTCTGCTCCGGGTTCTCGTTTTTCACCGCTCTTTATCTAAGGAGATAAAAAATGTTTGCCACTCTCAAAAACCTGATCCGCGATGAAGAAGGTGCCACGATGGTCGAGTACGGCCTGCTCGTGGCCCTAATCGCCGTGGTCGCCATCGTCGGCGTCAAGACGCTTGGCCAGAACATCCAGACCCTCTTCACCACCGTAGCCGGCTCCGTCTAGGATCCCGGCCCGGTCCGAAGCCCATGATCCGCGATGAAACGGCGTCGGCAACGCTCGAGTACGGCCTGCTGATCGCCGCAATCGCGGTGCTTGCAATAGTCTCGGTTGAGACCTTCGTATGGAGTGTCCCGCGCTAGCGAGGGGGAAAGCGGTCCTGCTTTATGGCAGGACCGTCACCGGTTGGACGATGCTTTCTTCGCCGAAACCGTCGGTGAAGGTCGCGACCACCGTGTAGCGCGTCGCCACCGCGACCGAAGGAGCCTGCAACGTAACGACGTCGGCGTCAACGCCGACGTCGGTTCCCGCGATCTCGTGTGACTGCGTATCGTTCAAGCTTATCCGCATGCCGTTGCGCGGAGAGAGGATGCGGACTTTGATCGCCTCTCCACTTCGGAGGGTGCGTATCGGAACCTCAAACGTGCCGTTGGCATCCGGGTCGACGTCGGCGGGCAAGTTCGGGTCGCCCGGATTTTGCGCCGGGGCTTGCGCGGCGGGCACCGGCGCGGGCGCGCTCGCCACAAGGATTCCTGCCATCGATTGGGCGGCCGAGTTGCCTTTGGTCACGTGCAGGAGCACGTGCAGTTCGCGTCCGTCGGCGACCGGGGGCACGACGAGCCGCGTCTGGCCGCCTTTCGAAAACGGTTCCTGTGCCCAGATCGTCCCGTCGGTTCCCTCGAGTCGAACATAGCCGCCGTCGGCTGCCGCGGCGTAAGCCACGTTGATCGTCTGGCCGGGTTTGGCGACCATCGGATGAACCGAGATATCGTCAATCTGCGCCCCGGCGGCCGCGGATTGGATCGCGTTGATAACGCGCGTCTCGGTCGTGCCGCCGAGCGGCCCTTCCATCGAGACGCGCAAGGCATAGGCGCCGGCCTTCGTAGAGGCCGGGATAGGAACGAAGATCGAGCCCGAACGGTCCTGCAACCGCCCTCCCGCGACGCGGTGCCCATCGGGCGCCGTGACGAGGTAGGAAAGGCCCCCCGCGCCCGACGCGCTGTACTGCGCTTCAACCGTCGTCCCGGCCAGCGCCGAGGGAGCGACCGAGAGCGCCGCAATTCGGGGCTCGGCTCCGCGCAGCGCAAGCGCGGCCGCGAAGGTGAGAATTCCGGCGACGATGCTCGCCGCGGCGACGATTGCCTGCGTGCGACCCGGTTTGCGCTGCGGCGGCGCGGCGGCTTCGACGATGCAGTGCACGCCGTTGCCGACGATTTCCGCGATGGCCCGATCGAACGAAAGAAAGTCGCGCGGCCAGACCGGCACGATGGTGGCGCTGGTCGAGAACGGCTCGATCTCAAAGAGTTCGGGATAGGCCAGCACCGGCTCGCCGTTGGCGGCAAGAACCCAGGTTCGGCAGATCAGCGCGCCGTTCGTTCGATTGATCACGCGCAAGGCATAGGTTGCGACCCCGCGGCGGCGATCGAAACCCTCCAGCGAAAAGAAGGCCGACACGCTTCCGGCCGCGGTTTGAAGTCCAACTCCGGCGCGCAGGCGAGCCGGTGCGGGCAGGCGCCTTGCGCGGCGCGCGGGCAGCGCCTCGCTAAACGGCTGGATCGCCGTGCTCAATTGGAGACGACCATCTGCGAGGTGCTCGAAAGATTCCAAACGTTGCCCTGGAGAACCCAGGGCAGCAAGAACGTGAACGGATAGGTTACGTTCACAGTGACGACGCAGCCCGGAGCGTGGACGCTCGAGCAGTTCGTGGCCGAGCCAGAGTTCGCCCAGGTGGCGTGCACGGTAATCTGGCTGGATACGGCCGCGCCGTAGTTCAAGCTTTGCACGTACGTCTGCACGTCGCCCGTTAATGCTTGGCAGTGGTCGAGCAGCGAGCAGTTCGAGCCGCGAACGATCGCCCAGCGCGCGCCCTGCCGCGCGAGCTGCGCGACGAACGAGTAGGTATACATCGCCCGTCCGAAGTCGATGATGCCGAACATCAAGGCCAGCAGCACCGTCATCACGATCACGGTTTCGGGCAGGCTGCTGCCGCGTTCTCTACGATTTTTATTCATTGATTTTGTACTCGCATCGTTGCGTATGCCGTGACCGGCAACGCGGTTGGAACCCCTGGATAGTACAGGAGCGGGTGAAACGTGGCGGTCACCGTCACGTTGACGTAATAGACCATGTTCGGTCCGGGCGTTCCGCTCAGACACGTGGCGACGGAACCGTTCTGCGAGCAGGTGTGAGTCGCTGCGACGTTCCACGCAAGATTCTGCCCGTCGTTGAGCACCGCGTTCTTCATGCCGGTTTGGTCTTGAGCGGTGTACAGGTTCTCCGCGCCGTACTTGGCGCCGGCCTCCGCGGCATGGGCCGCCAAGATTCCGAAGTAGGTAAAACGCCCGACTTCGATCACGCCGACGACCAGAAGGATCAGCACCGGCGCCAGTAGGGCAAACTCGATCATGCTGGTGCCCCGCTCGGAACGAAATAAATTCCGCATCATTGCCCCAGTACCGCAGTGCCGACGAACGCGCCGGTCGACGGAACCGTGTCGTTGAAGTCGGCGCTGTTGCTGAAGTTTGCCTGACCGAAGATCAAGACGGAATAGTTGGAGCCGACATTACTGACGTTGACTTTTGCGGTCGGGAAGTAAACGACGCCGGTCCAGGCGCACGTGCAAGTGCTGAAGTCGACCGCCGAGGTCTGCGAAGGAACGCGATACATTACGACGTTGGCCGTGTTGCCGGTCGTCGGCGCCGTCAGGGTCAGGTTAGAGCTGCTGAAGTTCGTGTCGGATACGCCGTTGGCCATATAGAAGGTAACGCCCGCGGCGCACGTGGTGACGGTCGCGTTGTTCAGATGAAACTGACCGGTGAGCGCGATTACGCCACAGACGGTGTCGGTTCCGCTGAGGCTGAGGCCGCTATAACAGACCGGACCGGTAAGGCTGACGCCGCTCGCGTTCTCGTTCGAACAGCTGGTCATCGGAGGCGGATTTGCCGCCAGGTAGTTGCAGCCGGGGATCTTCGGGCAGGGATCCGCAAAGGGCAGCGACACTTGCGGCGACGCGCCGGAAAAGGTCGCTCCGCTGACGTTGTTGGTGGTGCCGCCCAGTCCCGCATAGAGCAGCGACGCCACGTTAATCGTCGAGTTGCTCATGTTCGCGGTCGTATTCATGTAGATTCCGCACTTCGGCGACTGGATATCGAGGTTGGTCAGATCGTTCTGCTGCGTCGTGTTGAGCAGATAGAGGCAGCCGGGCCCGGTATACGAGACGAGTCCGACGGCCTGGGTGGTCTCCGTCGCGCCGTTCGCGAAGCCAAAGCCCTGCGAGAACCACGTCGAGATTTTCTGGGACGTGATCGTGACGGCGACCGCGCAGGTGTTATTGAGATACGGGCCGCTCGTCGGCGGGTTGTTGACCGTGACGGTCACGTTGCCGCCGTTAGTGTATCCGTTGCTCGTGGCATCGGTGTCCGCGGCCGTGGTTGCCGAGCTTTGATTGTTGCAGCCCTTCGAGGCCAGCTGCTGGGCGGCTCCGATCGCGGCGGCGTCCGTGGCCGACTGCTGCGCCTGCTGTTTGTACTCGAGAAAGCCGACGTCGACCGAGAGGCCGGCAAAGCCGAGCAGCGCCGCTAGGCACAGCGCGACCAACGGCATGACCCCTCCTCTGCTAGATAAGTTTCTCATGTTATTCTCCCAGTGCTGTAGTTGATGTGAATGTTGGGAAATACAAGAGTCCGCCGCTACGCCGGCGCCGCTGGTTCACCGAGTGAGTATCTCGGGAGTCATCACGAAGACCACGTCCGACTGCTTGCTCTGATACTCCGTCGACGTGAAGAGCTTACCCAGGATTGGAATATCGGAGAGAATCGGTATCTTTGAGATTGTCTTCTGTTCTACGCGTTGGACGAGGCCACCGAGCAGAATGCTCTCTCCCGGCCGCGTGACAACGTCGGTCGAAAGTTGGCTTACGGTCAGCGCCGGGATCACGAATCCCGAGGCGATGACCGCGTCGGCATAATCGAGGGCCGAGACCGTTGGCGCAATCACGGCCTCGATCGAGCCGTTGCCGAGGATCGTCGGCGTGACGTTCAACTGGACGCCATAGTTTTGGTAGGTAACGTTTACCGTGCCGAGTCCCGACGAGGTCACGACCGGGATCTGGCCCCCGACCAGAAACGTGGCCTTGGTGCCGGGCGTCGTCACGAGGTTCGGGCTGGAGAGCGCCCGCGCGTGACCTTGCGTCATCAAGAGGTTGAGAGTCGGCGCGAGCGTGGTCGTCCGGAAGAAGGGTGAGATCGTGAAGGCCCCGCCGATGGACGACGCCGCTTCGACGAAGTTAAAGCTCGGTGGGCCCAAAGTGTAGGCGTTTGGCTGAGTTGGGCTGATAAGTGCCGAGTTCAGCGAGATCCCGAGATTCGATTGCGCGGTCTTGTCGACTTCGAGCACGTAGACCTTGATGTCGACCACGCTGTTGTTCAGTGAGTTGATCCGGTCGATGAGCTGCCCCGTCCGAGACAGATAGGGGCCCGCCAATCCGCGCGCCCGGTCGAGGATCGCTTGAGCGGTAACCGCATCCTTCGCGTTTCCGCTCACGATCACGTCGCCTTTGCCGTCCGGATCGACGCGAATGTCGCTCGACCCGGGAATGGTTGCGATCGCGTGCTGGAGGTTGCCGAGGTTCTGCGTGATGGTGACGGCGTTGACGATAACGCCATGCTGCAGCCCCACGACATCCTTAAAGCGCGCCACGATGTCGGCGATCTGGCCAAACTGCGCCCCGTCGGCGACCGATCCGCGCACCACCACCGAGTGGTCAACGGTTACGACCTCGACTCCCTTGATAAGGATGGCGCTGCGGAGCATCTGCGCGATATCGTCTAGGACCTGCTCCGTGACGGTCACGGCATACGTGAGCCGCCGGCCGCCGGCCCAGATGACGACGGTCGTGTGGCCGGGTTCCTTACCGTTGACGATGACCTGGGACGTCCCGACCGGCACGGCGCCGGCGATTCTACCGTCCCCCACGGCCACCCGGCTGAGGCCGGCGGCACTGAGCACGACGGAACTGCCCGCCTGAACGGATAGGAGCGTCACCTGATCGGCAGCTGCCGGCGCGGCGTAGGCTACCAAAGCCAAGACTGCCGCGGCCGCCCCTACTCGGCGAGTGATCGAATTCATGAATTCCTCCATAGGTACACGCGGGCGTCAAATAGGCGTCCGCTTTGCTGAGCATTATGGCACGATTTCCGGCGTTGATGCGTTAACGGAACGATGACGTTGAGTTAGAATCTGGGCAAGCGGCAGACTCTTCTGTTGCAACGCGCCGATGTCAATGTCATGATACAGCCGCACCAGGAGCAAGGAGGTTCGCATGCGGCCTTTACACACGGTGGTTCTTTTTGCACTTCTCTCGCTGACCCCGACGCTTATAGCCGGGGCACAGAGCAATGCCGGAGTTCCACTGACCCAAGTCGCCAACGAGGCTAGTCTCACGTACCATTGGCTCGTTGGAACTCGGGCGTTACAACTCAGCGGTCCCGGAATCGTGCTGGTTATTCGCCCCGGCGATAATCTGTACGATGTGAACGATCGGGTCGAGGTGACTGCGGAAGCACCCCGTTATGTTTCGAACGATCTCTACGTCTCACGCGCACTTGCCAACCATATAACGCATCTCGCTCGGCAAGCGCAGCAGCTTATAGCATCGCAAGATCTACAGGCGGCCAGTGAGGCGGGGCAAGCTCGGGACGGAATGGGGGGCGAGCTGCACGGCACGATCGTTCTCAACGTTGCACCCTTGGAGGGAGCAGAAGCGCTCCTCGTCACGGGACAGGCCCCGCCGTCTGCTTCCGTTATGATCACGCTCCTTGCCACACTCTCCTCGGACATCCCCAACGTAGTGCTCAGCCGCCACAACCTGACTGCCGAGCCGGACGGGAAATTCCAAGCCATAGTGCCGATTGCGCCTGACTATATGCGCGACTCATTCATCCACGTTCTGGCGACATCGTCGCCGGGCGTCATCTCCGCAAGCGCGCAGCTCCTGGTGCAAACGCCCAACAAAGGTCTCAACGTTCCGTGGGAGACCTTCCCCGGCGGTATCTACTAACAATGGGAGAAACGATGCTCCACCTACTCAACTCGGCGATCCGCGATGAAGAGGGCGCGACGATGGTCGAGTACGGTCTACTCGTGGCGTTGGTCGCCATGGTCGCCCTGGCCGGAGTCTCCGCCCTGGGCATCAACATCCAAACCCTGTTCACAACCGTTGCGGGTTCGGTCTAAAGACTCAAGCTTGTAACGTACTTTTACTCACTCATCCACGTATACACGTACAAGGAGATACTAATGGTTACCACGTTCAAATCGATGATCCGCGACGAAGAAGGCGCAACGATGGTCGAATACGGCCTGCTCGTTGCCCTGATCGCGATGGTTGCCCTGGTTGGCGTTACCACGCTCGGTACCAACCTGAAGACGCTCTACACGACCGTCGCCGGCTCCGTCTAAGCGGTACTCCCCTGTTGCGGGGCGCGAGAACTTGGAGGCGATTGCGCCCTGCAACGGTACTTCGGTACAAATCACCGGATAACGCCTCCCCTTAGAGATGCATGTCGTTAATCGCTATTTGGTTGACTCTCGCCGGAACTTTCGCCGCAAGCTATTGCGACGTACGGTCGCGGCGCATCCCCAACGCTATCACCGGATCGCTCGTCGTGGCCGCGATGATCGTCCACGCATTCTTCGGCCTGTGGCCGCTGCTGCAGTGCCTGGGGGTTATCGCCGTGATGACCGTGGGCGGGTACCTCGTTTATTCGCGCGGAGGCATCGGCGCCGGCGACATCAAGCTCGCGATCGCGGGCTCGGCGATGCTCGGCTACCCGCTGTGCGTGCCGTTTCTGATCTATACCGGAATCGCAGGCGGCTTCATCGCCCTGATCTTCTTACTGGCTCGCGCGAGTAGCCGCGCCACGCTATCGCACTCCGTTTTCATGACGCTCGCGGGTGCGCCAGGCATATCGACCGATAAACGCGAAAAGCTGCCCTACGCGGTAGCCTTTGCTCTCGGCGCCGTTCTGGTTGCTCTGTCGCAAAGCTACGCTCCCTTCTTGAGGATAACGATCTGATGAATACTCGCCGTACGACGCTCTTGATCGCGATCATTTTGGCCATCGGAACCGGCTGGCTAACCCTAAGCTATCTGTCGTCGGTCAAGCCGGCTCAAAACGAACAGCGCGCAGTCTTGATCGCCGCCCAAGAGATCCCAGCGCGCTCGCGCATCGTCGACACGATGTTCCGAACGGAGATGCGCCCCGCGACCTCGCTCGAGCCCGACTCGCTCAACAACGGGAATCAAGCCGTCGGCTCGCTCGCGCTCGTGACGATCCCCCTCGGAGCGCAACTCACGTCCTCCGATATCGGGAGCAACGTCGCCTTCGCATTGCCGGTACGGCTTCAGCCTGGAATGCGCGCCGTAAGCATCCCGGTCGATCGCGTCAAGGGGGTCTCGGGTATGATCCTGCCGGGTGACCGCGTTGACGTCATCGCGATTCCCCCCGGCGGAAGCAATGGTTCGCCGCCCAAGGCCGTGACGATCTTCCGCGGCATTCGGGTGCTGGCAGTCGGGAACACTTTGGAGAATGCGGTGGCGACGCCGGGCCCCGACGAACAGACCGCCGCGACCGTTACCCTGGAAGTTAATCCCAAACAGGCCGATCTGCTGGCTTGGGCCGACGCAAATTCGACGTTGCGCCTGGCACTGCGTTCCCCGCGCGAAGCGATTCGCTCCGAGCCGGTAGAAGAGCTGGTGTTGGCCGGAAGCAACGCTGCGGGTCCGGCCGCTCCGCCGGCGCCGGTTCCGGCAGTGGGTCCCGCCGTGCCGACCATGCCGGTGCCAATATCGGCCCCCGCTCCGGCCGTCCGCTCGTTGCCCAATCCGGTCGAAATCATCATTGGTGACGAAGTCCAAAAGCCGAGCGGGCAGTAGCATAACGTAATGGCGGGACTTCCGATCTCGGTCTTCATCGGCGCTAAAGGCGGCGCCGGCACGACGACGCTCTGTCTCGAGCTGGCGCGCGCCATGCGCGAGAAGCACAGCGTCGCGCTCGTCGACGCCGACTTATCGGGCAACCGCAGCGTGGCCGTGCTCTGTGAAGCCGTTCGCAGCCTCGACGCCGAGCGCGACGGAAACACCATTGCTTCGGTGCGCACCGACGGAATCACGATCTTCGAGCTGGCCGACCGCTACGACGCCGCGTTCACGCTCGACGAAGCGAGCGTGGAGAGCTGCGTCGGCGAACTCGGCGGCTTCGACGCGATCGTTGTCGACGCCCCACGGCCTTTCGGCGCGACGGTTCGCCCCTTTATCACGCGAGCCCAGCGTTTCTTCATCGTTTTGGAGCCGACGCTCTTAGGCGTCGCCGGCGCGCAGTCGATGATGGCCGACCTCAAACGGTTCGGCGTTCCGCCCGGCCGGATCGACTTGATCACCAATACGCGCAGCGAGCCCGCTCCGGTGCAGCGCAGCGAAATCGAGCGCGCACTCGACGGCAAGGTGGTCGCCGAGATTCCGCTTGCGACGGGCCGAAGCTACGCAAAGAGCATCGTCGCGCTGCAGCGCTATATCGAGTCGATTCCTAACGAAGGAGAACTCCCTAGCCTTCAGCCGTCGGCCGGCAGACGCGCGTCACCGGGCACCAACGGCCACGCGACGCCCCTTTCAACCGTTGCCGATGTTCGGCGCGACGCCTTCAAGCAGGAAGTGCATGCCGCCCTGTTGCGGCAGCTCGATCTCGTAACCGCCAGCACGGCGCACGGCGACGCGGCAAAGCTCGCCGAGCTGCGTTCGAAGATTGAAAGCATCGCCGCGTCGATGGTCGGCGAGCGCAAGTTCGAAGGATCCGCCGAAGAGCTGGCAGAGCTCCGCCAAGAGATCGTCGACGAGGCTCTCGGCCTCGGCCCACTCGAAGATTTGATGCGGGATCCCGACATCACCGAAATCATGATCAACGGCCCGAGCATGATCTACGTCGAGCGCTTCGGCAAGATCGAGCGCACGACGAAGCGCTTTACCAGCGATCGCCAACTGCGTCTGATCATCGAGCGCATCATCACGCCTCTCGGACGGCGAATCGACGAGTCGTCGCCGATGGTGGACGCTCGGCTTCCCGATGGATCGCGCGTCAACGCAATCATCGAACCGATCGCAATTGACGGCACGTCGATGACCATCCGCCGCTTCGGCGTGAAGCGGATGGCTGCTGAGGACCTGGTCAAAGTCGGCGCCGTGCCGCCCGCGATGCTCGATTTCTTACGAGCCGCCGTCCAAGCCCGCCTCAACTGCGTCGTGAGCGGGGGCACGGGCTCGGGAAAGACGACGTTTCTCAACGTACTCTCCTCCTTTCTCCCCGACCGCGAGCGAATCGTTACGATCGAAGACGCGGCCGAGTTACGTCTCAACCAGTCGCACGTCGTGCGGCTGGAGTCGCGGCCGCCAAACATCGAGGGCACCGGCGAGATTCGCATTCGCGACCTTTTCCGAAACGCGCTGCGCATGCGGCCCGACCGGGTGGTCATCGGTGAGTGCCGCGGCGCCGAGGCGCTCGACATGCTTCAAGCAATGAACACCGGCCACGACGGATCGCTCACGACGATCCACGCCAACAGCCAGCGCGACGCGATTTCCCGCATCGAGACGCTGGTGATGATGGCCGGCTACGACTTGCCGGTGCGCGCGATCCGCGAGCAAATCTCGGCCGCTCTCGATCTCGTCGTCCACACCTCCCGCTTGCGCGACGGCGCGCGTAAGCTGATCGGGGTCAGCGAGGTCGTCGGCATGGAGAGCGACGTCGTAACGATGCAAGAGATCATGCGCTTCGCGCAGCACGGCGTCGATGCAGAGGGTAAGGTCATCGGAGAGTTCGTTTACACGGGCGTTCAGCCGATGTGCATCAAACGATTTGAAGAGTATGGCATTCCCTACGACCCGCGGGGGCTCAGCGAGATGAAACAGCTAACGTCATGGTAAGCGCACTCGTACCCGGAGCGATATTTCTCGGCGTCGCCGCCACCGTTTTCGCGGCGTTCTATGCGGTCTGGAGCTCGCTGAACCGCCGTGCAACCGCGCGAGTCACGGGGCTCGCCGATCGCCTCAACCGGGCCGGCATCGGCATGAAGCCGCAAGAGATCGTGCTGACGGTCGCGAGTGCCGTCGCGATTATTTGGATCTCGCTGGTCCTCTCGCTTCACACCGGACTGCTCACCTCGCTGATCATGCTGCCCGTTATCGCCGGTACCGGTGCGTTCGGCTTCTACGCCTTCGTGGGATTCAAGATTCGCACGCGCTTGGACGCCTTCGGCGCACAACTCGAACCGGCCATGCACTTGATGGCCGGGGGCCTGCGCGTCGGACTGGCGCTGCGCCAAGCGCTGGCGATTGTCATCGACGAGCTTCCGGACCCGGCGCGATACGAGTTCCGGCGCGTCGTCGGCCAAGCGAACTTGGGATCCAGCGTCTACGACGCGATGGATTCGATGGCCGAGCGCATGCCCTCCCACGAATCAATGATGATCGCGCGAGTCTTTCGAGTACAGTCGGAGACGGGCGGCGACCTCGCCCGCATCCTCGATCAGCTCGCCGACACGATCAAAGATCGCCGCCACGTCGGGCGTAAAGTCGCCGCGCTTACCGCCGAGGGGCGCATGAGCGCCTGGGTTTTGATGCTCATCCCCGTCGCTCTCGGCGCCTTCATCGACCTCACCCAGCCGGATATGGCGCACGCCGTGCTCTACACCTGGATCGGGCACATCGTCTTGGGCATCATCCTGGTGCTCGAGTTCTTTGCGTATATCTGGCTGCGAAATCTGCTGCAGGTGAACGTCTGATGACACACGCACTCATGTTTTTGATTCCGCTGCTTTTCGGGCTATCGGCGTTTTTCTTCGCGCTCTCCCTGCTTCCGACAAAGAGTGCGCTCTCCGATCAGCTCGAGGTTTTGAAAGCGCGCGACCCGCTTCGGAAAGACCCCGCGGAGCTCGTGCTCGTCGAAAAGCTCCTGCCCGAAGAGCGCCGCGCGATGATCACGAAGCAGCTCATCGAGGCCGGCTGGTACACGACGACGCCGGCAAAGTTCGGCTTGCGCATGGTCGGGGGTGCGATCTTCGGTTTCGTGCTCACACTCTTGGCATGGCGGATCCTAAACTTTCCCTTGGGGTTGTTGCCCGTACTACTCGCACTCTTCACCTTCGTCGGCGGCTACTCGCCGTTCTTCGCGCTCAATCGGGCGATGGAAGCACGCAAAGCCGGGATCCAGAAGGCTCTGCCCGAGTTCTTAGACATGGTCTCGTCAACCGTGCAAGCCGGTCTGGCGCTCAACTCCGCGCTCGGCTATGCCGTCGAAGCGGTGCCCGGACCGCTCGGCGACGAGATCAAAGAGGCCCTCTCGGAGATCCGCCTCGGGCGGGCGCGCGCTGAAGCGCTCCGCGCCGTGGGCGAGCGCACGAATCATCCCGCGCTTCGCAACGCCCTTCGCGTAATGACCCAAGCCGAGCGCCTCGGCGCCAACATCGCCAAACTGCTCAACGACCTTGCGGCGGACGCCCGGCACCAACGGCTGATGCTGGTCGAGGAGATGGCGGCGAAGCTGCCGGTCAAGATGGTCTTTCCGATGGTCCTTTTCATGATCCCGGCGATCGTCACGGTGATCTTCGGCTCCGTCGCTGCCAACTATTTCGCTACACCAAAATGATTGCCGCGCTCCTGGCCGCGCTCTTCTTCGGCTGCATCGCATTCATCGCGACGCAAACGAGCGCGAGCGTCTGCCGTAACATTACCCCGGCCGACGACGGACCGCAGACGTCGAAACCACCATACGCCGTGCTTGTTGTTGCCGCAGCCGTGCTCGGCGGAATCTTCGTCGCGCTGCACACGCCCCCGCTCGAGCTGGGCATCGCCGCGATCGTAATCTTTGCGCTGGTGGCCTGTTGGTGCAGCGACGCCCTTTGCGGCTTCCTTCCCGACGCGTTTACGCTCGGGCCGCTGGCTGCCATTCTGCTTTTCGCCTTCGCACAGCGCGACTGGGAGATCATCGTCTCCGCCGCGATCATCTTCGTGCCGTTCGCGGCCGCGGCGCTCTTCTCGCGCGGGCTTGGGATGGGCTGGGGCGATGCCAAGCTCGTCGCGCTCACCGGAGCTGCGCTCGGTGCACCGTTGGGCGCCGTTGCGCTTGCCGTCGCCTGCGTTGCAGCCGTCGTCGTCCATCGCTTCACGGGCGCGCGGAACAGCCCGATTGCGTTTGCGCCGTACATCGCCGCCCTTACCGGCGCCGCGTTGCCCCTTGGACTGACGCACTGATCCTGGTCCTGCCTTGAAGAGGGCACGCGCGGCCGACGCAGCCGCAATCTGCGCGATCATACTTGCGGGTGCTTTGAGCACGGCCTGGGTCTTTATCGTGCCGATCTTCCAAGCGAACGACGAAGCGGCGCATTTTGACTACGCGATTTCCATTGCGAACGCCGGGCACCCGATTTTCATCGGTAATAAAAAAGCCGACTGGATCGTAAGCCCGTACACGCGGTATCTTCTGCGCGCGAACGACTATTTTCGCATCGCCTTTCACTCCTCGATGCGTGCGCCGCGTGGGTACGGCACGCGCCCCTATTACCGGCAGCTCGATGCAAATGCACCGAGCCTGCGAGAGCCGCCGGTTCCGCCCGGCCGGATCAGCTACCTCGCCGCCCTCTATCCATTTGGATTCTACGCGCTCGAGGGCGCGTGGATGCGGCTCCTGGCCGCTCTTACGGGTTCGCTGGCCGCCGTCTTCTTCGGGGCCCGGCTGCTCTGCGTTTTTCTGACGATGCTGGGCTTGTATTTCAACTATCGTACCGCAATCACTATCGGCGTTCCGCGCTGGATCGGCGTAGCACTCGTCACCGCAACGGGATTCTTTCCGCTGACCACCACGGTGTCGGCCTACATTCAACCCGATAACCTGGCCTATACGCTGGTCTCGGCCAGCCTTTTCTTTGCGACGCAACTGCGCGGCGCGAAACGTCCCCTGCTCACGACGGCTGCGCTCGGTCTGGCGCTGGGCTTCTTGGCGGTAACGAAGTATCAGTTTTTCTTGAGCGCGGCGATCCCGATAGCGCTCTTGGTCGTTGCTCGCCTTTGGTCCCAACGGCCCGCGCCGGCAGCCGCACTCGTGCGGATATTGGCGCTCGCGATCCCAACCGTCTTCCTCCTGCGAGTTCAGAGCGCCTTAGCAGCCCCGGCCTACGCCGCAGCCGGCGGGAGCGCGCCCTCGGCCACGATCCTGGGACCGCTTCGCGACGTCATGCAAAGCGGCGCCGGCGCAACGATAGCATACGTTTTTTCGGGTGCGATCGGTGCCTTTCGGGATTTCTTCCTAACGGGACCGAACGCAGCAACCTATTGGGGAACGGTCGGTTCCGGCGACGCGCCGCTGATCGTCGGGAACGGACACGTCGAGCTTGCGCTGCGCGTCATTATCTCCCTCGCCAGCGCGAGCGTGGCGGTGCTGATCGTTTTGCGAATCGGCGCCAATCTAGCGCGCCTCGTAAAGATCGCGTTCCGGCGCAGCCCTTCGCAAGCGATGCTCCTCGCGGCCAGCGATCCGGTGTTGGGTGCCTACGTCCTCTTTACGCTCATCATGTTTGCACTCTACGTTGCGAGCGACAACGCATTCGGAGCCACCGGGCGCCACTGGTATCCCTACATCTTTGTTGGCTTCCTCTGCGCGGCATGGTACGCCCCACGCACGTTGCCGCGCTTGCGCCGCACCGCACCGATCGTGGCGGCCGTCGTCGCCGCCTATGCGCTGGTTTCGTCGGGCTACGCAACCGCGGCCGTGGTGACGCGCTATTACGGCGCGCCCGCCGGCTCCGGCTTTCGGCTCGTCGAGCCCCCGTCGCAGGTCGCGCCCGGCGATGCCGTCGGCTATCTCTGGCCCATCCAGGGCATGGACTTTCATCCCATCTTTACGCGCAGGGTTCGCAGCACGTTTGCCACCGGTTCGCGCCTATGGGCTGGAGGCGCGGCGATCTTCCCCCTCGAGCATCGGGCGGCCGACGAGGTCGCAGTCATCATCGACGGGCGCATCGCGACGCGAACGCTTGCAGAACAGTACAACTTTCAAACTGCCGAAGCGACGAGAGACCTTACTTACGGATATAGCGGATTCTTCGCCCCCATCGATACGCGCGGACTCTCCGAGGGGGTACACCTCGTCACCGCGTACGCGAAGGTGCCCGATAGCCTCGCATTCGCGCGTATTTCTCCACAGCGACCGTTCTTTCTAGTTGCCGGCAATGCATTCTCTGGGGACTTTCTGAGAATGCTCGCGCGAGCTCCGGTAGCTCACGGCAATGTCGACGCCCTTCATGGTTGCCGCGGAAATCTTTCGGACGACAATCAACGGATACCGACCCTCTCGATCGGCGATGTGATCTTGGTGAACGGGCGGCTCGGCGGGACTTTGCGCACCGCGAACGAGTCGATCGTCTGGCTCTTGGTCGACGACAAACCCTACCCGGCAGTCGCAGGCGACGGTTCGTTCTCCGGCGCGATCCCGGCTTCCGACCTCGGCGTAGGAGTGCACGACATCGTTGCGTACGTGGGGGACCCTTCCGCTTCGACGTACCTTCGAATTCCGGACCGCAAAGAGTTTGCAGTGAGCCCGCAGCGGCCGGCTCACGCACCGTCGCCGCGCAGTCCGTTGTCCGGCGAATGTCGTGACGCGCTCATCGCCGCGACGGACTCGTAGGGAATGTCATGAAGCTCGGCGACCTGGACTTTCGCAATAATAGCATCGGGTTTCTGCGGTTCTTCTTCGCGGCGTCGGTGATTTGGTCGCACGCCTACGGCCTGGGCGGATTCGGTTACGATGCCCTCAATCGCCTCAACATCAACGCCCCCAGTATTGGATTGTTGGCCGTGGGCGGATTCTTCGTTCTCAGCGGCTTTCTCATCACGCGAAGCTACGAAACCGTCACCTCGCCCGGGCGCTTTCTCTGGCACCGGTTTCTGCGAATTTTCCCGGCGTTTTGGGTCTGCCTCTTCGTCACCGCCTTCGGATTCGCGCCGCTCGCGTTTTTCCTCACTCACGGCACGCTCGTGCGGTTTCTCGCCGAGTCCCCGTCGCCTTGGAGTTACGTTACGGCGAACTCACTGCTTGCGATGCACCAGTGGGGCATCGGCGCGTTACTCGCGGGGGTGCCGTATCCGCTCGTCTTCAACAGCTCGCTGTGGACGCTCGAGTACGAGTTCACGTGCTACCTCTGCGTGGCCGCGCTCGGAATCGCCGGCGTCATCCGGCGCGCGCCGGCGCTGATTGCCGGCTCGGCCTTCGCCCTGTTCTTCTGCTATGTTTTCTTGCTGTGGCGCTACGGAGGTCACGGGATGCCGAACATCCTCGCGCCGCTCGGATTGTTCGTCTACTTCGCGGCCGGCTCGTACGCATACATCGTTCGCGATCGCGTGCCGATGCGCGGGTGGGTTGCCGCGCTCTGCGGCGCCGCATTGATCGGCACCATACCGACGCGGGCCTTCGCCTTCATCGCCATTCCCGCGATCTGCTACCTCACGCTCTTTGCGGCGGTCCGGCTGCCATTTCGTGGCTTCGATCGCCGCATGGACCTGTCGTACGGTCTCTACATTTACGCCTTCCCGGTTGCTCAGCTGCTGGTACTGTCCGGCTTGGCCGCGCACAAGCTCGCCGCATTTGGGGTGCTGACGTTTGTGATCGCCTTGAGCCTTGCCGGCACGAGCTGGTTCTTCATCGAGAAGCCGAGCTTGGCGCTCAAACACCGAGCGTTCTCCCTGCGCCAGCCGAGTCATTCGGGTGGTGCGCTCTGAGCCGGGCTATGATATAATGACGTCGATGAGGACGCAGCCGCTCATGCGACGCCGCGATTTTCTATTTGCGTTCACCGCTGCAACCGTAGCGGGGATGTCGCCGGCTGCCGTGCGCGCTGCGGTCCCCAGCAGCACGCAGCGGGTTCTGTGGCTGCGCCGCGCCGGCACCTCCGATGAGATCAACGTACCGTTCTGCGTCGATGGGCGGACGGTCTACTATCCCGGATATAACGCGATCTGCTGGCTGATGCGCGACCGGCACGTTGCCGCCGCGCAAGGCTACGTTCGCATCGATATCGTCGAAATCGAGGCGCTGTGGGAAGTGCAACAGGCACTCGCGCTCCAGGGCGTGAGGCGCCCGCTGATCATAACCAGTGGCTATCGCTCGGTACAGACCAATCTCGCCATCGAGAACGCCGCCCGCAATAGCATGCACTGCTACGGGAAGGCCGCCGATATGTACGTCGACGGCATCTCCACGCGCGACCTTTTCGATGCGTGCTGGTCCCGAGCGGTCTCTGGCGGAATTGGGTACTACGACAGCCACGTCCACCTCGACTCCGCGAGCCGACGGTGGTGGGTCGGCGACCTGACCGTCCCGGTTTTTACCCCCTCCGTGGCCGAGACGCGAGGGAATTCTGCCGTTAACGCGTAAACGTTACGACCAGGCAAGGGAGCGGTACGCGTTTCCCTGTGCAAAAGGGGGTAACTACGCAAGCAATGCAGCGGCTGACTCAAGCAACGACCCACCTCGGCACCAGTTTTGCGCACGGCGCCGCCTCCTACTTTGGTCTCAACGTAGTGATGCTGATAGCGGAGGCGCGTTGGCACATCGTCTGGCGCCTCATGATTTGGGACGTCAACGAGATGAAGACGTTCGCGTTCCTATTGGGCAAGACGCTCCACCCGTAGGCCTTCGCACCCGTTGTGGGTGAGCTTCCCTTAACCGTCCTGCTCCCGGTTTATAACGGCGAGAAATACGTCGCTAAGACGATCGGGAGCATCCTCACGCAGTCGTATGGCGACTACGAGTTGCTAATACTCGACGACGGCTCGCGGGACGGGACACCGAAGATACTGGAACAGTATGCGCGACGCGACCCACGCGTTCGGCTGCTGCAACACGCAAATCGCGGTGTCGGCTACACGCTCAATCGGGGCATTAACGAGGCTCGAGGCCGATTACTGGCGGAAATCGGCGCGGACGACTTGGCTCTCCCCGGCCGATTGCAAAAGCAGGTGGATTTTCTCGAGGGCAATCCGGATTACGTCCTCGTCGGCGGCTATTTGCGTATCATCGATCCGCAAGACCGTCCCATCGGGCTGAGAATGTATCCGACGAGCGACGCCAAACTGCGCGAACGGATGCTTTTGTACAACCCCTTCGCGAGCCCGTCGCTCATGTATCGCCGGGCCGACGCGCTCGCCGTCGCGGGATACACGTCGCGCTTCTCCACATCCGAGGATTACGACTTTCTCCTCCGGCTGGCCCGACGTGGAAAGGTTGCGAATCTTCCCGAGCCCCTGACCGCATATCGCCTGCATCCGGGCCAGACGAAATCGAAGGCGACGCTGCGTCAACTGCGCGACACCGTTGCGATCAAGCGCACCGCGTACGCCGAATACGGTTACCGCGAGACTCCGCTGGCGCGTGCGGTCAATCTCGCTCAAGACGCCATGACGCTGCTTCCCGGCGGAGTCACGTACTGGCTCTTCACCAAGCTCGCCATTCGCGGAGAATAGGCCTCCCAAAACATGGCATCCATTATCATCGCCGCGCTGATAGTGATCGCGGTTTACGTCGGGACGAAGCGGCTCTCCGGCCTCCAAACGGTCGGCGTTATCGCGATCACGATTGCGGGCGTCGTCTTGGCTATTTTCCCGGGACTGGCGACCCAGGTCGCGACGTTTCTGCACGTCGGGCGCGGCACGGATCTGCTCCTCTATCTCGCCGTACTGGCCGGGCTCTTCGTGGCCTCGAACTTCTACTTTCGGTTCAAGCGCCAAGAGGCGATTTTAATTGCGTTGGCGCGTCAGAGCGCGATCGATCACGCCCACGCGGCAAACAGCGAGGCTGCCGCTCCGTCAGTGGCGGACGGCGATCGATCGGTAGAGCAAGTCGAGGATAATCTTCACCGAATCGAACCCTGACTGCCCCTTCTTCTTCGAGTACTCCGTGTAAACGATCTCGACGGGCACCTCGACGAACTTCAGCTTCGACTCGCCGAGCTTTTGCAGAATCTCTGAAGCATGCGCCATCTGAGGCTGCTCGATCGTGATGGCTTCGGCAGCCCGCCGCGTAAACATGCGCAGACCGTTGTGCGTATCAGTGACGCGAACGCGCGCATGCACGCGCGTGAATGCCAGCGCGGCACGCAGCAGCAGCCGCCGCGAGAACGGGACGGCAGTTTGACTCCCCAGGAAGCGCGAGCCGAGCGCAACCTCGGCCTGCGACCGCTCGAGAGCCTCGAGGAGATCATCGATCGAGTCCGGTGAGTGCTGGCCATCGGCATCGAACGTGCAGACATATTGTGCGCCGCGCGCGAGCGCGTATTCGATCCCCGTCGCAAGCGCCGCACCCTGCCCGAGGTTGACGACGTGTTCGAGAACGTCGGCTCCCGCTCGCAGCGCGAGCTCCGGCGTCCCGTCTGCCGAACCGTCGCTAACCACGCAGACGTGCCGGTAGCCGCGGCGCCGCAATGACGACACGACGCCTGCAATCGTCCTGGCTTCGTTGTATGCCGGGATGACGATCCAGACGCCCTCGCGCGATACGAGGAACGGAGAGCCGGCGGCGGTCACCCTTCGACTCCGCTCAGGGCGCCCGCGGGGATGCTGGGCCCTTCGACTTCGCTCAGGGTGACACTGGGGGCGCCCACGGTGACACTGGGGGAGACGCGCGCTAGTAGCAGGGCCGGCGCAGCTAGCATGAGTAGGCCGAGCCATGTTGGGAGACGGAGCAGCCACATTACGGGGTTGTTCGTCGAGTCGCTCAGCACGAAGGTGCGCCAGCTCGCCTCCGCCAGGCGCGGATCGATCGGTGGATAGACGTGCGCGTGGACGATGCCGCCGACTGCCGACGTCGAGGCGAGGTGAAACAGGCCGGCGATGACGACGAGCGACGCCAGCGCCGCACCCAGCGCGAGCGTTCGGTCGCGATGCCAGAGAACGTAGACGAGATAGCCCACGGGAAAGAACGGTGCTAGGAACGTTGCGGCCGACGTCGCGTTCATCCAGGGAACCGCCAGCGCGACGAGCGATGCCAGAAGCCACCCGCGATAGGCCGCCGCGTGGGCGACGAGCAGCAAGGCCGCAGGAACCGCTGCCGCGATCTCGCCGGTATGCACGAACGATCCGCCTAGGAGCGAAAATGCCGGTGGAATCAACAGAATAAATGCCGGCTCGTCGTAACGGCGCGCCAGTCGTATTGCCACCAGCACCCCGACCGCGATCATGGCGAGATAGGAGAGACTTCCGATCAGGACGGCGATGGTGTCGGGCACGCCTGCCGCGGCCACGAGCGTCGCCAGACTATATTGATTATCGCGCGAGACCTCGGCCAGCGCGTGTGCCGGAACGACCGACGTCACGTACGCAAGCGTCTGCGCCCAACCGCCACCGGCAATCGCGAGCACTCCCAAAAGGGCCATGCCCAAGGCCAGCCTTAGGCGAATCGCGGGATAGGCAATGAAGAACGCGAGCGCGGCCGGCAGCGCGATCTGCGGCTCGACCATTGCCAGCGTTGCGGCAACTGCCGCGAATGCAAGCCGTCCGCGTTGGACGCAGAGTGCTGCAATGACAATGGCCGTTAGACCCAGCGGCATCATGTTGCCGGACGAAAACGACGTAAGCCCGAGCGAAAGCCCCAACGCGCCCAATGCAACCGGCAGCACTTGCCCGGTAATTGCCGATAACGCATACGCCGCAAGCGCGATCGCAATCGCAAGGCCGATCCACCAAAGAACGGCGGCCGCCGGAAAGGGCAGCAGCGTCAACGGCACGAGCAACGCCATCACGTAGGGCGGATATGGCGCCGGAACCGTTACTTTGGGCGGTACGCGATAGTACGGCGCCGGCGTACTCGCTTCGCAATTGTGCAGCGACACGGCGAAGTACGGATTGAGGTGCTCGCGTTGCGCGAGCGACGCGCAATAATAGGCGCGGAAATCCACGCCCAGCCAGCCGCTCGACCGATCACCGTGAAACTGCAGCGCGATCGGGACAATCGTGCAAAGGATCGCCACTATCACGGCCGGAGTCATCGCCGCGCGCACGCGGAACGCGCGAGCCTGTCGCATCAGCATGGATACAAGAATGGCCAGCGCTGCCCAGGTCGGAACTCGCACGGCCCAGGCCGCTAGGCTTCCCGCGGAACCCTGGCGCGAATACGCGCTCCAGGAGGCTTCGGGGAATCGCGGATCGATGGCCGGCGCGACGCCGTGCACCCCGAGATGCGGCGCGCCGAGCGTATAGAGATGCTGCAGGCCGAAGACCAGCAGGCCTGCGGCGATGGCGGCCAGGAGAACGACGGTCGTATTCTTCTCCCAGAAGCGCCAGGCAAGATAGGCAACGGGTACAATCGGTGCGACGATCAGCGCGGGCGAAACGACCCATCCCCACGGGACGACGAGCAGCAGCAGCGCGACAATCGCCGCATTGCGATACCGCGCCTGCGCGCAGCACGCGAGCAGGGTTGCGGCCGGCACCGCCGCGGCAATCTGGGTGATGTGGATGAAGCTGCCGCCGAAGACCGCGAAGGCCGGCGGAACGCAGACGATAAAGGCGGCGTTGCGCGTCTCTTTCGCCAGCTTGCCGGCCGCGACGGTACCCGCGATCAGCATCGCTACATACCAGAGCGCGCCGGCTCGTAGCGCCATGCCCGGAGCAACACCGATTGCGGCCAAGAGGGCGCTGAGACTATATTGCGTGTCGCGGGTTACCTCGGAGAGAGCGTGCGCCGGAAGGACGGTGCTGAAGTATTCGAGATTGACCGACGGCCCGAGGACCCCAAACGAGAGCGCGCCGAGTGCGACAAAGCAGAGTGCAAGCAGCCAACGCGTCGCCGGAGCCCAAACAGCCAGCGCCAAGCAAACCGGGAGCCCGAGGTGGGGTTCGATCATCGCGCCCGCCGCAAAGATCGCCGCGAGACGCCAGCGGCCGCTCCACGCGGCATAGGCGGCAACGCACGTGCACCCAACCGCCAGCGGCACGACTTCGCCGAACGGCAGCGAGAGCGCCCCCAGCGATAATGCAAAGACCGCAAGCGACATCTCCCACGAGATGCCGGCAAATCGCGACAGCGTCGCAATGCACGCCAGCCACGCGAGCAGCAGTAATGCGACCCAGAGCGTCGCAGCGACGCCGAAGGGAAGGAGCGAGAACGGAATCAGCGCCGCAATCGCGTAGCCCGGCAGCGGCGCGGGAATCGTTACGCCGGGATTTTTTCGATAGAAGGCCGGCGAGACGACGCCGCGCTCGCAGGTGCGCAACGGCTCGGTTCGATACGGATTAGCCCCCTGCGACGCGACCCGCGCCGCGCAGTAGAAGGCGCGGAAATCGCCCAAGAAAAAGCCGGTGCGCGCGACGACGCTCGTCTGCGCGCCCACTGCCAGCAAGGTCGCCACGACGATGCCGGCGGCGATCCACGGCCGTCCCACGAGCTACGAGCCCGAGGCGATAGGCAGGTCGGCTTCGGCTGTCGGTTGGTAATCCAGCTCGGCGGAAATCTGCGAGAGCCGCTCGAGCACCATGACGTGGCGGTGCTCCAAAATCGTCGAGAGCGTAGCTACCCACGGCTCGTGCGCATCGCCGATCAGGAGGTTGCCCCGGTAGAGCCGCCCCGCACTTCGATAATGCGCGTGTGCGGCGCGAGCTTCACCGCGTTCGTACTGTTCGTCTCCGTCGTTCACGTGCGCAACGAATCCGTTGACGTCGACGATCACGTTCTCCAAGTCGAGTGCGAGCTCGTCGCCGGCGCGGAAATAGCAGTCTACCCGATCGAACCCGACGATTTGCGCGAGCGCTTTGCGAATGTTCGAACAAGCAGTGCGCAAGCTCTGCGCGACCAAGTGCTTCTCGGCGTCCGGCCAGAAGACTTGCCCTAGCTCGGCGCGCGAAACGCTGCCGCCGGGATGTAACGCCAGGTACTTGAAGAGTTGACGGTCGCGCCGGCGGATCCACTCGATGGGCCGGCGGTCGACTTCGGCCCGGAACCATCCGAAGAGCCGTACCTGCATCGGCGTCACCGCTTGAACGCGGCGCCCGTAACGATCGTAGATGCGACTGCGCGAGAGGGCTCGCAGCGGACGATAACCGTCGGGCGTATGCACGACGAATAGCCCTTGCTCTTCGAGCGCCTGCAACTGCTGGCGATCGTCGAGATAGGAACCACTCATCAACTTGAAGACCAGGTCTGAATCTTTTTCCGAGACGTGTTTGAGCGCATCGGCAACGAACTCGTTGAAGAGATGCCCGTGACGCAGGCGCCAGTTTTCGAAAGCTTGAGAGAGGCCGCAGTTATCTTCAGCGGCTTTGCGCAGCGCGCTGCTTACCACGTGAGGCCAGCCATCGGTAACTTCCAGCAGACGCAGCACGTCGGCATGCGAGTGCGGCACTTCTAGGGTCTCAGCGAGATGGCGGATGCCTGGGCCATCGAAGGCGAGCCGCTCCGCATCGCAGAGCGACGCGGTGCCTTGTGCGACCAGGCGCCCGACTTGGAACGCCGCGCGCGAACGACAGGCGATCAGGAGTGAAACGTCGTTGGGAAGCTCTTCGATGAGAGCGTTGATCGCGTCGATGCCTTCGGTATCGGGAACTGCGGCGCAATCAAGCGCAAGCTCCAGCGGAGCGCGCGACGCTAGAGCCGCGACGACTTCTTCATGAGATTGGAGCTCGAGTTCGGGTTCCAGCGCCCGAGCGATTCCGGTCCACACGGCCTGCGCGTTGGAGCCTGCACCGACGACAGAATACTTACCATGAGGGGTGCAATGCTGGAGATATCCGAGAATGGCCATCGTTTTTCCGAATCCGGGCGGTGCGACCAGGAACCGCACCGGGACACTCTTAAAGCGGCCTAACCATTCTTCTAGCCGAGCCCGACGGATGATTGACGGCCCCAAACGAGGCAACTTCGAGTTCATGTGTGAGCCAGAGAAAGCAATTGTGTATCCTCCTCTGGAACCCCATTGTATAATTTTGTTAACATATATGCAAGCCGACTGCGGTTTGCGCTCCTTTTGAGATAAGCCGATGGCTGAGCCGATCTATAAATCGACTGCGCCACCTTACCTGATAATTGTATCGGCGCAAGACGTTAACGGCTTTAACCGTTAACGGCTGTGAACGCACGATTATTGCGGTAATTTCGTGATTTTGGCTTAATTTTGGCCTCAAAACCGCCAAAACCGGCGTTGCCGCGGGGGGGTGCGCCCCCCTGAAACGGATCAGGCGGGGGTAGACCGGCTTGAAATACGCAACGACGTCGAAGCCGTCGAGCTGCTCCTCGGATAGGACGTTTCCCGGTGCGCCCAGGGACGAATAATGACGTCCCTTTTCGGCGTGACGGCGCGGCTCGAGCGTATGGCCGTAGTGGCCGTAGACGTATGGGAGCGCGATCCGCTTCCCGGAAAGCCCTAGTAATCGTTCGTGTACGGCTCCCTCCCAGCGCAGCCCCGGCTTGTAACGAAAGAACATCATTCGACGTTCGATCGACGTGTAGTAGTCGAACGACGCAAAGAAATGCCACGTATATCCATCGACGAAATCGTACTCCGCGGGCACCTCGCCGAGACGTCGCGCAATGCCGCTCACCAGCGCGCCGTGCACCTCGTCGGCATCGATGAAGGCGACCCATTTGCCGGCATGGTGGCGTTCGTGAATCGCAAGGCAGATATTGCGAGCCGCGTCAAAACCGGCAAAGGGCGTGCGATCGACGAGAAGCCGGCCCTCTTCGCCGAAGCGGCTCGCCGCCAACGTCTGCGCGTGCGGCGAGGGGCCGGGCGCGTTATCGTTGACGATCAAGACGTCCGCCGCATCGGCAATCGATGCGAGCATCGCGCTGAGGAACGGCTCGTCTCGCGCTCCAAGAATCAGATGAGCGGCGACGCCGCGGGCCGGCGAATTCATTCACAGCGCTTCGAGTGCATCGGCGGAGTTTCCGCCAGCTGCGCGAAGTCGAGCGCGATGTCGCCTCTGCGCTTAGCCGTCGACGCGCGCGTGATCGCCGAGGATACGCGTGGAATCGGGCGCTACGCGCGAGCCGTGCTGCGCCGGCTCGTTCTGCGCGACGATATCGAGCTGACACTGCTCGCCGACGGACTCTTCCCCCGGAGGCATCGCGGCGCTTACGCGCGCGCGCTCGGCAGCGACTCGTTTGCGGTAAAGTCGCACGTTCCCCGAGAGGCCGGCCTCATTTGGCATCCCGCAAACGGCACCTTCTTCTCCTCGCGTCTTCCCGGCGTCGCGACGATTCACGATGCGGTTCCGTTTCGCTATCCGGATCCGGATGCGCAGCGCCGCGATCGCGCGCAGCGTCCGTTCGTGCGCTCGGCGCAAACGGCGACGCGCGTGATTGCCGTTTCGGAGTTTGGGCGCAATGAGGTACATGCAATGCTCGGCGTGCCGCTCGAGCGCATCGAAGTCATACCGCACGGGGTCGAACGCTCGTTTTCGCCCGGTGAGGCAGCACCGCTACCGCCGAGTTTGACCGGGCTGCGGTTCTTGCTTTTCGTCGGCGATCCGATCGGCGAGCCGCGCAAGAATTTCCCGCTGTTGTACGAGGCGTACCGGCAAGCGTGGCCGGATCTTGACGGACCAGTGCTTGCCGTGGCGGGGCCGCGCGTTCCGGACTTGCCGGGAGTCATACATGTGGGGAACTTAGGCGATGACCTGACTGCCGGCGGCAACGACAGGCTGCGCGCGACGTACCGCGGCGCCGCCGTCCTGGCGCTGGCGTCGTATCACGAGACGTTCGGCATGCCGCTTCTCGAAGCGATGGCCTGCGGAACGCCGGTGGCGGCCTCCGATGCCGGTTCGCTGCGCGAGATCGGTGGCGAGGCCGCGCTTTACGCGCCGCCCGACGATGCCGCAGCGTGGGCGGCGGCGTTGCGCCGGATCGTTTTGGACGGCGAGCTTCGGGAGCGCCTGCGAGCCTCCGGACTGGAACGCGCAAAGAAGTTTAGCTGGGACGAAAGCGCCCGGCGGCACGTCGCGCTGTTTCGCTGCATGGCAGAATGATTCGTCTAGGTGTCGACGCGTGGAATCTTCCGGGCGATCGTCGCGGAATCGGGCGGTATCTGCGCGAGATTCTCCGCGTATGGCGCGAGCAAGAGCGCGATCGGGTCGAGGTAACTCTGATCGTTCCGGAGTGGCATACCTGGACCGTTCGAGCGCGCTATCTGCGGGAGGTCGAACCGGCGCGGTATCGTGTCGTTTCGCGGCGCCGGCATCGGCGCGCGAACTTGGATGCGCTGTGGTTTCCCTTTAACGGGTGCAGTTGGACGAACTTCTCGCTGCCCGCGACCGCAACGCTCCACGACGCATCGAACTTCGTCGTTGAGGGCTACGCTCCGCAAACGCAGTCGATCTTCCGCGCGGCGGCGGAGCGCTGTCGCGCGCTGATCACCGATTCGCGCTTCGCGCAGCGCGAGCTTGCGCGCGAGCTTCACATCGCTCCCGAACGCCTGGTACCGATCGAACTCGGGGTTAACCCGCCGCGCCCGCAGAGGCCGGTCGTGCTCGACGTCGCCGCGCTCGAGCCGTTCGTGCTTTACGTCGGCACCGCCGAACGGCGAAAGGGCTTCGATACGCTGCTCGATGCGATGGCGCTGGTACGCGATGAGTGCCCGCAACTCAAGCTCGTTGTCACCTCGCGGCTCGACGCTTCGTTTGCGGTTCCGCAGCACGTTCGCGCGATCGAGCTCGGGCACGTGGACGACGATACGCTAGCGGCACTCTATCGCGCATGTGCCGTGCTGGCGTTTCCGTCGCGCTATGAAGGTTTTGGATTGCCGGTGCTCGAGGCGATGAGCTACGGCGCGCCGGTGGTTGCATCCAGCGCAGCCTCGGTGCCCGAAGCCGGCGGCGATGCCGCGGCGTACGTTCCGGCAGGCGACGCGGCGGCCCTGGCCGACGCCATCGTGCGCGTTACCGAAGATCCCGCGTACGCGCGAGAGCTGCGCCGCCGCGGCCGGATACGTGCGGCGTCGTTTTCTTGGGAACAAACCGCATCGCGCACCCTGGAGGTTATCGCCGGAGCGATTTGATATCCGGCTTTATTGGCTCAAGACACGAGCGGTCGCCGTGGAGCTCACCGGAATCTGATTCGGAATACCCGGATATTTCAGTAATGATGTAAACGCACCCGTCACGTGTACCTGGACGAAGTAAACGATAGTTGCCGACGACGCACTCGCGGTGCAACTGACCGTTACACCGCTTTCGGTGCAGGTAGTTGTTGCCGTAACCCTCCATTGCGAGAGGTTTTGGGCGTCCGCGAGGGCGGCATTTTGTATGCTCGTAGTCTGCACGGCGGTCTCGAGGTTTTGTGCACCGTAGTGGGCGCCGGCCTCGGCGGCGTGCGCGGCCAGAATCCCGAAGTAGGCGAACCGCCCTACCTCGATCAGGCCGACAAGCAGCATGATGAGCGCGGGCGCGAGCAGCGCGAACTCGATCAGACTCGTTCCCGACTCCGAACGGAGCGCACGAGCGATCATTCCGCGAGCACGGCCTGCGTCATCAGTGTTCCATTCGGCGGCGGCGTCCCGAGGTTAAGATTGCTACTGCTGCTGAAGTTCGCCTGACCAAAAACCAAGACGGCGTACTGGCCTCCGGCGTTACTATAGTTGACCTGCGTGGTCGGAAAATACAGCAGGCCACCTAAATCGCACGTGCATCCGCTAAAGCTCACGGCGCTGCCCTGCGACGGTATTCGGTAAAGTAGCACGCCCTCGGTACTTCCCGTGGTGGGCGCCGACAACGTGAGCGTCGCGTTGCCGAAGTTCGTATCGGATACGTTTGCGGTCATGTAGAACGTCACGCCGCTGCCGGTAACAGTACCACCGTTGAGATGGAACTGCCCATTAATGATGTATAACCCCGGATTAAGGGTGACGTTACCGCTGAGGCTCATCTTATTATAACACCCTTGATTGAGCGTGGTGTTGCTGTACGAGCCGCCGGCCGCGCAACCCGACGTAGACGGCGGGTTGCCCGTCAGGTAAGCGCATCCCGGAATGCTGGGACACGGGTCGCTCGCAGCCAGTGCAGCTGCGGGCGTCGCTTCGGGGAAGGTAGCTCCGCTGATCGTCGGAGCCGACCCGGCGTACTCGATCGCCGCCGCGTCGATGGTGGAGTTCGCCATATCGGCGGTATTGCTGATGAGAATGTTACATCCGGGCGCGTTCACGGTCGAATTGCTCATGTCCGAGCTTTGGCTCGTGCTAAGCAGGTAGATACATGCTTTGGCATTTGCCGATGCGACGCCGACCGCTTGGGTCGATTCGGTCATCCCTTGCGGATAGCCGAAGAATCGGGCAAAGAACGTCTGCACGTGCTGCGTCGCGATGTTGACGGCGACCGCGCACGTATTCCCGGCATACGGGCCGGAAGAGGGGGGCGTATTGATCGTCACGAGCACGTTACCCGCGGTGGTGAAGCCGTTGTTCGAAGCGTCGGTCTGTGCCGCGCTCGCCCCGGCTGACGAGTTCCCACAAGCCACCTTGCCCAGCGCCTCCGCGCCACCTGCGGCGGCAATGTCGGTCGCTGATTGCTGCCACTGCTGCTGATATTCGAGGTAGGCGACATCCACGGCCATGCCGGCGAAACCCATCACGGTCGTCAGAATGATCGCGACGAATGGCAAGACCGACCCGCGCGATCCCATGCGATTGTTGTTTATGGCGGGGAACTCATTCTTGGTATCAAGACTGCCTCCAATACGCGCGTGCTGACTCAACGGAAAAGCGCGAGAGCAGCGGCGACTAGGCTACCGACTTCTTGGCTTGACCTCTTGCAAGCATAGCCGGCATTCCTAAGCGTGGCCTGAGCGAAACGCTAACTTCGGGGCGACGCCTTTCGCATTACTCCTCAGCAGCGCTGGAAGCGATGCTCAATCATACGAGCTGCGATCGAGTGCCCGCCACCGCCTAACTGCTTCGTGGCAGAACGTCATGTCGGCGTTATCTTCTTTCCAGGCCTCGGCGAACCGTGCGCTGTTGCTTCGCGGCAGTTGCTCGAGCGAGAGATTCTTCAGTTTCACTTGCATCGGCAATGAAACGCCTTCCCCAAAGACGACGGCTTGTTGCGGCGGCAGACTGGATAGCGCTCGGATCATCGTGCGGCCGGTATCCGGCAGCGCCCCCTGGACGAAGTTCTGATCGAGTTCGTTGCTTAACCGCAGCGAAAAGATCGTCCCGCATTGCGAAATCGCGCTTAGCGCGAGTTCCGTGAGACGCTGCGAAACCAGCGCGAGCGATAGACCGTACTTGCGCCCTTCGCGCGCGATGCGGCTGATGGCTGCCGTGCAGGCCGCGAAACCCAAGCCGGGATCGCTGGGCAAATAGCGGTGCGCCTCTTCGCAGACTAGGAGCACGGGCGGCCGGAGTTTCGGGTCGGCCCACACCGTAAAGTCGAAGAGAATCCGGCACATAACTGAAACGACGACGTCGGCGATGTCGCCGGGTACGCCGGATAAGTCGATGATCGTGACCGGTTTTCCAGCCACCGGGACGCGCATTATCCGCGCGATGAGATGGGCCAGGATGTCGCCCGACATCGCGCCCCCAAACATAAATGAAAACCGCGGGTCCTCCATTAGCGAGTCCAGACGCCCCAGGAGGCGGCGGTAGGCCGCTGCCTCATTGGACTTATCGACTTTGCCCATGCCGTCGGTAAGAAAACGCCGGAAATCACTGATGTGAAACGGGACGGGTGTATCGACGCTGATTGAGTTGTCGCTGGAGTCGACGCCGGCACGCATGCGACGCGCGGCGGTAATGGCATCCTTGAGAATCATCGCCTGGGCCTCTTGCTCGTTCTCGGCCCCGCCGCGAATCATCACCCGCATCGCTTCTTCGCGATCGAGCACCCAAAAGGGCAGATGCTCGTTTTCGACGTTCACCACCTCTGCCAGGCCATTGAAGCATTTCGTATACTCGTTGTGCGGATCCAGCAGAATGATGTGCGCGTTGGGTTCTTCGTCGAGAATGGATGAAAGAATCAAGCTCACGGTGCAGGATTTGCCCGAACCCGTCGAGCCCACGACCGCAAAGTGCTTTGATAGCAGTTCGTCTATCATCACGTACGCCGGTCGCGTCTTGTCGCTGCTGAGAGTCCCAATCCGAATGCTCGGCGTCGATGGTCGCGAGTAGACCGTTCCGATATCCTCACTAGTTGCCGGAACCGCCGCAGCTCCAAGCATCGGCGGATGTGAGACGCCGCGACGAAAGACTCCGCCGGTCGGCGAGTGGAAAATCTCCCCCACGAGGTCGACCGTCGCGACGTGCCGCTGGGAATCCGCTGGAAGCCGTAGCGAATCGACGATACCGATAACGTCCGTTTCGCCGGAAACCTTAATCAAGGATCCAACCCGCATCGCATTTTGCAGCGCGTGCTCCGCGTCCGTCGTGACGGTGATCTGTGAGCCCACAATCTCGGTGATGCGGCCCAAACGTTCCCCGTCGCTTCGTAAAGGCAAGATTGCGGAGCTGAGGTGAACCAGGTTGTCGGGGAGCGGCGTGGAGGAGTCAAGCATTCAAGATGCGTTTGCGGATGATGATAGCTTCCTTCCGACCGGTACGGAGAAAATGAGATTGTCAAATAGGGGCTGCGAAGACCCCTTCTCAAGCTACGGAGACGGCGGTCTGTTAATCCATCGACAGATTATTAAATTCGCCGAACACGCCGGGTAGCGCCGGCTTTATTGCCGGAGCACCCGCATCGTAGCTGTTTCGCTCAAGGCCACGCTGGATGGAATGCCGGGGTATTTCAGCATCGAATTAAAGGTGCCGGTTACTTTGACTTGGACGTAGTAGACCGAGCTCGAGGAGGGGACGCCCGTGGGGCACGACACCACGGCACCACTGTTCATGCAGAAGTAGGACGGAGTGACGTGCCAGGTTGACAGCGTCTGGCCGTCCTGCACCGCCGCACTCGTCATTCCGGCCGTGTCGGCAGCGGTGAATGTGGTCTGGCCGCCGTACTGCACGCCGGCGCGGGCCGCGTGCGCGCACATCATTGCCATGGTCTCGTACCTTCCCATCTCGATCAAGCCGATCACGAAGAATATCAACATCGGCGCGGTCAGCGCAAACTCGACGAGGCTCGTTCCGCTCTCGCTGCGACCGAAACGCCGGATCATTGCGTCAGCACCGCAGCCTTCACGAGCGATTGCCCCGGTGGCGGCGAGGCGAAATCGTAGGCGGTATTTCCGTTAAAGTTCATCGAACCGAAGACCAGCACGACGTAGTTCCCGCTGGCGCCGTCGAAGTTTGCGCTGGTCGTGCTCGGAGCATAGATCAGTCCGCTCATGCTGACGTTAGGGCCGTTGAAGTTGATGCTCGACGAGTTGCCGGGAACCTGGTAGTAGAGGACGTTCGCATAGTTCCCGGTCGTCGGCGGCGACAAGGTCGCGGTGTAGCCGTCAAGGTTCGGCCCGCTGCCGCTGGCCGTGACGTAGATTGT
>Ga0070733_10000390_pt1 | contig 36562 bp, 42 predicted proteins | sample Coa_R1_9_FD_66450 | JGI IMG/M metagenome (GOLD analysis project Ga0070733, IMG submission 66450) | Surface soil microbial communities from Centralia Pennsylvania, which are recovering from an underground coalmine fire - Coalmine... | ecosystem: Environmental > Terrestrial > Soil > Unclassified ... | reverse complement strand
CCTACGCCGCTCCATCAAAAGGGTTAAGGGCTCCCAGCGGTTGCTGCGGTCCTGCCTGCAAGCCTCCGATCTGCCATGGCCGCGGTAATTCGTATCCATTTATTATACGAAAGTCAATAAGAAGTCGGGTGCGGTGGTGGTAATCGATTCAGGAGGGCGATTGGGCATGCTCCGGGGGATCGCCGAGGGGACCCGCTGTGGTCAGGGCCGGCGATCCGAGAGGTGAGCCGAGGCGCTGCCACGGTTTGGAGCGCACCAGAGTCGCCCCGAGCAGGGGGCTTGGCTCCGGTCTGTAGTGAGGGGCTACTTCGCGTACCAGGCTATCCCTGGGAACTGGAAGGCGCTGAACGCCTTTCGGACCCAATGTACAAGGTTGTGGTATCGCACCCTCCGCCGCCGAAGTCAGAAAATCTGGCTCACCTGGGATCGCATGACACGCATTGCACAAGCCTGGTTACCACCGGCCCGCATTCTCCACCCTTGGCCTGAACAGCGCCTGGCCGCTTTTATCTGAGGTAAGAGCCGTATGCAGTAGCGCTGCACGTACGGATCTGTGCGGGGGGCCGCTCGTACGAGCGGCCCCCACCGCGACCGATCACCGACTCCTATCGCTGTTCTTGGGTGACCTCCACGTCGTTGCATTTTCGAGTAAGTTGGGCTATAGTCATTGCCCGTTACGGAGGTCTCGTGAAATATAATCTCGCTCCGGAGATCGATCTAGAAGTTGCTCGGATCATCCGGACCCTAGCGCTCCAACACCTCGACCCGAGCCGGATACGCGTCATCCGAAGCGAGGGCACACAGAGCCGCCGGGTCTTGGCCCGGTGTCATGCCCTTCCGAAGGCCCTCCAGAGCGGGCTCGGTCTTCCGGCGCATTATGTAATCGAACTTTTGTCGGAGAATTTCGACAGGATACCAGAGGAAGAGAGGACCAAGACCCTGATTCACGAGCTGCTTCACATCCCGGCCACGTTCGGAGGGGGTTTTCGGAACCATGACTTTGTCCGTGCCCATCGGGTGAACCAGCTCTATGAAAAATATAGGACGGCCTCAGCCTCCCAGACCCGGTCCGAAAAAGAGGAGAGTGAATGAAGCGCTGGATTGTCGGAACCACCCTGCTCTTTCTTCTTTCATGCAACCGGTCCCCCGCCGACAAGATCGCCACCCCCTCTGCTCCGACACCCGTCGAACTGGTCAAGGGAGAGACCCTCTTCAACAGAAACTGCTCCCGCTGTCACGGGTCGCGGGGAACAGGCTCAAGCTTTGGGCCTCCCTTTCTCTCGAAGATTTACGAGCCCAGCCACCATGGAGATGAGGCCTTTCATCTGGCCGCGCGAAACGGCGTTCAGTCCCATCATTGGAACCTCGGCAATATGCCGCCCTATGCCCATCTCTCCGACGCCGAGGTTGACGAGATTGTCCGCTATGTCCGCTGGCTTCAAAAAGAGGCAGGCATCTTTTAGATCCTTCGGCCTGGCCCCTGCGGGCACAAAGCCGTTAGAGAGGACCGACTCGCACGGTCCCGCGGGCCTCTTCCAGAGGTCTAGAGGCGATAAACCTCGCCGAACTTTTCCTCCAGGTAACGCATAAAGTGCCCTGGGTTCAACGGTTCATGGGTGACCTGCTCAATCAATTCGGCGGCCGAGTAGAGTCTCCCCCAGCGGTGGATCTTCTCGTTTAACCATTTCTTCAGTCCCGACAGGCTTCCCCGTTCTATCTTCCTTGACAGACCGGGGATCTCGCAGTGGGCTTGTCTGAACAATTGAACGGCATAGAGATTCCCCAGCGTGTAGGTCGGAAAATAACCGATCGCGCCGATTGACCAATGGACATCCTGAAGAACCCCGTCCCGATCAGATCTCGGGCGGATCCCCAAGTAGCGCTCCATCCCGTCGTTCCAAAGCGCGGGGAGGCGACCGATGTCAACCCCTTCGTCAATCATCCCCCGCTCCAGATCATAGCGCAGCATGATATGCAGGTTATACGTGAGCTCGTCGGCATCGACCCGGATCAAGGAGGGGCGAACCCGATTAATGGATCGATAAAATAGATCCAGATCGACCCCCCGCAGGGGCCCCGGGAACTGTTTCTTTAGTTTCGGGAAAAAATAAGACCAGAAGTCCCGCGATCGCCCCACGCAGTTTTCCCAAAGACGGGATTGGCTTTCATGGATTCCCAAAGAGACGGGTTCTCCAAGGGGGGTGCCGTAATACTCTTTGGGAAGCCCTTGATCATACAGGCCATGCCCCCCCTCGTGCAGACAGCTAAAGATCGCGTCTCCCGGATCCTTTCTTGAGACCCGCGTGGTGAGGCGGACATCACTGGGATGAAACTGAGTCGTAAACGGATGGGCGGAGAGATCCAGACGTCCCTCCCGGAAATTAAACCCCATCCTGTCCAGAATCATTCGGCCGAAGTCGAGCTGGCGCTCCTCATCAAAGGGGCCCCGGAGCCTGGCCTTCGCTCCCCGCCTGGACCGCCTGATCCGTTCCAGCAGGGGAACCAGTTGGGCCCGGAGGCTCGAAAAGAGCGGGGTGATCCCCTCCACGCTGGCACCCGGCTCATAGTCGTCTAGGAGAGCATTATATGGAGAACCCTTATATTGCAGGTAGGTCGCCTCTTCCCGTTTCAAACCGACGAGGGTCTGGAGGTGGGGGCCGAAGATCGAGAAATCGCTCTTTGCCCGCGCCTGCACCCAGACCTGCTGGGAGAGGGACGCCTCTTTTTCAAACCGCATAACGAAATCGGTTGGGAGCTTCTTGGCTTTCTGGTAGTCACGCCAGATCTCCCGCAGTAAACCGCGTGCGGCGGGATCCCACTGTTCCCCCGGCAGCGGATCTCCGGTGGCCAGGTCGATCGATTGAGACAGGAGGGTCTGCAGTTGCTCTGAGATCATTCTTTCATGGGCCATTCCCTGCAGCGTGGCCAGCTGCTCTGCCCTCGCAGCGCCGCCATCCGGGGGCATATAGGTCTCCTGATCCCAGGAGAGCAGGGCAGCCGCGCTCTGGAGATTCTCGGTTTCTCGCAAATAATGGATTAGAGAAGAAAGCTGATCGAGGCTTCTCAAGGGGCTCCTGTTCCGGCCAAATAGAGGACCAATCTCCCGAGTCGGGGATGATCTGAATTTATGACTTCCGTCTCAGGCCGGTTTTTGCCACGATGCGGGTAGGGACCTCGGCAGACACATAAACCAAACGGCCCCGCTCTTAAACAGATGACGCGCGGTCTATAGCGGGTTCAAATGGATCGGCCCAGCGCGGGTTCACGCATGCCTCGAAAGGCGAGGAGCCCACGGGAAACGCCGCTCCCGTTTCGAGCGGACCGGGTGGGCAGAGAAATCTCTTGCGGCGTTGGGGAGAGGACCCTTCGGGAAACGGGCTACCCTTAGGCGCTCATCGAATCCCAAGCAGCTCCACCTCAAAATAGAGGGTCGCATCGGGTGGGATGACGTTCCCAGCCCCCCGAGCTCCGTAGCCCAGTTGAGGCGGAATGATCAGCTTGCGCTTTCCCCCCACCTTCATGCCGGCCACCCCTTCATCCCAGCCCTGGATCACCTGGCCCACACCGATCTGGAACGAAAAGGGCTCCCGGCGATCGACCGAGCTATCGAACTTCGTCCCGTCCTTGAGACGACCCGTGTAATGGACGGTCACCTGTTGGCCCGTCTTCGGACTGGCCCCGCTTCCTACGACCAAGTCCTGGTACTGAAGACCCGAAGGAGTGGTCACCATCTTCGGCTGCTCCCCCCTTGCTGCTTCGTCCATCAAGACCACCCCGCCTAATAGAAACGCGAACGTTAGGATCCCTGCGATTTTCTTCCGCATTTCGTCATCCTTTTCTGTTAAACGCAGACGCCTCTTCATATCAGAATGACGCGCATTCGTCAACCGGAGTTCTCGCAGGGCTTTCCGGCGAGGCCGATTGGCGCGATCGGTTTCAATTTTGCTGAAAATCGATTATAGTGGGTCAAAAGCACTCTTGGAGGAATCGTTGGATAGTCGCCTTGAAAAGAACCGCTCTGGAATACGCCATATCTTCGTCGTCTCCGACGCCACCGGGGAGACCGCAGACAAGATGACCCAGGCCGCCCTCTCCCAATTCAGCGTCAGCCGCACGGTGGTCACCCGCCATCATTATGTCCGCACCCGTTCGCAAGTCGATCGGATCCTCAAGGAGGCTGAGTCGGAAAAGGGATTGATCGTCTACACATTGGTCTCTGACGACTTCCGGACAAGGGTCAGAGACGAAGCCGGACGGATCGGAATATTGGCGGTCGATCTGTTGGGTCCGCTCCTCTCCGTGCTGGCCCAATTTCTCGGGGCCCCTCCACAAGCGGAACCCGGGCTCCTCCACCGGGTGGATACCGAGTACTTCCGCCGAATCGAAGCGGTTCAGTTTACGGTGAAACACGACGACGGCCAGAGTCTTCAGACCCTCGCGCAGGCGGATATTATCCTGGTCGGCCCGTCCCGAACCGCTAAGACCCCTCTGTCGATGTATCTCGCTCAGTACGGCTACAAGGTCGCCAATATCCCGATCGTCCTGAACTTGCCGCTGCCGAAAGAGCTTGAGCGCGCCGACTCGGCGCGAATCGTCGCCCTCATCATTGATGCCGACCGGCTCCGGGAGGTACGCCAGGCCCGCCTGCAGAGATTGCAGCAGATCGTGCCGGGCTACGCCGACCTGGAAGGAATCCGGCTCGAGCTCAATTATTGCCGGGAGATCTTCCGTCAGCATCCTCGCTGGCAGATACTCGACGTCTCGGGGAGGGCCGTGGAGGAAGTGGCGTCGGATGTCATGATTCTGATTCAGCGGGGAAGAGCGGCGGAATGAATGTGATTCTAAGAAAGATCGAGGGAGAGACTCTATTTGCCACCCGGCCTGGCCTCAGGGCGATAGTCGTCGTGAGGGGCGGGACGACCCCCATGCGAGAACGTGTGCTCGAATGCGATCACCTTCCACCGCTGCTCCTCGCTCAGCCTTCCCTTCCAAGCGCTCATCTTGGTCCGGGGGACCCCCTCTGAAACCCTCCAGAACCAATAGCTGTCCGAGAATGTCGCCATCTTTTCGGAGGCGCGAAAATCCCTCGCTCCGCGCCGGGTCGGAACGCCATCCTTTCCATGACATTTCGCGCAGTCGACGTCGGGATCAATCTCGCCGCGAAAGATCTTCCTCCCCTCCTCGACAATCGACGGATCAGTCCACCACTCAGCGGGCATGTGCTTCTCGGCATATCCGGCTGGAACCGGGGGCAGTTCACCCGACCGGTCCCCCTCTCCTCCTGCGCTACAGGAGAGCAACACGGCAAAGAGCAACACCCCGCACGCCCAAGGGACTTTCCGTTGACGGATTCTGATTTTATCCACGTTGTTGTAATGGGTTCGCCGGTCGATCGGTTTTTTGGACGGCCTGATCGAATGAAGATCGAGAAGAGGCCCAAGGATTACCCAAAAAAACCGGTAGGGGCATGGCTCGAACTGGCCATGAAAAAAAGCATCGGGATGGAGAGCATGGTATTCACGCGTGATGCCAGAAAGGCGACGCGGGCGGCCCGTGCCTTTGCCTCCGGGGGGGCCGCCACCAAACCAATGACCCGTTGCTGATTGGGCCATATCACGAGCCAGACGTTGAGGAACATCAGCGTGCCGAGCCAAGCCCCCATTCCAATCACCGCGGCCTCCCCCTGGAGAATAAACGCACCCGGGAGGCGACCCTGCGCTCCCAGAAGAAGCAGGCCGAAGAGCCAGGTCAACAGGGCCCCATAACGGAAGTAGGCCAAGGCACGTGGAACCAGATGCTTGAAGGCCTCCCCCTTCGCCTCGGGAGAGATTGCTTTAAAGTAGGGGGCCTGAACAAAATTAAAATAGTAGAGAAGCCCAATCCAGGTGATTCCGGCCAGGAAGTGCCCCCATCTAAAAAAGAGCTCCAAAACCGCCATATGCCGCGCCTCCTCTGTGCAGTTGAACCGACGGCCGCCAAACACCTAAACCAGGGCGCGGACGATCCAGTAGAGTATGAAGGTGAGTATAAAACCGGAAATGATGGTTCCCAGGATGGAATCAAGGGGATTCTTCAACGCGTACCCTCCAAATATCGTGAAAAGACGAGAGAATGTGCTAAAAAGAGGATACACGTACTTCCGATTTCGAGTCAATCAAAAAATGGACTGCGGGACAGATCGGTGAAGCGCAGGCCGCGGTGCGGTTTCATCGAAGGAATAAATCCGCGCGGGAATTCCGAAAAGAGGGATCTTTTGATGTGGGATTCCCCACGGGCTCTCGGATCCTTCAGCGCCTTTTCCCGCCCGTGCGGTAGGCATCCAGGACACTCCAGATCGCGACGCCCAATAGCACCAGCTGCGCCAGCCAGGTTTCGGCGTCGTGAGCAACGAGACCCACCAGCGATCCTCCGGTCAACATGAGGCGTCTGCGAAGAAGCCCGCTGACCCCCATCACGGGGATCATGAATCCGATCCCCTTGACCCAGTGACGATTGTACATCTGACCCGCTCCCGGGAGGACACCGGAGAGCAGGGCGGCCAATACGGGTCGTTTCATATTCAACCTCCTCACGGATTAGTATAGCGTGGACCGGCCAGAACGCAAGCATCAGGTGCCACCGGTTTGACTTCGCCTCCCGGCGATGACACAATACGGCATGGAGCGCTCCCCCTTCAGGCTTTTGCTGATTACGCCCCCGATCACCCAACTGAACACCCCTTATCCGGCCACCCCGTACCTCTGCGGTTTCGTCAAAAGCCAAGGATATCTGACCGCCCAGGCCGACCTCTCTCTCGAAACGGTCCTCGCCCTCTTCTCCGAGCAAGGCCTCACCCGCCTTTTTGATGCCATTGGTTTTTCCCCCGGGCCAAAACCTCTTCAGGTAAAGAGGGCGCTCTCTTTAAAGAAAGCATATGTTGAGACGATCGGTCCGGCGATTCGATTTCTTCAGGGGAAGGACCCCACACTGGCCACTCAGATCGCCGAACGGAGACTCCTTCCGGAGGGCCCCCGATTGCGCCGGCTCGAGGAGGACGACTGGGCCTTCGGCCGTCTCGGGACAACAGATCGGGCGAAGCATGTTGCGACCCTCTACCTTGATGATTTAACCGACCTCATTCAAGCAACGATTGCGCCCCACTTCGGCCTCAGCCGTTACGCTGAGCGGCTCGCCGGCGCGGCTCGCTCGTTCGATCCGATCAAAGATCAGCTCGACGCACCAGCAGGACTCTTTGAGCAACTCATCGAGGAGATCCTTCTCCCTCGGATCGATTTGGAGCGACCCGACCTCGTCGGGATCACCGTCCCTTTCCCCGGGAATCTTTACGGGGCTCTTTCGGTTGCGAAGACGCTGCGGCGCCATCGACCGGGGATCCCTATTGTGTTAGGGGGAGGCTACATCAACACCGAGCTTCGCACCCTGTCGGATCCAAGGCTTTTCGATTTTGTCGACTACGTCACCTTGGACGCCGGGGAACGCCCCCTCCTTTGCCTCATCGAACAGCTGTCCGGGAGACGGGCGCCCGATCGACTCCGAAGGACCTTTCTGCGAAAAGGGGGACGTGTGTTCTGGGCCGACGGCGCCGGGGAAGAGGACATTCCCTTTGATCAAACCGGCACCCCGACCTACCAGGGGCTCCCGTTGGATCGGTATCTTTCTCTTTTTGAGCTTCTCAACCCGATGCACCGACTCTGGTCCGACGGCCGATGGAATAAACTGACCGTCGCCCAGGGCTGCTATTGGAAAAAATGCGCCTTTTGCGACATCGGGCTCGACTACATCCAGCGTTATGATCCGGCCCCCGCTCGAATTTTGGCCGATCGGATCGATTCCCTGATCGCCGAGACCGGTCAGAGCGGGTTTCACTTCGTAGACGAAGCGGCACCTCCGGCCCGGCTCGCCGAGCTGGCGCTGGAGCTTCTCTCCAGAGGACGGCAGATTTCCTGGTGGGGAAACATCCGCTTTGAAGAGGCTTTTACGGCGGACCTCTGCCGTCTCCTCGCCGCCTCGGGCTGCATCGCGGTCACGGGTGGATTAGAGGTCGCTTCGGACCGGCTCCTGCGACTCATGGAAAAAGGGATCACCGTCGCGCAGGCGGCACGGGTCGGCGCGAACTTCGCGCGAGCCGGGATCATGGTTCACGCCTATCTGATGTATGGGTTTCCGACCGAGACCGCTCGAGAGACGGTGGAAAGCCTGGAACGGGTTCGCCAGCTCTTTGCCGCAGGGGTAATCCACTCGGCCTTTTGGCACCGATTTACCGCAACCGTTCACAGCCCGATCGGTCTCAATCCCTCGGCCTATGGCATCGAGATTCAAGGACCTCCCCAGGGCCCGTTCGCTCACAATGATCTACACCATTTCGATCCGCTCGGATGCAATGCGGAACGTTTCGGGCAAGGCCTCAACAAGGCGCTTTACAATTACCTGCACGGAATGGGATTGGAGGAGGATGTCCGGCGATGGTTCAACCGCCCCGTTCCCATGCCGCGGGTTCGCTCCACCGAGATCTCGGAGGCGATCGCAAGGGCCGCCGTGCCTGATGCGGCACGGCATTTAGCCCATCTGATCTGGATCGGGGGAAAACCCTGGAGGGAATCGAACATCGCTCCTTTAAAGGAGGGGAGAAAGCCCGGACTTGACAGATGGATCGTCCCGACCCAAGACCGGGAGATTCGACTTCGGATGAGCCGGCCGATGTCGCGCTGGCTCATCTCCTGGCTCGAACGCGCCGCGCCGGGACAAAAGAGCTATCCCAAGATCGAAGAGATCAGAGAGGACTTTCCTGAGAGAAAAGGACGGGCATTTGAGCGGTTCTTGACGGGTCGGTTATGGTGCTCGCTCCGTGAGACCGGGCTGATCCTGCTCTGAGGGTTGAAGCGCCGCCCTCCGACTATGCCTACACTGAGCGATCGCCAGGACTCTCCGGATCAGCACCCGGAATCGGTCACAGGCCGATCCGCTCTCCGGAAGACGACGTCGTGAAAATCAGGCCCGCAAAAGCCTTCTTGACAGAAGGAGCAGGCCCCGATAGAGTGGAGCAATCCTTCCTGGAGCGGATCGCTTGACCCGGGAGGGCAAATATCGATCGGCGCGATATAGACCGTCGCGTCTTCGCCTTAGCCTTAGATCCGATCTTACCGAATGATCCGACCCTTCCACCCGAGAGACGCCAAAATCTGCCATGGAATCTTTTCCGACTGCACCCGCACCGATCCCTATATCCATCCGCAGACGCAGAGACGTTTGATCGAAATGGATTCTCCGGTCAACTTTATCATCCGCTCCCGGGAATACTATACGGTGGTCTACGATCAGGACGCGGAGGTCTGGGCGACCGGCGGGTTGGCACGCAACGAGATTCGGGCCCTCTATGTCGCCCCGACGCGCCAGAGACAAGGAATCGGAACAAAGATCATGGAACACCTCGAATCTCAAGTGGATTCGGATCGCTTCGATCTGATCTTTCTGAATGCCTCCCCGAGCGCCGAGCCCTTTTACCACCGAATGGGCTACCGGTCGATTCGAAGCCGGTCTTATCAAATCGACGGATGGCCCCTCCATACAATCTATATGGAAAAAAAAATCTGAGGACCCGCCCAGATTGAAGTGCTCCCCGATGCGCTCCTCTCAGCCTTCACGATCCCCCCAAATACCGCTCTCCTCCAGGAAACCAGACATCGTCCTAAAGAGGAATTCCTTCGAGTTCGTCAGGCGGTGGTCTCCTCCCGCCACCAGGACGAGACTGAGCGGTCGCGCGGCCGATCTGTGGACGAAGGAAACGCTCTCCTCATAGGAGACCGATTCATCCGTGGTTCCATGAAAGATGAGGGTTGGCGTTCGATAAAGGCCGATCAGGTCCTCGACCAAGAAGTTTGCCGCATCCTCGATCAACGCGCTCCCGATCATCACGTCGATCCAACGGTTGGAAAGACGGCTCTGTCCGGTGCGTCTCAACTCCTTCACACCCTCCGGGCCGAGGTCGCGGATCCGATTTTCGTGAAACGAGAAGGAAGGGGCGATCAACAGGTTGGCCTGAATCCGCCCCGGCCGCTGCGCCGCCCACCAGGCGGCCACCTGAGCCCCCATCGAGGCGCCGACTAGAATCACCACCGGATACCCTTTGCCCGGGCCGTCTACCATGAATGAAAGGTCATCGAGACAGCGCGAGAGGCTCATTTGGACGAGAGTCCCGGAGGAAGAGCCGTGGCCGCGAAAATCGAAGGTCAAATAGGCCGCTCCACGGCTCGTAAAGGAGTCTCGAAAATAGAGGGCCTTCTCTCCGCCACGATGGGACGCGAAACCGTGAAGGTAGATCGCGAGGATCCGACCGGGCAGCGCGGGAAGGCACAGGTTATAATTGATCCATTCCCCGTTCGGCAGAAAATGGCGCGGCATACCCCATTATGCCCCTGCTCTGATCAAACCTGTCAAGCACCGCCGGCCGTTCCGGGGAGCTTCCGGGAGGTCCGGGATCCCGATGGTCGGATCTTCCGAAACGAGAGACGGATCGATCGACTTGGGTTCACCCGAATCCCCTTGCGCCGGATTGACAAAGGCGGCCCGGGACGTATAATCTTCGTCTGGCCGGGTGATCCTTTCGGATCTGTGCTTCGTGACTCAATGAACACCCCGGGCCCCGAGGGGAAGGGGACCTCTGCCTGGCCGCCAACCCTTGGAGCGGCGAGTGACGGCACCGGGGCGAGATTTCGGGTGGGCGGATGTCGGAGGCCTTTGTGCCCCGCAGGCTCCTCTTTTTATTCTTCATGCTCGGCGCCCTTCAGGCCTGCCAAGGGTCTACCCGCGCCCTTGCGCCGGGAAAAACCCTTCGTACGTCCGGTGACTCCCCGGCATCGGAGTCTCCGTACGTTCCACTCGATGAGATCAAAGAGGGAACAATCATCGATCTGCCCACCGGCATTGAACTTGACGGGGTTCGCTTGATGGAGCACCTGGCCGCGGCCCGCATCATTTATGTCGGGGAGGTCCACGACAACCTTGAAGACCACCGTGTCCAGCTCGCCGTCTTGAAGGCCCTGGAGGAGCGTTTTCCGGGTCGGATCGCCGTTGGAATGGAGATGTTTTCCCGCACCTCCCAGGAGAAGCTCGACGAGTGGATCGCCGGTCAACTGGACGAAAAGGCCTTCTTGAGGCTCTGGTACCGGGATTGGGGAATGGATGAACAGATTTACCATGATCTGTTGTCGTACATTCACGAGCAGAAGATCCCGTTGATCGGATTGAACGCATCGAAGGAAATGGTTCGAATCATATCGGAGAAGGGAATCGCCGGGCTGAACGAGTCCGAGAAGAAGGGACTCCCCGAGATCGACCGGTCGGATCCGTATTATCGCAAAGCCCTTCGTGCCCTCTTCGAGGGCCACGGTCCCGGTACCGATGAATTCGAGCGCTTTTTTGATACCATGCTGCTGTGGGATGAAACCATGGCGCAGAGCGCCTCCCAGTACCTTCTGAGTCCCGCCGGAAGGGACCGCAAACTGATCGTCTTCACGGGTGGATTTCATGTCGCATTCGGCTTCGGTGTGCCCAGAAGGAGCTTCCGACGCCTCCGGGAGCCTTACCGTATTCTTCTGCCTTACAGCAAAGCCCCGGCCCCGGACACCGCCACAGGACCCGCGCTGGGGCTTCAGATGGAGGCGGAGGTACCCGATATCCCCCTCTACTATGCCGACTTTGTGTGGGCCGTTCCCTACAGGGTCGCGGCGTCGGCGCACGTCCGCCTGGGGGTCCGCGTGGAACCGGGCCCGAAGGGGGTCGTCATTACCGGTGTAACTCCCGGCTCCATTGCCGAGCAGGGCGGTCTACGCACGGGAGACCGGGTCATCGCTTTCGATGGCGCGCCGATCCAAGATCCGTTCGATCTGACCTATGCCGTTCAGAAAAAGATCCCGGGTGAGGAAGGGTCCCTGACTCTATTGAGGGACGGAAAGGAGTTCAGGGTCCAGGTCCGGTTCAGGGCCCCTCAATAACCCCCCGTTTTTTTAATTCCTCTTTCAGCGACGCACAGGATTGGAAAACGATCCCCTGAATGCCCAGCCAGCCCGCCGCGGCGATGTAATCGGGAACATCATCGATGTAGAGGACCTCTTGGGCCGGAAGTCCCGAGCGCTGCAGGAGCGCCTGAAAGATCAAGGGCGAGGGTTTCAGGTAGCCCAACTGATAGGAAAGGATCTTCTCTTCCATCTTCTTCAGAATGGGGAGTCTCTCTTCGAGGTGGGTATAATGAAGCTCGTTCGTATTGGAGAGCAGGAAGAGCCGATAGAGAGGGCTCAGCCCTTCGATCAGGGCGACGACATCGTCGTTTTCGGAAAAACTCCGATTCCATCGCAGGACAAACTCCTCATATGAAAGATCAAGACAGAATCTCTTGCAGGCGTCACGGTAGAACTCCTCGCAGGAGATCTTTCCCTCGTCAAACGACCGGGTCAATCCCTCCTCCGGCGCGAAAACAGCCGACAGGAGGGCCGAGGGCTCCCGGAAACGGGGTGCGGTGGACCTCTCGGCCAGGCCCGCGGCGATCTCAATATGAGAAAAGTCGACGATGACTTTGCCCAGGTCGAACACGATGAGCGAAATCGGGGCCAAGGGCAATCTCTCTGGTTTTTAGAAGGCCGGATCCGGACCGTAAAGATCTTCTATTTTATAGACGAGAAAATCGAAATGGTCAAATCCCCAGTAGAACGATTTGCGCGAGCGAGGCCTGGATGAGCGGAAGGTATCGGTTGCACCACATCGCGATTCAGACCCGGGGGATGGAAAAGGCGATCCATTTCTACCGGGACCTGCTCGGCCTTAAAATCATTAAAGAGGAAACCAGCCCCAAAGGAAGACGCGTCGTCTGGTTTGATGCCGGAGAGATCCGCATCGAGCTCTACAGCGCAAAGGCCGGACAGCGGCTCTCGGAGGCGTGGTCCAGAGACGCGCTCGGACCTCTGTCGATCGGTCTTCTGGTCGATGATCTCAACACGGCCGCGGCAGACCTAAAAAGGCAGGGGGTGAGCATTCACCGGGAGCCGTACTACCCAGTCCCCGGGGAACGGGCCGCGATGATCGTGGGCCCCGATGGAGAAGAGATCGTCCTTCTTGAGCGCCGTGTTGAAGAGAAGTAAGGGGCTTATCCATGGGGGTTGTTGACCTCCTCCTCTTCGGATCCGGCGATTTGAACCGCAGGAGGGTCCAATTTTTGCCGGTACTGGTCCCTTCGGATCCGAAAATCGAGAAGGCGATCCGGATCGATACGTGCCCCCGTCTCCAGCTCCAAGGGATTGATCATCGCGCCATGGAAGGAGAGGGCAAAGTGCAGATGCGGCCCGGTCGCCAGTCCCGTCGAGCCCACGTAGCCGATCACCTCTCCCGAGCGAACCCGGCGACCCGGCTGGGACTTCGGCGCGAAGCGGGAGAGGTGTCCATAGAGCGTCGCATAACCCTCATCGTGTTCAAGAACCAGGCAACGCCCGAACCCCCCGCGCCAGCCAGCCGATAGGATGGTCCCGTCAGCGGCCGCCATGACCGGCGTCCCCTCGGCCGCCGCGAGATCCAGTCCGTGATGAGGGAGGATCCGTCCGAGCACCGGGTGGAGTCGCGCCTCTGAGAAACCCGAGGTCACCACCCGGCGGCGCAGGGGCGAGAGAAATCGGATCGGACTGACCTTCCACCCCTCAGGATCGAAATAGGAACCCCTTTCCAGAGGGTCGGAAAAATAGTAGAACTCATAGATCGCTTTGGGAGTCGTCATCCGGAGTGCGACCGGACGACCCCAGTAGTGTTTTCCCGTGCGAGGATCGGTGAGCTGTTGAAAAAGGACGGCGACCCTGTGGGTCGGAGGGATCGTTCGACCGCGAAGGGCCCGATGCAGCAGATTCGAGATCTCCCGCGTCCAAAAGAGCGGTACCCCTCGATGAACCAGCGACGCAGGGTCCCGAGGGGTCAATCGGCCGACGATCCTCACAAAATCGCTCTCCAAGAGCTCCGCTCCACCTCTGCGCATCCAACGGTTTTCCTCCGGGATAAACCTCGACCAGAAGAGCCCGTCCGGTGATATGTAAATCTCGACCAGCCGGCCCTTGGCGGAAAGGACCGCCCGAAGGCGGCTCCCCGCGAAGACCTTCGGCAGCGCCGCTCCCCACCGCGCGGCCTGGCCCTGGGGGACGCCCATACCGCGAAGGAGAGGAACGCCTGGGCCCGCCTCTTTGACTTCGGTTTCAAGAATGATCTCCCCCGACGTCGGCGCGGCCGCCGGAAGGGGAGAGGGCCGCAAAAAAAACAGGATCATCGCCGCGATCAGATAGAGAGAGATCCGAGGAGTCCGGCGGTCGTTCTCAACCCCCCGGACGACACGGCCTTTGGGTACAAACCGCTCCCGTTCCTGGAGATCCAGAGGAATCATAAAAAAACCAGCCCGAGGATCGCCGTTCCGGCCACCATCGCGAGCGTCCCCCCTCCCAACACCAGCAAACCACCGAGACGGTAGCTCCCGAACCGGCGAAGGAGAAGCCCCCCCGACGCTGAAACCAGCCCCATGAACAGAGGGGTCCCGAAAAATAGGGCGACATCGGTCCAACCCGGTTTGAGAAAGACCTCGACGGTGGCAAAAAAGGGTGCGCCCCGCATGTCCTCCGCCTTCACGACCACATCGAAGGGAAATCTTTGCTCTGTAAAGGAGGGAGGGCCCCGATGGGGAATCAGCGTGACCCGAAGCGGCAACTCCTGGCGAGGGGCCATCTCGATATTGGTCGGATCAACCCGGGCAAGCCAGCCCGGAGGTTTTTTCGCCAGACTGAGTGTGAAAAAATTGGTCTGATCGGAGGGGTTGGCGATGACCAGGGAAATGCTCTGGCGCTGGCCGGTCGATAGGTGGAGCGCCGAGGGGAGCCGGACGAACACCTCAGTCGACGGCGGACCGGAAGGAGGCTCCGATCGCGTCGAAACTGAAAACAGAAGGACCGTCGCGACCGCGAGCATTCCCCCGCGCCTCACGACAACACCTCACCCCTGAGAAAGGCGCGAAGCCACTCGAGGTGGCCGATCCAGAGCGCCGAAAGGCCGAGCAGCACCAGCAGAGAGATCGGAGCCCACGGGGCCAGCACCGGAATACCCTTGGGAGGGAGGAGCCAGACTCCATATCCCAGCCACCACGCCATTTGAGAGCGTGAGTCGAAGAGGTAGTGAGTCGCGAACATAAAGACCCACAACCGGGCATCCCGGGGGGCGAAGAAGTAAAAGAAAAGAGGGGAAAAAACAAAGATAGGGGTGTGAAAATAGTTGCGGTATCCCGCCCAGATCACATGATCAATATCCGGGACGAGCGTGATCCAAATCTCCACCAGCATCACCTTTCGGATCCCCTCCAGCAGCCATAGAACGAAAAACGCCAGTACGAGGTGGGTCCCCGCTTCGGTGGCCAAATAGAGCCGCCAGCGGGTCGCCCAGAGGGGCTGTCCGAATTTTTCGAAGCAGAGATAGCTGACCACCAGGCCGATCAAGGGCCAAGGGGAGGGAGGAGAATCAGAACCCATAAACGTGCAATCCTTATCGCCCCTTTGCGGCCCCTTCGGGGTACACGGGAAAGCGCTCCGGATCGGCTCCCCTGCGCGACTTTTCCGTCACCCAGAAGGCCAGGTACTTGCCAAACATGAGACGGGTCTGAGCGTCCAAGGCCGGAAGCCCGACGAGGATCAGGTAGAGAAAGGGGACCAGAATCCATTGGAGGATCATGGTCAATATTCTCCATTGGCCCACGGCCGGGGGTCGGGGTGGGAGCAGCGCGTGGCAGATCCAGGCCGAAACAGCGAGTCCCGAGAGTGCCAGGGTCATGAGGATCCGGGTCGCCACCGGAAGATTATAGGCAAGGACCGTTTGATGAAATTCTGATCCCCCGATCCAGAGCGGAAGCCATCCTAGGAGCCCAATGATAAACGGGCTGGTCGCCCAGCTGTAATTGCCCTCCAAGAGCCGAAAGAGATGGACCAGTTTTCCGCCTCGAAAGGAGGTCCGCCTGTGGCGAAGGAATCCTCGCATCAAGAGGGGAAATTTTTCAATACCCCAGGCCCAACGCCTCATCTGTTTATACTGGTTAATGAAGGTCCTGACATAGTTGTTCGCCAGGTTCGCATCCATGGAGACATAAACATACAAGGGAATCACCTGGTAATCGCCTTCATAATAGAAATATCCCGAAAAGAAGATGACCGAGTCGTCTGAGACGACGTCGACCGGCCAGTAGCCGACTCGGACCAGGGTCTCAAAACTCATCGCGTGGCTTGAAAAAGTAATCATCAGGTCCGGGCGAACGCTCTGAACCATATGCCAAAAAGAGGTGCTGTTGGCGACAATGCGTGCGAAGCAGGGGGCATCCCAGATGTTATTGTGGTACATCGGAATAGGTTGATAACTCCGGCGCACGCGTTCGGGACGAATGATATAGTTGTAGGTCAGACAGCCGAGGTATCCAGGATCAACGCAGGTATCCGCATCGAGAGAGGATACAATCACATGATCGTAGGGGAGTCCCAAGCGGTCGATCCAGCCGCGTGCCTCCTTGGCCGCCCAGGTCAGATTGGCCCCCTTGACCCGGGACTCGCCGGTCAATCCGTCCGGATGGAACGTCGTCAATAAGATCAAAAACTGGTCGCTAAATTCCTGCGTCAGGGCCGCCGCCTTTTCATGAGCCCGAGATCCCTCTCGCTCCTCGAAAGCAATGACGGCGAAGACCTTATTTTTCGGATACCGGGATCGAGCCAAGGCCTGAAGCGATTCCCGAAGAATCGAGAGATCTTCGGTAAACGTCGGGAGAATGACCAGATGATAGATGGTAGACCAGTCCCAGACCCGTGTCTTTGAACGCAGGATTTCGTCCACCTCCTGAAGGTGACGGTCGACGCTTCGAAGGACATTTTTAGCCGGGAGGCGCTCTGCTGCGCTAGGGAGCTTTAGGTATCTCTCCCTCAGGCGGCCTCGCTGCGAGACGATTCTCTTGCGATATCCGGCGAGGTCCCCGGAGACTCCTTGGCAACGCTCGATCCAATCGGTCCCCCGCTCGCTGCGCACCCGGCGATAGGCGATCAAGGTAAAAACCGAGAAATAGATCACTCTCAGGAGCCAATGAACGTTGTATCCGATCACAAAGATCGCGACCCATACCGGATGGACGAGGGAGAGAATGATCAGGAGGAGAAAGGTGCCCCAGGTCAGGAGACCGGGAACCATTTCGAAGCATCTCTGGAGAAACTGGTCGGCGCGATCGGAGGTCTTGACGGAGGGCAGCCATGCCATATCTATCCCTCGGGACTCAAAATCTCTCGATTTGAAAGAAACCCGGAATCCGACGGCGCGGCTGCAGGGGAGAACTCCTCGGCCAGGACGCCGGGAGAAAATTCGGCAGAACCGCCCCTGGAGAAGAGCCAGGCCGGCTCTTCCCGGGCTACGAGGGATTTTTCGACGATTCGGTCCTCCTCCCAACCGAAAAACCCCTCCTTCTCCAGGCGCAGGTGATACTCTCCCGGGGGAAGGTCCTTCACGACCAGCGGGGTTTCCCCGACGGGGCGACCGTCGACGAAGAGAAAGGCTCCCTCCGGGATCGAACGGACTTCAAGCGCGCCGGTCTGAACGATGCCGCCGCCAGGATCGTAGCGAAATCCCATCGCCCTCAATATAATCACGGGGGCGAGCACGATGAAAACCAGGACCGTCCCCCCGAAAAACACCCTGCGGTGTAGTCGTTTCATTCGCCCTCCCCGTCGGCGCCTCTTGACGACCATCCCATTGGATTCCCGAAAAAAACGGCGCCGCCAGCAGGTTCCGCCGGCATTCAGCCGCTGTCAATCGTGATGAAGTTTTTGACCTTCGTGACCCCCGGTACCTGCTGAGCCAGCCGCTCGGCGCGCAACGCCTGTTCGGCATGCTCGACCTGACCGCGGAGGGTAACGGTCCCCCGCGTCACGCCGACTCGAATCGCTTCCCCACTCAGATGCTCGTCTTCGAGGAAAAGCTCCTGAATCCTTCCGGCCAGCTCCTCGTCTCCCACGGACGAAGCGCCCTCTTCCGGGCGAATCTCCAGGTGGTCCTGGATATAACGAATCTCGTTTACCTTCGCCGCGATGTCGAGAATCCGGTCCCGCTCCTCCGGACTTGCGACGCGCCCCGTCAGGGTCACCACTCTCCTTTGCGTCCGGACTTCGATTCGTTCGCTCTCTTTCAGACCGGGGTCCGAAAGGAGACCTTCCTTGATCTGTTCGGTAATCCGGGCATCCTCTAGAACATCCTCCCGCTCCATTTCGGCCGTTTGCACCGGGGGGTGAGGGGCTCGGCTGCAGGCCAACAAGCAACCGATGAGCAACACCTCTCCTCCCCAAAATGCAATAACCGTCTTCCCTCCGGTCGGAGCCACGAGATTCTTTATACCTGTACGGGTTACGATAACACCCTCTTCGAATCGATCTCTCCTCGCAATTGATCTAATCGAAGCGAGAGGACCGACCGACTCGGAACCAATCCCAAAGGGCAAAGGGGAAACCCGGGTGGGTTAGCCCGCTTTTTCCACCTTGGTGGCCACCTGAGAGCCGTTTTTCTCGGCAACCTCGAGGCGGACCTTATCGCCCTTCTTAATCTGATCGAGGCTGGTCGAACTCACGGCGGGATCGATCTGATAGCTCTCACTCTTCCCATCCGTACTCTGGACCTCGATTTTCCGTTTGCTGGAATCGATATCTGTCACTTTCCCGGTCACCGATTCTGCCTTCGCTGACGGAGCCATGCTCATCTCCGGACTCGATTGGCTATGCGCCGGATGAGTCATCCCGATCACTCCCACAAAAGCCAAGGCGACGGACAATGCAATCATTCCTTTCATGCAATCACCCCCTCTCTGCGTGGTTTCTCCTCTTCGCTTCGATTAGAACCGATCAGCAATGCAAAGCAATAACAATTCCGCACCGCCCCTAGGCGGCGCGTTGTTCAATGAAGCCGGAATGTCGATTTCGGAGAATCAGCGGATCGATGATCTCACCGCAGTGAACGCACCTCCACCCCGGGTAAAACCAGGCATAGCGGCTCTCCAGACCCAGAAAATTCTCCTGCACCATCGTACCCAAGCAACGAGGACATTTCTTCATTCGCCGTCTCGCCGATCTTCCCCGACCCGCGCCGGGAAGAAGGCGCCTCCTTTCTTGATCCCGCGGTTTCCCCGCTCATCGAGACTTGATCCCGCCCCCGGCGACGCGCCTCAGGCGGGACACCCGAGGAAACAGCAATTTCTATGCCGCCAAGAATCGGCCGGCCTAGCAACCCTTCCGAAGATAAAGAGCGAAACGGGGACCTGAATCGCGCCTGAAGCGGCCCTGAAAACCCCGCCGCCGTCCGTTTCTCTTTCGAGGGTTGGAAAACCGTGACTCAAAAAATGAAAAGAGTTGGAGGGAGGTCGACGGAGTAGGTCGGGAAGGTTTTGCGCTGGGGAGGGGGAGGGTCGCTCCGCGGCGGCGGGTCTTTGCCCAGTGAGGGCGCCCCCGAGCCGACCTCCGAACGGGCCGGAGCCCCTTCGGGGAACCATCGGATCGCGCTAGGACACCGCCGAATCGAGGAGCGACAGGGAGCGTTTGTCGGTATCGACCGAGACGGGGATCCCGAAAGGGAGGGCCAAGTTCAGCCCGCCATGTCCCGAGGGGAAACCGAAGAGGACGGGAAAATCATACCCCGATAGAATTTCCATCAGGACAGTCTCAAGCCGGTCCGGGGATTCCTCCGGAAATCGGCAACGGACCATTTCTCCAAAAACGACCCCCCGGACGCGGTCGAATTTCCCAAGCCCCTTAAGGTAGGTCAACATCCGATCGATCTTATAGGGCGCCTCGTCGACATCTTCAATAAAGAGGATCCGATTCTCCGTGGGGATCTCGAAGGGGGTGCCGATGCTGGTGCAAAGTAAGGTCAGGCATCCGCCAATTAAGACCCCTTCCGCCCGGCCCCCTCGCAGTACGCTCACCGCGGGCTCCGAAAAGTCGACCCGCTCCCCGGACCAGAGTCGCACGAGGAGTTCCTCCATCTTATCGGACGGATTTCGACCGAAATTGGGGACGACCATGGGACCATGAAAGGCCACCTGATCCAGACCGACCTGCAGATAAAGAAGCAGCGTGGTGATATCGCTCGACCCCATGAAGATTTTGGGTCGCTTGAGCCGTCCTCGGTCCAGGAGAGGGATCAGCCGACCGGTCCCGGAGCCTCCTCGAGCGCAGATCACGGCTTCAACCTCGGGGTCCGCATACATTCGATAGAGGTCTTCGAGCCTTTCCGCGTCGGTTCCGGCGAGATAGCGCTCGCGCCTTAAGACCGAGGCGCCGAGGCGGACCTTCCAGCCAAGGGCCTCCAGACGCAGCACTCCGCGGTTGAGTTCCTCCTCAGGGACGGTGCCGGCCGGTGCGATCACTCCGACCACAGGGTTGCGTCCGATCCGTGGTGGTTTCATCCCCATTCTTTCATGACGAGATCGTGGATTCTCGGTCGAAACCATCGGATCTTTTCGTTTTGGCGCGACGGATGGATGCGGTTGGTCAAAAGCACCACGACCCTCCCCCGATCCCGGTCGATCCAGAGGGAGGTTCCGGTGAATCCCAGATGGCCCACCGACCGTTTCGAAAAACATGTTCCTGAAGACGAGGGAATCGAGGGTGTGTCCCAGCCGAGCCCGAAGGTTCCCCCCGGCACCTCGCAACGCTCCCAGAACCGTTGAACCGACCGCTGAGGGAAGAGTCCCGATTCGCCTCGGTCTCCCCGTATCCAAGCCGATGCCGCCCGAAATACCCCTTCGGCGGTTCCAAAGAGCCCGGCATGCCCGGCGACCCCCCCCGCCACAAAGGCGTGGTCGTCGTGGACTTCTCCCACCAGGATCCGGTCTCTCCAGGGACAGGCCTCGGTGGGGGCGACCGAGGCGCCCTCCGGCAGGCGCCGGAGCGGATTAAAGATGAGGGAGTCGATTTGAAGAGGTTTCCAGAGCCACTGGTCGGCCAACCGGTCCAAGGAGAGCCCTCCCGAGCGCTCGAGGATCTCTCCCAAGAGGATAAACCCAAGATCGCTATACTCGCTTCTCGTCTCCACGGGATACAGAAGCTCTTCGCGGTGAACCCGTTCATAGAGCACGCGGCGCGCCTCGGGCGTACCGATCCGTCCTTCGCCCCTCCCCTGCCACGCCAACAGCTCCTCATAGAGAGGGCGCCAGGCCGGCAGGCCGCTGCAGTGAGAGAGCAGGTGCCTCAGCAGGACCTTTGATTTGCCGGTCCCGGCCCAAGAAGAAATCCAGCGGGAAACGGGGTCCTCCAAGGAGATCTCGCCGCGCTCGATGAGCTGAAGCGCCACGGCGGCTGTAACCAGCGGCTTGGTGAGGGAAGCGAGATCGAAATAGGTCTTCCCAGAGGTCTCCTCCGACCTCGATCCGGCCTCCGTTCGGCCGAAGGCCCCCTGAAAGACGATCCCCTTCGGGCTGCCCACCAGCAGAACGCCCGCCGGGAAGACCCCTTCGCGGACGGCGTCCTCCATGGCGCGGGTCAGTTCTTCCGATCGGTCGGTCATGCTCAGCTCTCCACCCGCCGGGGTGCGAGGTCAAGAAACAGGTTCACGGGCCAGTGCGGTCAGCAGTTTTTTATGGATGCCGTCGAATCCGCCGCTCGACATCACCAGCACCAGATCCCCCGGAGCGAGACGAGGAGAGATCTGGGTCACGACGGCGTCGGCGGAAGGAAAGTAGTCGGCTTCCCTTCCTCGTCTTCTCAATTCCGCGACGATTTTCTCCGAGTCCAGCCGGGATTCTGGGGCAATGGACTCCACTGCAAAAGGGTTGACCAGGACCGCCCGATCGGCCCCCTGCAAAGCCTCGACGAACTCCGCCTGAAAGATGTTCCGGCGGCTGGTGGCCGAGCGCGGTTCGAAGATCGCCCAAATGCGCCGATTCGGGTATCGGCTCTTGACGGCCTCGACCGTCGCGCACAGAGCCGTCGGATGGTGTGCGAAGTCATCCATGACGATGATGTCGTTCACGACACCGACGATCTCCTGTCGGCGCTTTATCCCGGCGAAACCGAGGAGCCCTTCTTGAATCTTCTCTTTCGAAAGCCCCAAATTCCAGAGCAGGCCGAGAACCCCAAGGGTGTTCTTGACATTGTGCCTTCCCATCAAGGGACTTTCGAAAAAACCGAGGGAGCGCCCTCGATAAAGCACCTCGAAGCGGGTCAGATTCGACTCAAAACAAATCGACCTCGCCAACCAGTCCACCCCTTCCCCCAACCCGTAAGTCTGGACCGGAGCGGCGATGCCCCCGACGACCTGCGCAACCGCCCCTTCCTCGGGAGCGGCCATCAGGAGGCCTTCCGGAGGGAGGAGCCGGGTAAAGCGGGAAAAGGCCGATTTGACGGCGTCAATATCGGGATAGATATCGCCGTGATCGAACTCAACACTGGTCAGGATGGCGTACTTCGGGCGATAATGGAGAAACTTGGGTCCCTTATCGAAGAAGGCGCTGTCGTACTCGTCCCCCTCGACCACGAAGAGGCTCCCAGCGCCCAGCTTATGGCTCCCCTTGAAATTGGTCGCCCATCCTCCAACCATCAACCCGGGATCTGCCCCCGAGGATTCGAGGCTCCAGGCCAAAAGCGCGGTCGTAGTCGTCTTGCCGTGTGTTCCGACCACCACCACCGGGTCTTTGTCTTGGAGAAAAAATTGGCTGAGCGCCTGAGGCATCGACAGATAGGGAACGCCCCGATTCAGCACGGCCAGCGCCTCGGGGTTGTTCTTTCCGACGGCATTCCCGATCACAACAAGATCGGTCCCCGCCGGGATCTGCTCCGCTCGAAATCCCTGAAAACAGGTGATGGCCAGTTCGGCCAAGAGATCACTCATGGGAGGGTAGATGTTCTGGTCTGACCCGGTCACCACGTGGCCGGACCTCTTCAACAGGCCTGCCAATGCCGCCATGCCGGTCCCGCAGATGGCGATCATATGGATTTTTTTCTTACCCGGATGCAGCACGGGATACCTTCGTCGACGCGGCTGGAGGTGCATTTCGGAGTTTTTCAAGTGTACCAGGCGAGTAGGGCTTCGGCAAGAGCGGACCTGCCGATTGCGGCCGTGTAGGAAAAGGGTCCTCCCCGGCCGCAGAGCGAGACGGTTCGAGAAGACGACGCGGGATCAAAGGGAAAACCGGCAAGAGTCCGCTCAAGGCACTCTCACCGATTGGCCGCCTTTCTCACCAAGGTCGACTTGAACAGTTCAGGCTTAAAGTATGCGGAAAATCCTTCCCGGGCGATAAATGAGCTCTTCACGCGCCAGAGCGGGCGGTTGATGACCAGGGCCGCGACCGCGATCTCCGGGGCCTCCAAGGGAGCCATCCCGACAAACCAGCTGTATTTCCCCTTCGGGTCCTCCCCCGTCAACGTCCCGGTCTTCCCCCCGATGGTGATCCCGCGAGGCAAGGCATGGCCCTTGCGGGGACGAAAGGCCTTTCGGGAGGTCCCCTTTACAACGGTGATGGCCATCATCTCCCGCAAGGCCTGGGCCGTCTCCGGCGTGATGGCGGTTGCCAGCAACCTCGGCTGAGCGCTGAAGAGCTCCTCCCCATGTGGACCCGCGATCTTTGAAATCAGATACGGGGCCATCATCTGTCCTCCGTCGGCGATCGATGCCGCGATCATGGCCGCGTGCAAGGGAGAAAGGCCAACGTCCCCGAATCCCGCGGAGCTGTAAGCGAGACTCTGACTTCCCTCGTCGATCTGCGCGCGGCTGATCTGGACCGGAAACTCAAAAGGGATCGGCTGGTTGAAGCGAAAGGCCTCCGCATAGTGCAACAACTTGTTTCGGTCGAGATAACGCAGGGCCGATTTCGCGAAGACCACATTGCAGGATCGCGCCAAGGCTTCGGCAAAGGTCATCGATTCCCGGTCGCGACGGGGATCATCGGTCCAGTTGCGGGGACCGAGCCGATAGATTCCTCCGCGAAAGCGGATTACTGTATCAGGGGAGACCTTTTTCTCTTCCAGCAGCGCCGATGCGGTGACCAGCTTAAAGATGGAGGCGGCGGGAAAGGTGGCGCGCAGGGTCAGGGGATCACTTTGGGCCGGGGCGGAAGAATACTCGACGAGCGCCAAGATCCTTCCCGTGTTCGGATCCATCGCGACGAAGGCACCGTAAGGGACGCGGTATTGGCGAAAGAGGGCCTCCATCGTCTGCTGGAGGGCCACATCAAGGGTATAGTAAAGGGTCACCCCGTTGGGAAAACGGCCGGCATACTGATCTCCTTGGATCGTCCCCAGGTCGAGACGGGATCCCTCGAAGTGCACCCCTCCGTTTTGAACGTGAATGGGGAGACCCGAGAAGGCCTCGGAAGGGGTCTCGGCAGAGACCGGACCGCCAGGGGATAGGGCCAAGGCCAACAGGAGAAACCCCCACCCGAGAGAAAGGACCAGCCCGCCCCTCCAGCTTCCGTTCATTCTCATCTGCCCCATTTGCAATGTCCTCCCGTTCATCCGTCGAGGCTCGCTTCGCCAAAACGCACACCCCCGGTCGACCGGGTGAATCTTGCGTGCACCCTGATCTTGCGAGAGGAGCGAGTCCAAAACCGGCGGATCTCCATCGATCTGCCGCCGCGGAGCGAAACGATTTCGCCGGATTATCGCCGGCGTACATTCGATTTTAATTTCTCACAAATCTCGATGAGCCTTTTTACAGCCTCTTCGGCCCCCGTTCCATCGATCCAGATCCGCTTCTCCCTGGCATGTTCCCCTCTCACGATGCCGAGGCTGGATCGGGAGATCCTCAAGAGCTCGGCGAGATAACGCAGGAGGGCGGCATTCGCCCGCCCCTCCTGAGGAGGTGCGCCGATCTTAATCCGAAAAACGTCCCCGAACCGCCCGACCACTCGGTCTTCGCCGGCGCCCGCCGTCACACGTACGTCCAGAGATCTCCCCACCGGTTTCGAAGTCTCCTTTTCCGTTCGTCTCAACGGCGTTCCTATGAGACCTTGATGACCTTCACCTTCGGGATCGGGCGGTTGTGCTTGCGCATGGTCTGGAAATAACCCCGGACCACGTAGCGGATGTTCTCAAGAACCTCCGCTTCGCTTCTGCCCAAAGTCCGACACCCGGGGAGCGCCGGCACCTCCCCCACAAAGAGCTCCCCTTGTCGCATGATGTACACATAATAACTCATTCGAAACCTCCCGGGCTAGGAAAGTGACTCCTTCTGGGGACGGACGATCTCCTCCTGTCCCTCTCCTTCGTCCCAAAGTAGCGCCCTCTCAAATCCTCGGACATAGCTTCGAAGCTTTTCAATAAACAGGTCCCGCTGGCGGCGCAGATCGAAAATCTCGCCGTGCAGGTGGGAGAGCTCCGCCGTCGCCGCACGGATCAGTCCCTCGGCCTTGAGTTCAGCCTCTTTGAGGATCAGCTCGCCCTCCTTCTGGGCGTTTGCCTTCATCTCATCCATGATCTTCTGGGCGGACACCAACGCGTCGGTCAAGGCGCCTTCCTTTTTCTTGAGCTCGTTGTGGGTACTCTCCAGGGCGAGCAGCCGCTCGCGAAACTCCATGTTTTCCCTGGCGAGCACCTCAAACTCCCGGGCAACGGTCTCAAGAAAGAAATCGACTTCTTTTCGGTCGTAGCCCCGAAAGCTCGATCCGAAGGTGGCCTGACGGATATCCAGCGGTGTCAGTTTCATCAATATGCCTCCCTCTCCCCCGGCGAAGAAATTCCATTTAAACGGATCCTCCTAGCCAAACCGTCCCGCAATTTGGTAAAGCGAGGACACCAGGAAGCGCTGCAAGAACATGATCAAGAGAATCACAATCATCGGCGAGATATCGATTCCAAGGCTGTAGGTCCCCAGCATTCGACGGATCGGATCGAGGACCGGTTCGGTCACCTTGTAGAGAAACTGGACGATGGGATTGTAGGGATCCGGATTGACCCAGGAAATCAAGGCCCGGATCACGATCATCCACATATAAGCATACAGCAGATAATCAAGGACCCAGGCCAGCGCACTTAGAAAGTTTCCAGCAACAAACATCCACCCCTCCTTCGGCGCTCTTCGTCTCCCCCGTCTCCTCAGGCATGCAAGCGGCCCAGCTCTTCGGAGCGCCGGGTGGCCGCCTCGACCGCGGCGATCAGGGCGGCACGCACGCCCGCCGTTTCCAGCAGGTGAAGGCCGGCGATCGTGGTCCCGCCGGGTGAGGCGACCATATCTTTGAGCTTGCCCGGATGTTCTTGTGTCTCAAGGAGCATCCGAGCCGATCCTAAAACGGTTTGGGCCGACAGAGACAACGCCACCTCCCGGGGCAGTCCCATCTTGACTCCGCCGTCCGCCAGCGCCTCGATCATCACAAAAACAAAGGCGGGGCCGCTTCCGGACAGACCGGTAACCGCATCCAGGTACCGCTCCTCCAGGATCACGGTGCGTCCGATCGAGTTAAAGACATTGACCGTCACGGCCAATTCCTGCGCAGAAACGCCGACGCCGGGCGACAGCGCCGTCGCCCCTTCCCTGACCAGTGCAGGGGTATTGGGCATCGCCCGAATCACCTTGGCCGTTTTATCCAGGCCCGCCAGGATCCGCCCGATCGGAGTGCCGGCTACCACCGAGACCAAAAGTTTTTCGGGTTTAATCTCCTCCCGGATCTCCCGAAGGATCAGATCGATCACCAAAGGCTTCACCCCCAGAACCACCAGGTCGGATTGAAAGACCGCCTCGGTGTTGCTCAGGGTCGTCCTGATCCCATATCGTTCCTTCATCGTTTGAAGGCGATCGCGGGAGGTATCCGAGGCCAGGATCTCCTCCTTCTTGTAGAGGTCGGCGGAGAGGATCCCTCTGATAATCGCCTCGACCATATTTCCGGCGCCGACAAAGGAGATCCGTCCCGGCCGGCGCATACCCCGCTTCATCGCCTCTCTCCAAAAATGGCCGTACCGACGCGGACCAACGTCGCTCCCTCTTCGATGGCCACCTCGAAATCTGATGACATCCCCATGGAGCACTCCTTCAAACCGAACCGCTCCGAGAGCTCCCAGAGGGCCCGAAAGTAGGGACGCGAGTCCTCCGGGATCCGAGGGGGCGGCGGGATGGTCATCAATCCTTGCACGGACAAATGAGGAAGCCCCCGGATCTGCTCCAATCCCTTCTCCACCTCATCTCTTAAAAAGCCCTGCTTCGTCTCCTCCGCAGAGAGATTGACCTGCAGCAGGACCCCCTGGCTCACTCCCGAGCCGGAGGCCAGCCGGTCGATCTCTCGGGCCAAGGGAACCGAGTGGACCGATTGGATCAAATCAAAATGGCCCACGGCTGCCTTCACCTTATTGTGCTGGAGATGCCCGATGAGATGCCACTTCACCTCTCCTTCGAAGGCGTCCATCTGCGCGAGCGCTTCCCGTTTTTCCAGGGCCTCGCGGACACGACTCTCCCCGAACAGGGTCGTCCCCGAGACGACACCGGGAAGGCGGGCCGCCTCTACCCCCTTGGTCACGATCACCAGCCGGACCGAACCCGGGGGCCGTCGGCTCTGACCGATCGCGTGAGCGATTCGATCGCTGACTTCCTGAAGTCTTTCCGTGGCCTCCATCGGCTCCCTTCGAGGACGCGCCCGTAGCGTTCAGGTGAGCTTCAGACCGCTGATCATGTTTCCCCGAAGCCCGCCTTCGCGACGATATGAATAGAACCGCTCGACATGGCAAGCCGTGCAGAGCGAGGCGCTGTAAATCCGCTCGGGATGCACCCCTATGGCCAGAAGCTGGTGACGGTTCAGGGCCGCCAAGTCGAGCCTCGCGTGATCCGGTCCGTGTGGCCGGAGGATCTCTCCAGGCATTGCAGAAAGGCGATCCAAGACCTCTCTCCCCACCTCATAACAGCACGGACCGATGGACGGGCCGATTGCGACATGGAGATCTTCCGCGCGTCCTCCAAAGGCTTCCAAAAGGGCCTTCACAACCTGGGGGCCGATCTGCTCAACGCTCCCCCGCCACCCGGCATGGGCGGCCCCGATCGCCCGCCGGCTCGGGTTGAAAAAAAGGAGGGGAACACAATCGGCAGTGGAAACCGTGAGAAAAATTCCAATCTGATCGCTGATTAAGGCGTCCCCCTCCCCGAGAAGAGAGGAGGAAAGGGGCTTCTCTTCTACGCGAATAACCTGATGACCGTGGACCTGCTTGAGGCGGGCTGCGGGTCCGATCTTTTCAAGATCAGACCAGGAAAATCCTCGTACGCCAAAAAAGTGGAAGAGACCGGCGCCCCCGAACCCCGACAACTGTCCGACATGGGGCCGATCCATTTGTGTCCAAGCCTCGGTGATCATCCGGCGTAACTCATTATATCATAAGGTGATGAACTGGAAAGTAAAAGGCCATTTCTAAGAATCCGGCTCGGGGGATCTTATTGAATCAGTCTGCCTGTTTTCTCATAAAGGTCGGGACATCCCACTGTTCTTCACCGGCCTCAAGGTGAATCACTTTGCGCGCGGGGATTTCCCGCAAGAGGGGGCTCTTGCTCACCGGACGCTCCATCGGCTTTTTGGCCCGGGCGGCGATCTCCTCCACTTCCGATTTGGCTTCCCGTTCGAATCCCGTGGCGATCACCGTGACCCGGACGTCCTCCGAAAGATCCTCCTGGACGACGGAGCCGAAGATGATGTTCGCTTCGGGATCGACAATCTCCTGGATAATCGAAGAGGCCTCGGTCACCTCGTGCAGGGAGAGATCGGATCCTCCCGAAATATTGATCAGGACCCCCCGGGCCCCTTCGATCGAGCCGTCCTCCAGAAGAGGGCTGTTCATCGCCTTCTGGGCGGCCTCGACAGCCCGATGGGCCCCTTTCGACATCCCCATCCCCATCACCGCCCTCCCCATGTGCGACATCACCGTACGCACGTCGGCAAAATCGACGTTGATCAAGCCGGGGGTCGTGATCAGGTCCGAAATCCCTTGTACCGCTTGGCGCAGCACATCGTCGGCCACCTGGAAAGCCGCCTTCAGCGGGGTCCCCTTTTCGACCACGCTCAAGAGACGCTGGTTGGGGATGACGATCACGGTGTCACAGGCCTTGCGAAGTTCCCGAATTCCTTCGTCGGCCCTTTGCAGCCGCTTGGCTCCTTCAAAGAGAAAGGGTTTTGAAACAACCGCGACGGTGAGCGCACCGACCTCTCGGGCGATGGAGGCGATGATCGGGGCGGCACCCGTCCCCGTTCCTCCCCCCATCCCCGCCGTCACGAAGACCATATCCGCGCCACTCAGCATCTCGCGGATCTGGTCGGTGTCCTCCAGGGCCGCCTCTCTGCCGACCTGCGGATTGGCCCCCGCCCCCAGTCCGCGGGTCAGGCGAGCCCCAAGTTGCAGCTTGTTTCCCGCCCGGGAGAGCCCCAGTGCCTGCAGATCGGTGTTGGCCGCGATAAAGTCGATCCCTTCCACACCGTAAGAGATCATGCTGTTGACCGCATTGCACCCTCCTCCTCCCACACCCAGCACCTTGATCTTCGCCCCGTCCCTTGCGGATTCTTCCTCGAAGAGAAACATAGATCCTCCTTCTCGATTTTTTTTTAGCTCTCCCCCAAATCGCTTTCTCCCTGCGCTTTGATCCATCTCTTTAGAAGAACTCCCTGACCCAACTGCGCATCCGGCGTCCCATCTTCTGAAGCATTCCTCCCCGACCCGTCCGGGCCTCCTCTTTATCTTGATTTCTCTGCGCATAGAGAACCAGCCCGACCCCGGTGGCGTAAATGGGGCTGCTGACCACATCGACCAGCCCGCCGACCCCGACCGGCGATCCCTTTCGCACCGGCAGGTTGGTCATCTTCTCCGCGATCTCCACCATGCCATGCAGACAGGAGGTGCCGCCCGTGATCACTACCCCAGAGGCCAGACGCTCCTCGTAACCCGTTTTTTGAATCTCGCGGGCGACCAGACTGAAGATCTCCTCCGCCCTCGGTTCAATGATCTCCGCCAACAGCTGCCGCGAAAGTATTCGCGAGGGCCTTCCCCCGACGCTGGGAACTTCCAAGCTCTCGTCATTCTCAACAAGGATCGTCATCGCACAGCCGTAGCGGATCTTGATCTTCTCTGCATCGGCCGGTGGGGTGCGAAGTCCGATGGCGATGTCGTTCGTGAGGTGGTTGCCACCAACACCGATCACGGCCGTATGCCGAATACTCCCTTCGACAAAAATCGCCAGATCGGTGGTCCCCCCCCCGATGTCGACCATCGCAACCCCCAGTTCCCTTTCCTCGGGAGACAGGACCGCCTCGCTGGAGGCGAGAGGCTGGAGCACAATTTCCAGCACCTCCAACCCCGCGCGGTTGACACTCTTGACGATGTTTTGGGCCGAGGTCACGGCGCCGGTAATAATATGCACCTCCGCCTCAAGGCGGACCCCCGACATCCCGAGCGGATCCTTGATCCCATCCTGGTCGTCGACGATGAACTCCTGCGGAAGAACGTGCAGGACCTCCCGGTCAAGCGGAATCGCAACGGCCCGCGCCGCGTCGATCACCCGCCGGACATCGGCCCGGCTGACCTCGTGGTCCTTGACCGCAATGACGCCCCGGCTATTGAGGCCTTTGACGTGTCCCCCCGCGATTCCGGTATAGACCGCGTTGATTTGCACCCCGGCCATCAGTTCGGCCTCTTCCACCGCGCGCTTGATCGAATCGACCGTGCTCTCGATATTAATCACCATACCCTTCTTGAGTCCCCTGGACGGGTGGGTTCCGATTCCGATCACATCGATGCGGCCGTCCTGCACAAGCTCACCGACAATGGCGCAAATCTTGGTCGTCCCGACATCGAGCCCGACGACGATATTTTCCCGCTTACCCATCTCGCTCCCCTTCTGGCACATCGGCCGGCATCGATCAAGGCACAACTCGCGAACCTTAACCCGGCCTCTTTGGTCGGTTATCGACTCACCAGCCGAACCACCACTTGACCCTTAAAGCGCAAGTCGACTTCCCGAGCGCTCTCCCCCTTCTCCTCCAGATCCTTCATCACCTGAAGAAGCCATCGAGATTTTTCCGGGTAATTTCCGATCCCCCAGTGGACAAAGAGCCCGTCCCAATGAACGGCGAGATCGTCCCGCTCGCCCAGCTCGACCGGCGCGGGCCGATCCGGGTGGAAGGAAGCCAGAAAGTGCGCGAGTGAAATACCCTCGCGGATCCGTTCGGGGCCCAGGCTCCCCTTCCCCTCCAGGCGCGGGAGATCTGGAGACGGACTCGTCTGGCGGACGGACCGGGAGCTCAGCGACTCCAGGGCGTTTCCCTCCCCGTCGATCAAATCGTCCTGTGGTCCTCGGCTCAGAAGGGCCACGGGGACGCGCTCCTTCAGAGCGATGACGATCCGATAGGGAAATTCCCGACGAACAGCAACTTGCTCGAGACCCGGTTCCCTCTCCATGCGCGAGACGATCTCTTTGAGGGAGATTCGGAAGATGTTCCGGCCGACGAGCGGCCCGAGCTCTTCGGAGAGGACCTCTGGGCGAAGCCGTTTAATCCCCTCCCACCGAACTTCCCGAATCGTGAATAGGGGGAGATCTAAGACTCGGCGCACCCCAAGGCTCGCCGCAAAAAGCCCCAGCGCCATTAAGAAGGCGGGCAGAACAATGCGCCGAGCAACCCCGTCTTTGAGCCTCGAGCCCTTGCCGGCTCCTCGCCGCCTCCCGCGTGAAACCGGGGAGCCCATCCACGACCGTCCGGGTCCCCGGCGCGATCGCGACCTCCTTAGTCGCAGTCTTTCCATTTCCTCCCCGAACGCTTGGGCCCTGGCCGAAACGACGTGCTCACGTCACAGAGAGCACGAGATCGCGCTCTTTAGAATCCGTTCGACCAGCTCCTCGAACCCAATTCCCGTCCCGCGCGCAATCTCGGGAAGCAGGCTGGTCTCGGTCATCCCCGGAAGGGTATTGACCTCCAAAACATAGGGATCCCCGGCGCCGTCCACCATGAGATCGACCCGGCTGTATCCCCTGCACTCCAGCGCCTGATGAGCTTTGAGCCCCCAATCCAAGATCTGCCGATAGAGGGAATCCGGCAGCGGCGCGGGAAAGAGATGCTCAGACATCCCGGGGGTGTATTTGGCCGTGTAATCGTAAAACGCGCCCTTCGGCCGGATTTCAATCGCCCCGAGGGCCCGCTCTTCAAGGATTCCAACCTGCACCTCTTTCCCCTGGATGTACTTCTCGATCAAAATATTCGGTCCGAAATCGAACGCCCCCTCCAGAGCCGGGCCGACCTCTCCAGCCCGACGGACGATGCTGATTCCGACGCTGGAGCCCTCCCGGGAAGGCTTCACCACAAAGGGAAAACCGAAGGGAAGCCGGTCGATGTCGAAGCGGTCCCGTCGTCTCAGGGCGACAAACTCCGGAACCGGAATTTCGCAATAGAGAAACATCTTTCTAGAGGCGATCTTGTCCATCCCCAGGGCGCTCGCCAGGATGCCGGAACCCGTGTAGGGAATGCCCATCATTTCAAGGAGTCCCTGAACGGTCCCATCCTCCCCGTATCGGCCATGAAGGGCGATAAACGCGAGCTCGACTCCTTCGTCCCGAAGGCGAAAAGGAAGATCCGGGCCGACATCGATTGCGATCGCCCGGTATCCGCTCCGCTTCAACGCGTTCAAAACGGCCTCCCCGGTCTTCAGTGAGATCTCCCGCTCGGCGGAGACTCCCCCCATCAATACCCCGATCTTTTTTGCGGTCAGAGGCATATCGGTCAATTCTCCGCCTCTTTGCCGACCACTCGGACCTCCGTCTCAAGGGTCACCCCGAACCGGTCTAAAACCGATCGACGGGCCAGATCGATGAGCTCCAGCACATCAGAAGCGCAGGACCCACCCCGATTTACGATAAAATTCGCATGACGCTCGGCAATCTGCGCCCCTCCCCGCTGGACGCCCTTCAGTCCCGCCAATTCAATGAGCCTTCCCGCATAGTCCCCCGGCGGGTTTTTGAAAACCGAACCGACGTTGGGGAACGAAAGCGGCTGGGTCTCCCGGCGGCGTAAGAGCAGAATCCGCGCCCGCTCCTCGATCACCTCAGGACTTGACGGGCGGAGCCGAAAGAGCGCCCCGATCACGAGGCCCCAGGGGAGATCCGAGGAACGATAGCCGAAGGGAATCGACGCGGCGGGGATCACGAGCAGATCTCCTCCCTTTCCGACAACCGTGAGCTCCTCGAGGAGGTCTTTCGTCTCGGCCCCCGGAATCCCGGCGTTCATCACCACCGCACCCCCCACCGTTCCCGGAATTCCGACGGCGAACTCCAGTCCTGAAAGTCCTTGGGCCTGCGCCCGGAGCGAAAGCCTGGGATAGCCCATCCCCGCTTCGGCGTAGATGCGGTCCGCTCCCTGGTCGCGACAACCCGAAAACCGGGTGAGATTCACGACAATCCCCGGCAGCCCGCCGTCTCTTACCAGAAGGTTACTTCCGGCCCCCAGAGGAAAGAGGGAAACCCCCTCTGCTTCGGAGCGCTTCACCAATTCGATCAACTCCCCGCACCGGGTGGGGAAGACCATCGCCTCAGCCGGCCCGCCGATCCCGAGCGACGTGTGGCGAGACATCGGTTCGTTCCACTGGATTTCTCCTGCATATCCGCGAAGAACCGAACGCGCGCTCACAGCTCCTCCAGGAGGCTCTTTCCAACCTTCCAAATATCACCCGCTCCCAGTGTGATGACCATCTCACCGCCGCGAAGAATCCCGGCGAGATATGGGGGAATCTCGGAAGCCTTCTGGAAGAACTCGACGGAAGGATGACCCTTCTCTCGGATCTTCTGAAACAATTTCTCGCCGCTGATCCCCGGGAGGGGCCGCTCTCCGGCCGGATAGATCTCGGTCAGGACAACTCGGTCGGCCTGCGTAAATGCATCGGCGAATTCCTCAAGCAGATCACGGGTCCGGCTGTAACGGTGCGGCTGGAACACGACGACCAGGGGGCGATTCCATCCGCGCCGAGCGGCTGCAAGGGTGGCCGTAATCTCCGTCGGGTGGTGCCCATAATCGTCGATCACCAAGATCCCCCGTTTCTCTCCTCGGTAGTGAAAGCGCCGCTCGACCCCCGAATAGCCGAGCAGGGCCTCCCGGATCGTCTCGAGTGGGATCGAGAGTTCCAGCCCGACTGCCAACGCGGCAAGGGCGTTGGCGACGTTGTGCAGCCCCGGGATAGGAAGGACAAACCGGCCGAGTTCTTCTCCCTTGAACAGGACCGAAAACGCGCTCTTGAATCCTTCGCTCTCCACCCCGTACGCCATGTAGTCGGCTCCCCCGATCAGGCCATAGGTCACATATCGCTTCTCGATGCGCGGAATCATTTGCCGGATCGCCTCCTGATCGGCGCACAGGACCGCCAGCCCATAGAAGGGAACCTTGTTGACAAAGGTCAGAAATGCCGAACAGAGCGCCGAGAATTCTTTGTAGTGATCAAGGTGTTCTCGATCGACGGTGGTGACCACGGCCAGGGTCGGGGAGAGCTTCAGAAATGAGCCATCGCTCTCATCGGCCTCGGCCACCAGAAACTCCCCCTCTCCTTTTTTCGCGTGACTTCCGAGGCTGTTGACCTTCCCGCCGATGACCGCCGTCGGATCCAGCCCCCCCCGCGCCAGGACCGCCGCGATCAGGGTCGTGGTGGTGGTCTTCCCGTGTGCCCCGGCGACGGCGATCCCATACTTCAACCGCATCAGCTCCGCGAGCATTTCGGCCCGGGGAATGACGGGGACTCCCTTCTGGCGTGCCGCGACGATCTCAACATTGTCCGACGAGATCGCCGAGGAATAAACGACGACCTCAGCCCCGTCGACTTGTTCGGCTCTATGGCCGATGAAGACCTTCCCGCCGAGATCGCCCAGGCGGAGGGTCTGGCCGGAGGAGGAGAGGTCGGAGCCACTGATCCGGTATCCAAGATTGATCAGGATCTCCGCGATACCGCTCATTCCCGCCCCCCCGATTCCGACAAAATGGATATGGTGGATCTTTCGAAACACCGCGCTGTTCCTTATAGGAGTCCCTTGCACGCCTCAACGATCTGCTCGGCCGCGCGCGGTCTGCCCAATTTACCCGCCGCCTCACCCATTCTCGAGAGGCCCGCCGGATCCGATAGGAGGTCCAGGACCGCCCCCGCCAACCGCTCGGCGTTGAGCTCTTTTTGGATCAGGACCCTCCCGCCGCCCGCCTCTTCAACCGCCCGGGCATTCTCCTCCTGATGACCCAGCGCATGGGGAAACGGGATTAACACCGAAGGAAGCCCCAGCGCTGTGAGCTCTCCCAGGGTCCCCGCACCGGCCCGTCCGATGACCAGATCGGCCTCGGCATAGACAGACGCCATGTCATCGATGAAGGCCTCCACCCGAGAGCGGACGCCGGCCTCCCGATAAGCCGACTGGACCCACTCGAGGTCCATTTTTCCCGTCTGATGGATCACCCGCAGCCGCTCTTTGATCGCCATCAACCGCGGGAGCGCGGAAACCATGCCCTGGTTAATCGCGTGCGCCCCCTGGCTCCCGCCCAAGACCAACAGAGTAAGATCTTTCTTCGCCACGCGGTGAAGAGCCAGAATCTCGGGGCGAACCGGTATTCCGAGGACTTCGACCCGCCGGCTCCGGAGATACCGGCGGGAGGCGGCGAAGGCGACCACGACCAGCGAGCAGAACGGGGCCATGACGCGGTTGGCCAGGCCAGGCCGGACGTTGGGTTCCAGAATGACCCGTGGAATCGCCAGGGATGCCGAGGCCATGACGACCGGAACCGAAACATACCCTCCCACGCCGATCACCAGTTGAGGCGAAAAGCGCTGCAAGAGACTCCGAGCCTCGAAAAAACCCTTTGAAACCCGCCCCAGGGCTTGCAATCGAGCCACAACCCCCTTTCCGACAAATCCGCTCGCCGACACGACTGCGAACGGAAACCCCTTCTCGGGAACCAGATCGGCCTCCATCCCTCCGGCCGTACCCACGAAGAGAACCTCGACATTGGGATCCGAGGCCCTGAAGGCCGTGGCGACCGCGATCCCCGGATACAGGTGCCCGCCTGTTCCTCCGCAGGCAACGACCAGGCGGATGACTCTCCCCATCTTTCTTCTCTCAACCTCTCGGACCACCCTTCAGATCCCGGATGCGGTCGGGACGCAGCCCACCGGAACAGGGGCGCTTGGAGATGTTGTAGAGCAGACCCATCGCGAACAGGTTCACCAGCAGCGATGAACCCCCATAGCTGATCAATGGAAGGGGCAGCCCCTTGGTGGGGAGAAGGCCCGTGACCACCCCCATGTTCAAGAGCGCCGGAAGGACAATCATGAGGGTCAACCCCGCCGCCAGAAGGTAGCCGAAGGGGTCGTCGGTCCTCATCGCCAAGCGCAAACCCTTCTGAAGTAAAAAGGTAAAAAACCCCACCAGTGCCAACGTCCCCAGGAGTCCCAGCTCCTCTCCGACCACGGCAAAAATGAAATCCGTATGCGGCTCCGGAAGATAAAAAAGTTTCTGTTTTCCCTCTCCCCAACCCATCCCGAACGTCCCTCCTCCCCCCAGGGCCAGGTAGGATTGGATAATC
>Ga0070733_10000387_pt1 | contig 36814 bp, 26 predicted proteins | sample Coa_R1_9_FD_66450 | JGI IMG/M metagenome (GOLD analysis project Ga0070733, IMG submission 66450) | Surface soil microbial communities from Centralia Pennsylvania, which are recovering from an underground coalmine fire - Coalmine... | ecosystem: Environmental > Terrestrial > Soil > Unclassified ... | reverse complement strand
CCGGCGAGTTCTTCGAGGCTGCGCCAGTATTCGGGACCAGTCTTCTCTTGCTCGATCTGGGCAGCGTCGTGCGCCGTGGCCTGGTCGATGCGCGCGCGAACGTCGGCGAGATCAAGTTTGCCGTGGCTGGGGCAAACATCCTCACGCTTCGATTTGTTTTGCTCGTCCATTTCTGTCGTCCCTACGGGACTTGTTCTACGATTTGCACTTTACCCGGCACTTACGTGCCGGGCTATCATCTGTCGCCCCTACGGGGCTTGAACTCAGCGGTGACAGGTGCTGCAGGTTGTAATGTCTTTCACGCTGCGAACGTTATATTTCTTCAATAGCGCGGCCCCTAGCTCCATCTGATCGGTAAAGCCCTGTCCATCTACAACAACGGGATTCGGGCCCGTTGGCTGCTGGTAGCGCATGTTGAATACCTCCGAACGCGGGCGCAGATTTTTCTCGGGCGCGCGGTGGCAGCCGAGGCACCACTCCATCTGCAGCGACTCCTGCTGATACATCAGCGGCATCTGGTCGACGGGACCGTGGCAGGTGTTACAACCGACTCCTTTATTGATGTGAATGCTGTGATTGAAATATACAAAGTCGGGAAGCTGATTCACCCGCGTCCACTGCAGCGACTCGCCCGACTTGTAACTGGCGCGAACGGGCTCGAGCAACTGGGCGTTGGTCCAGATTTGCGAATGGCAATTCATGCAGGTCTTCGTGGGAGGAATGCCGGCGAAGTTCGAGGTCTCAACCGAAGTGTGGCAGTAGCGGCAGTCGATACCTAGTCCGCTGACGTGGTGCTGGTGGCTGAACGGCACGGGCTGCGGCTTGCGCACGCTGGCGTAGGTGACGTAGGGCGAACGCTGAACTTCCATCGCCATCCAGGATAACGCGGCGATCACAAAGACCGCGCCAAAGATAGTGGCCCGGGACAGAGTATTCGTGCTGCGATGAAAAATCTGCGACATTCTCTTATGAAATCTGGCTGAAGAGACCCGGTGGAGCGTCCGCTAAAATGTTGACCCTGGTTCGATACGACGAAAAGAAAACCACCCACTGGTTTTCTGAGTTGGTTATGAAACTGGAAATTATAAATACTTCAATGGAGTTTGTCGCGGATTTTTGGGTTTCGCAGAAGAAAAAAATCTGAATCGGACGGAACAGAGAAAACGTTGAGTTTTCAATGTCTGGGCGATCGTGAACCCATCAATCGCAACGCTAAACTCGCCGGCGCGCTAGCGCAGATTCATAACGAGCAGTTTGGGCTCGGTCATTTCTTCGATCGCGTAACGCAGGCCTTCACGGCCGAGACCCGAATCTTTCACGCCGCCGTAGGGCATGTGGTCGATGCGGAACGAGGGCACGTCGCCGGCAATCACGCCACCGACTTCCAGTTCTTCATAGGCCTGGAACAGAAGTTTTGCATCGCGAGTAAAGACGCCCGCCTGCATGCCGTAGGAAGAGTGGTTCACCTTGCGCAGCGCGTCGTCGAAATCTTTGTAAGGCTCAACCGTCACGACAGGACCGAAAATTTCCTGGCAGTTCACCTTCATATCGGGCTTGGTGCCGGTGAGCACGGTAGGCTCGACGATAAGATTCTTCCGGCCACCGCCGCAGAGCAAGCGCGCCCCGGCGTGCACGGCTTCTTCGATCCAGGCTGTCGTGCGGATCGCGTCACTTTCGCGGATCAAGGGGCCCACGTCAGTCGACTCATCGAGCGGATCGCCCATCTTCAGCTTCTTCACGCCTTCGACCAGAAGATCAGTGAACTTTCCGTAGACCGAATCCTCGACCAGAATGCGCTGCACCGAAATGCAAGTCTGTCCGGCATAGGCAAAGCCGCCCGTGACGCAGCGTTCGGCAGCGTAGGCGAGATCGGCGTCGCTGTGGACGATGACGGCGGCGTTGCCACCAAGTTCGAGAACGACTTTCTTCTTCCCAGCGCGGCGTTTGATATCCCAACCCACGGGCACACTGCCGGTGAAGCTGATGAGCTTGATGCGGTCGTCGGTGATCAGCAGGCCGGCGTCTTCGTTCGAGAGCGGAAGCACGTTGAGTCCACCATCAGGCCAGCCGGCCTGTTGAACGCACTCCGCCAGAAGCAGCGAGCAGAGCGGAGTCTGGGGCGCAGGCTTCAGCACCATAGGGCAGCCGGCGGCAATCGCAGGGGCAACTTTGTGCGCCACAAGATTGATGGGGAAATTAAACGGCGTGATGCCGGCGATCGGTCCCAGCGGAAAGCGGCGCACGATGCCCCAGCGTCCGGCGGTAAATTCCTGCCAGTCGAGCGGAAGAAATTCGCCGTAGATGCGGGTGCTCTCTTCGGCGGCTACGTTGAAAGTAAAAATCGCGCGTTCGACTTCGATGCGCGCGGCCTTGATGGGCTTGCCGGCTTCCTGGGCGAGTGTGCGCGCGAATTCCTCCTTGCGCTCGGCCATCGACGCGGAAATCCGCCGCAACACGCGTTGGCGCTCGAACGCCGGCAGGCGGCGTGTGGTGCCGAAAGCCTTGACGGCGGCGGCAATGGCGGACTCGGCATGTTCGCGGCGTCCTTGGACCACGCGGGCAATCAGGCTGCCGTCGTACGGGGCATGAATCTCGACGACGTCGCCGTCTTCGTGCCACCGGCCATCTACGAAGAAACCGTGCGTTGCAACCGGCGCGATCGTCATTTCTGGCATGGTGTCTCCCTGGCCCCGAGCAGAACCGACTCTAACGATTATAGGACTTTTGGATTGGCGGGATGCAGCGTAGCTTATGAAAAAAGGCTTAACCACATGGGACACGAGCAAGCACAGGGAAGGCTTCACTTTTCTTTACAATGGACTCTGCTTCATGACGACGACCTCGATGACAATCGGCGAACTGGGGTTGCGCATTCGGCGCAGAGAAATCTCTCCAGTCGAGATCGCTCGCGCGTGCCTGGACAGCATCGAGAAGCTGAATCCCGCGCTCAACGCATTTATTACGGTGATGGCTGAGTCTGCGCTGGCGGAGGCGCGTATTGCCGAGGGCGAGATTCTGCGCGGCGAATGGCGCGGGCCGCTGCACGGCATTCCGGTGGCGTTGAAGGATCTCATCGATACGGCTGGAATTCGGACGACCGCGGCTAGTGCGCTATGTAAGGACCGCGTTCCGAATCAGGATGCCGAGGTCGTTCACCGCTTGCGACAAGCCGGGGCGGTGATTCTCGGAAAGAACAATCTGCATGAGTTCGCTTACGGCGGCAGTTCGCTGGTCAGCTATTTTGGCGACGTTCACAATCCGTGGGATGTGGCGCGGATTGCGGGCGGATCATCGGGAGGATCGGCGGCAGCGGTCGCCGCAGGTCTCGTCTACGCTGCAATCGGCACCGACACTGCGGGATCGATTCGCGAACCGGCCGCTCTTTGTGGCTGCGTGGGCTTGAAGCCGACCTACGGGCGCGTATCGAGCCGCGGAGTGATTCCGCTGTCCCGCTCGCTCGACCACGTTGGCCCGTTCACCGCTTCGGTTGGCGATGCGGCCATCGTTCTTCAGGCGATTGCGAGATACGATCCGGCGGACATTACTTCATCTGATGTTCCCGTGGCGGACTATGTTGGGGTTTTGCGCGACGGTGTTGCGGGATTGCGCGTGGGCGTGCCCCGCGAATATTTCTTCGACGACCTCGATCCGGAAGTGGCATCGGCGATGGAGCACGCGCTGCGGAGAATCGAGGGTCTTGTTGCTGAGATAAAGGAAGTTCGGCTAAACGTTCCCACCGATCGCACGCTGCAAGCGGCCGAGGCCTACGCTTATCACGCGGAAAGTGCCGCTCGCAACCCAGAGTTGTACGAGCCCGAAACGTTGCGCCGCATTCGCAGCGGTGAGGCGGTGACTGCGGCGGAGTACATTCAGCGGCGCCGCGATTTGGAGGAAGCTCGCCGTGGTATTTCCAACACCTTCGCCGATGTCGACGTATTGGTGACTCCGACTACGCCTATGCCCGCTCCGACGATTGCTGAGCTGAAAGCTGATCCCTCGGCGCTGCGTCCAGCCGAACTCCGACTGTTGCGTAACACGCGTCCGTTCAATGTCTGGGGATTGCCCGCGATCTCAGTCCCTTGCGGCTTCACGCAAAGCGGATTACCCATCGGGCTGCAGATCGCTGGGCCGCACTGGCGCGAGGACTTGGTGCTGCGGTTGGCTCACGCATACGAGCAGTCCACAGCGTGGCACAAGAGAAAACTCGCATAGCGCGGACGCATGCGCCCGCGCTCGAAACGAAGCGAGGTATGTGCCCATCCGCGGATGAGGGCGTCCGGAGTTCCACGATGCGCGCTCAGTCCACCGTCCTTACATCATCCGGCAGAGTCAGCACGAATTCGCATTTGCCGGTGACCACGGAGCATGAAAGGGTCCCGCGGCGGAGGACTTTTAGCGGAGTGTCGTCGGGGAAGGTGAAATGGTAGTCGGCGGTGCGGAGCGCTTCGGTGTAGGACTTCAACTTTTCGTCTCCGCTCACAAATTTAACGGCGTCGACCTTGCCGCCGGTGCCGGTGCCGCGGCTCAGCAGGATAAAGAAATCTGCGTTGCCTGTCTGGGTGGCTTTGCCTGCGTCGATCGTGCTGAGATGCTGCAGTTCGTCTTTGTAGCGGGCGACAGCGGCGTCCGCTTTGGCGTCGCCTCCAGCCAGTGAGGCCAGCCGGTCGCGGGTTTCGGGAATGGGGCGCAGACCGTTCATCGACAGCGCATAGGTGCGCAGAGCGCGGTCTTTGTCGCCGCGCTTCTCGTAGATTTGACCGAGGTGGTCGCCCACTTCGCCGTGGTGACCAAGTCCCCACGCGGCGGCGACGTATTTTTCGGCCTGGTCGTAATTGCCTTCGCCGAAGTGCACCCAACCCAGCGTGTCCCAGTAAGCGATCAACGAACCCACCAGTTGCAAGTCCTGCGGCGTCAGCCGGTCGAGCGTAATGTTTCGCATGGCCGCGGCCGTCGCTGACACGGAGGACTCGGCGTATTGCTGGGCGCGATCCAGATGTGACTTCTTCAGTGAGAGCTGGTAGGCAATGTTATTCCACACCAGTGGCGTAGCCGAAAGTTCGACCGCGTGGTCGAACGCCGCCAGCGCTTTGTCGTCCTGGCCCAGATTGAGGTAGGCATCGCCCAGGCTCACCTGCAAGGTGGCACTGTCTTGCCCCGCGCTGTCGGGCGTGAGCGACGCGGCCTTCTCCAACTCGGGCACGGCTTCGTTGTACTTGTGCCACTCGGCGTACATGGAGCCCAGGTAGGTATGGGCGTAGCGGTCGAGCGGATTGCTCTCGAGTTGCTTGTTAAACGCTTTCACCGCGTCTTCATACTTGCGCTCATTCCAATAAACGCGGCCGAGGTAGTTGTAGGCAAACTCGTCGTAGGGATTGACTTCGAGTTGCTTCTGGAAAGCGGCGACCGCCTGATCGTTGTCGCGCATCGCGAAATACACGAGGCCGAGGCTGTTCCAGGCAACTTTGTTCTTGGGGTCGGTCTCCGTTGCCCGCTTCAACAGCGCAATGGCCACGGGAAAGTTGCCGCCATCGGCAGCAGCGCGCGCGCTGTCGACCAGGTCGTCGGCCTTCATGTCGGCGGGAGGAACTGGCGCTCCGGCCGTGGTGTTTTCCACCGACAACTGCTGCGCGAGATCGGCGCCCACGGCGCGGCGGAACGATTCGTAGTCCGCTGCCCGGGCGACGGGAAGTTCGCTCTGGCGGAGAGTTAATCTTCGGCCGGCGGTAAAGACTCCGGCGTCAATTTTGTACGTGGCTTCGTATTCCGCGTAATCACGCTTCAGCGCAAACGCCAGCGGTGAGTGGGCCGTGTACTTGGCGGGCAGTTCGAGGCGGATTTTGTAGGAATACTCCGCCTTCGGACCGAGCTTCAACGGCTCGGCATCGGCGTCCGGATCGTCATCGCCGTCACCGACATCGGGCAGGCTGAACTGCACCAGCGGCAAAATGATTTCCGTTTTCTTCTTCGACCAGTCGAGGAAGTTCACCTTGGAAACGTCGTACGACATGGTGAATGGCTCGCGCGTCGCTGCCGGGTCGCTCACCTTGAGATTGGTAATGTCGCCGCCCAGGCTGGCGTTCACGTTATCGACCACTTTCTCCCAGTTGGCCTGAGGCACGCGGCGGAAGACAGAACGCAGCAGCAGTTCTTCGTCGCCGCGAAATGTGTAATTCACGTGCGCTTCGAGCTTGCCGATTTCGTTGATCTTGCCGTTGATCTCGGAGAGTTCGGTGTCGGGCATAGGCGTGTCTGCTGGAGTCTCTTCGAGATGAGGCGCGATCGAAGATGGCGGATCCATCGGGGGAATCACCAGCGCCTGCTTCTTGCGCAGCGAGAAGGCCAGCAACCGGAACGGCCCGACCTCGGCCGTTGTATCCATCCAGACTTCTTCCTTGGTCCCGTTCACGTCCAGGGGAAGCATCGTGATGACGTGGTCGAACTGCGAGGGCGACGGGACATCGGGATCGAGCTTGCGGCTGGAATTAATCAGCACTGACGAGGCGTGGAAGCCCTCGGCTTCAAGCATGGACGCGAGCAGAGTGTGCTTGTCTTTGCAATCGCCGTACTGGTTGTGCAGGACGTCGGAAGAGGCGTGCGGCTGGTAGCGGCCCACGCCCAGCGAAAGGCTCACGTAGCGGAAGTTGATCGCAACGAAATCGTAGAGAGCTTCCGTCTTGTCCAGATCGGTACTGAGCCCCTTGGTCAGTTCGTCGGCTTTGGCCTTAACTTCCGGCGAAGGCTTGCGGCGGTCGCGCTCCAGGCTGGCATACCAGCGCCCAATCTGCTCCCAGCTTTCGAACGTCGTCACTTGAATGTCGGGACGGTCGTCGTCTGGACGATGTTTCTTTTTCTTCTTGTCTTTATCTCTATCTTTGTCCTTGGCCTTGTCGTCGTCTTCGCGCTCAAGATGCGAACTCGACCAGTGATACAGGCGGCGGCCGTTTTCTTCCGTAATCTTCGGATCTCTTCCTGGCTTGTTTTTCAGCTTCAAGGTTCGACCCGCCGGGACGTCCAGGTCGACTTCTTCATTGAGCACAATGCTGTTCTTGTCAAACTCGTATTCCGTCCAGAATTGTCCGGCAGCCAGCGGCGTGTGAATCACCGTGACCATGTCGTACTCCAGTATTTCTCCCGGACGCAGCCCGGGCACAGTAACGTGTTTCTGGCGATAGTCGGTGTAGACCGGAGCTTCACGCTCGACCGGAGCGCTCAGGTCCTGCACGGCGTCGTCGCCGGCCTTGACCACGCTGCCATCTTCTTTAAGCACGCGGACGTACGGAATTTCGACCCGCTCGTTGGCCGAGTTGTAGCCGATCTGCAATTGTCCCCACTGCTGCACACCGGCCTCGCTCTGCACGCGGACGCGGGCAACGAGCTCTTTACGGCCAGTGCCATCGGACTCGAAGCGGTAGCGTGTGAGCATCTTCTCGACGACGAAGGACTCTTGGGAATAGTCGTGACCCTTGTCGACATCTTTATCTTTAGTATCTTTAGTCTGGGCGCTCTTGGCCGATGGCGCGGAGTTCGACTGGGCTGGGCTGGACTGCTGAGAACTCGCGCTGGCGACGAGTACGCCAGAGAAGAAAATTGCTAGATGGCGATTGCGCATAAGTGGAAGAACGACGTTAATTTACTATTATCCCATGTCGTCTGACGCGCGAGTGGCGCAGAGGCAATCGACAGACACGCGGGCGAACGGGTCGCGGGGATTTCGGAGTCCGTGCAACCGGGCGGAGGAGCGAAGACTCCTTCGTTCTTGGCTTTCATCATACGACAATATATTTTCATGGCAGTACCGTGCCTCCAGTATAGTTTTTCTCCCCTGCGTCCCAAATCGGGAGTAGAATCCCGCTTAGATAACCTTGCCACGCCATGAAGCGGGGCAGGCGTGACGCATAATGTTCTTGCGCCACGATCTTTCCGCGGGAGGTTTTTTGCATGGAAGATCGGGCCCCTGTTGTCTCTTCTGGTAGTGAGCAGTCTTCAACGACCACATCCGCCATTCGGCATCATGAAGGCCGCGGCGCCTGGGTTCTTACCTGCTACGGCATCTGCGGTCTGGCCTTGTTCGGAGTTCTGGCCTACTTTTTCTCCGACTTCATCGCTCATTAGTCCGGACCCGCGTTGACGAACGGGCGTGCGCGCTCGTGGAGTGCGGTGAGCGTGTACCTCGCCCCCCTTCTCTCGTCCTCAACAGAATTTCGAGGTCTGTTCGCGATTTCCAATCGTGTCGCCGCGGTTCCGAGCCTCCGCTTTGAACGTGCTACAATGAGCGACCTTAGGAAGCATTGCAGCGGCGCCCGGCTCGAACCCCACGCAACCTTTACGAGACAAGCGGAAAGAATCAGTGGCCAAGACTCCCACACCCAGCCCCACGCCCGTGACCTACGCCGACGCAGGTGTGGACATCAGCCGCGCCAATCGCACCAAGCAGCGGATCAAGTACCTCGCGCACAAGACGTTTACCCGGGGCGTGCTCAGCGAAATTGGCGGCTTTGGCGGCCTGTTCGCCGTCGACAAAACGAAATATACCGATCCGGTGCTGGTGTCGAGCGTTGACGGAGTGGGCACCAAGCTGAAAATCGCATTCGAGATGGACCTGCATTCAACCGTAGGCGCCGATTTGGTGAACCACTGCGTGAACGACATTGCGGTGCAGGGCGCCGCGCCCCTGTTTTTCATGGACTACCTCGCCACCGGCACGCTTGATCCTGCCATCGCCGAGAAAGTGGTCGAAGGCATCGCGGACGCGTGCAAGCATAACGGCTGCGCGCTGATTGGCGGGGAGACGGCCGAGATGCCCGGCTTCTATCCCGATGGCGAATACGACCTCGCCGGATTCATTGTGGGAGTGGTCGAGCGCGAAAAAATCATCACCGGCAAAGACGTGCAGATCGGCGACATCATCCTGGGACTGCCTTCGAACGGCCTGCACACCAACGGATATTCGCTGGCCCGCAAGCTGCTATTCGAGGTTGCGCACTACTCGGCCGAGACCTACGTTAACGAGATCAAGAACAAAGTCGGCAACGAACTGATGCGCACCCACAAAAGCTATTGGCCCGCGCTCAGAAAGCTCATTGACGGCCAGTGTGTGGCAGCTCTGGCGCACGTCACTGGCGGCGGCATTACCGAGAACTTGCCGCGAGTACTTCCGCGCGGGACGGCCGCCGTCATCGAACTCGGCACGTGGCCCGTGCTTCCGATCTTTGAGCATCTGCAGCAACTTGGGAACGTCCCGCAGGACGAAATGCTGCGTACCTTCAACATGGGGCTGGGCATGCTGCTGGTGGTTCCGTCGGCGAAATTCAAGAAGGCGCAGTCTGTGCTGGAACGCGTCGGCGAAAAGGCCTACACCATCGGACGCATCGTGAAGGGCGAGCGCAAAGTCACGTATAGCTAGAAAAGCATTGATGATTGTTGATTTCTGATTGCTGATTATGGCGTCGGCTCCTCAATCAACAATCAGAAATCAACAGTCAACCATGCACTCCCTCGGCATCCTCCTTTCTGGGCGCGGTTCCAACTTCGTCGCTATCGTCGACAGCATCGACGCGGGCCGCATTCCCGATGCGCGGATCAGTGTGGTGATCTCCAATACGCCGGACGCTCCAGGGATCGCGACTGCGCGGCAACGGGGACTGAACGCGCTGGTCATTCCGTCGAAAAGGCGGCCGCGCGAAGAACACGATCGCGAAGTCGTCGCTGCGCTGAAGGAACACAACGTCGACCTGATCTGTCTCGCCGGATACATGCGACTGCTGTCGCCTTGGTTCGTGCAGCAATTCCCGCAGCGAATTCTAAATATCCATCCCTCTCTTCTTCCCGCATTCCCCGGCCTCGAAGCGCAGGAGCAGGCGTTCGCCTACGGCGTAAAGGTTTCCGGCTGCACGGTGCACTTCGTGGACGAGGAACTCGACCACGGCGCAATCATCGTGCAGAAAACTGTTCCCGTGCTTGACAGTGACGACGAACATACGCTGGGGGCGCGGATTCTGGAACAAGAACACATCGCCTACACGGAAGCGATCAATGTTGTGCTTGGCGGTAAGTTCAAAGTAGCGGGAAGACGGCTGCTTCGGGCACCGTCGTTATAATCAGAAGCGCATGGCGAACTTCAAACCCGTAGACGAACAACTGACTTATCTCAAAAAGGGCTCCGCGGAAATCATTCGTGAGTCTGATCTCCGCGCCAAGCTGGAAAGATCTCTTAAGAGCGGCAAGCCCCTGCGTGTAAAGCTGGGCATGGACCCGACTGCTCCCGATCTGCATCTCGGCCACACCGTGGTGCTGCGCAAGCTGAAACACTTTCAGGATCTCGGCCACACGGCCATCTTCTTGATTGGCGACTTTACCGGAATGATCGGCGATCCCACGGGGCGCTCGGTGACTCGGCCGCCGCTGACGCGCGAGCAGATCGAGCAGAATGCGGAGACCTACAAGGAGCAGGTTTTCAAGATTCTCGATCCGCAAAAAACCGTCATCGACTTCAACCGCCGGTGGTTTTCGGCGTTCACCTCCGACGATTTCGTCCGCCTGATGGCCAAGTACACGGTTTCGCAAATGCTCGAGCGCGAGGAGTTTCACAAGCGCTTTTCGGAGGAGAAGCCAATCTCGATGCATGAACTGCTTTACCCGCTGGTGCAGGGCTACGACTCGGTCGCGCTCGAAGCCGACGTGGAACTCGGTGGCACCGACCAGAAATTCAATCTGCAGATCGGCCGCGAATTGCAACGCGCTTATGGCCAGGAATCGCAGGTCGTGCTGACCACGCCGATTCTGGAAGGCCTCGACGGCGTGCAGAAAATGTCGAAGTCGCTGGGCAACGCGATTGGCATTTACGAACCTCCACTCGAAATGTACGGCAAAGTCATGAGCATCTCCGACGAAATGATGTGGCGGTATTACGAGCTGCTGACGGATGTGCAGGTCGCGGAGATTGAAGGCCTGAAGAGTCCGGGGATGCATCCGATGGATGCGAAAAAAGCACTGGCCTACTACATCGTCAAGGACTTTCATTCCTCGGCAGAGGCAACCAAAGCCGGAGAAGATTGGATCAGGCAGTTTCAAAAACACGGTGTACCGGAAGAACTCGAGTGTGTCGACGTCTCGCTGGAAGCCGTGATAGTTGAAGACGTAAGTCAAGGTATTGGCGGACATTCGAATCAAGAAAATAAGCGGCCGATTCGTCTGCAAAAGCTGATTTCCACGGCTGGCCTCGCAGCGTCAAACACCGAGGCAGCAGCAAAGTACAAACAGGGCGCCGTCGAAGTATTCGATCTCGATGGGCAGCCTCTTATCACCCAAGGACTGGTTGCACTGCTTCCCATCAACGAGTTTTTTATACTGCGTGTTGGCAGGCGGATGAAAAAGGTGCGCCTGTCATCGTGAGCGCAGCATAGCGAATCGCTCTGCGAAGTCGAAGGACCCCTGTAGCTCGCGTTGCACCCATGCCGCTGCCGGGAGTTCCTATCGAAATACCTGCGTCGGCCGCCGTGTGCCCAAAATTGCAGGGGTCCTTCGTCGGGAGTCCTGCGCTTTGCGCAGGACTCCGCTTCCTCAGGATGACATGGAGAACGGACTCACGGCAGCAGCCCGAATACCGCCACTCCGTTCGGCGTGCCTACGAACACTTTTCCGTTCACGATGGTGGGGGTGATGAATTTGTTGCCGTTGCCGAGATGGTCGCGGCTGCCGGCGGCCTGGTTGCTGTTGTAGAGTTCGTTCAGCGTGGCGGCATCGTAGGCATGCAGCACTGCAGGGCTGCTGTTCTCGACTGCCCACACAATTCCGTTGCTCGCGCCGTTGGCTGAGACGCTGGGGAGCGCACCGGGATATCCAAAACTATTCGCGGTCTGCGCCGTGGAGCTGGTCGATAATTTCGCGTTGATGATGCTGAACGCCTGAATCGGACTCCCAACCGATCCGTAGTACACGGTGTTGTTGAAATAGGCCGGGTAGGACCACACGCCGCCCGGTAATGCTCCCGCGAGTTCCTGGTAAATCGCGCTGTTGCTCGACGAGTTGAACTTACCCATGGAGTCGCGGTTCACCACGTAGAGGTTCGAGTCTTTTCCCGCGCCCACCGCCAGGTGCAGGGTGTGGCCGGCTCCGTCGCTGAGATCGGGAAGAACCATCGCGCCGCCGGAGCCAAGATCTGTGTCGCTGCCGTTCTCTGACGCTTCATTATCCATTTCAAAATAATCCGCCACGCCGAGGCCGGACGACGTCGACAACTTCATAAAGGCGTTGCCATAGTCGCCGTCGCTCGGAAATCCGCTGGCATTCAAGGTTGTATCGAAATCGCCGTTGGCGTCGCAGAAATAGATGTTTCCCGAACCGTCCGCCGCCAGGCCGGTTCCGGCCATCCAGATGGCGCCTTCGTTGCCATTCGGCGTCACGTTGAGCACGCTGGTCTGCGCCAGTGTCGAGGCGCTGTAAGCGATAATCCATCCGGTATAGGGACGGATGTCGCAATGCGAAGTCCAAGCTGTGTAGATAATGCCGTTCATCAGCAAGAGCCCGGCGCGCTCCTCATATTGCCCCGGATCGAAGATCACGTCGGTGCCATTGTTGTTGTCGCCAGTCCCGGGATACTGCGCCTGAACCTCCGCTGGGCTGCCCGACAATTCCGTACCTAGAGCAAGATCGAGCGCATGAAGCCGCTGATGGTAATTGCCGGATGCGTCCTTCGACATCGCCACCACGTAAACCGCACCATTCGCTCCGCGCGTGCGATCGATGACCGGGGTAGAAGTTACTCCAATCTCAGGCGTGACCTGGTCGCAGCCTCGGTCATCGGATGTAGTCTCGCCCGCTTTCAGCATCGACGTCTGCCAGAGGATGGTCCCGGAATCCGCGTCAAACGCATAGACCGTGTCATGTTCGGTCGCCACGATCAGCACGTCGTGTGTTTCCTTGCCCGGCACCGCGACATTCGAGGCGTACAGCGGCTGTGCGTCGACCAGGCCATCGACAGGGTAGAACCCGAGTTTGCCAAACTTCGCCGACGTGACGTTGCTGGTGGTCAGGATCGTTTCGGTCAGATTCTGTCCGGTGCGGGCAATGTCGTTGTGCATCGTCAGGACATCGGTGGATGCGTCGACCGTGAGCGTGACGGTATTGCTGGCAGCGTTTCCGCCCGAATTGCTCACCAACACTTTGAATTGCGACCCGCTGTCAGCGGAAGTCGTCGCAGGGGTCGTATAGCTCGCTGAAGTTGCGCCCGCGATCGGCGTCGTGCCCTTCTGCCACTCGTAGGTTAGGGGAAGAGTTCCGGTCGCCGCGACCGAGAAGGTCGCTGTTTCTCCCACGGCGACCGTCTGGTTGGCCGGTTGCTGTGTGATGACCGGAGGGCCGGAAGAACTCACGGTCAAAGTGGCTGCGTTACTGGTAATGCTTCCGGCGGAATTGCTCACGATGACCGAGAATTGCGATCCGTTGTCCGAAATGATAGCCGCGGGGGTAGTGTAGCTGGCCGACGTTGCGCTCGAGATTGCTGTCGTGCCCTTCTGCCACTGGTAGTGCAAGGGCGCAGTCCCAGTCGCCACCACGGAGAACGTTGCGGTCGCGCCTACGGCAACAGTCTGGTTCGAAGGTTGCGTGCCGATCAAGGGAGCGACAGCCTTGGGACCGCCGCCGCAGCCCGTCAAAGTGAAGATAAGCGCGAGGCAGGAAGCCGAATACTTCGAACCGCAGGGTTGCACAACATGCCTCCGAGACCGGCGGGAGCAAGCTCATCATGCCAGCAGTTGGTCAGTTAGGAAAGCTTCGCGAGTTTGCGTCTGTCGAGGCTACGGCTGCCTGTACTCGGATAACCGTCCAGTTGGCGAGCGGTGCCGCCGGTTTTCCAACTCTGATTCCGACTCTGATACTCTCTGCGAGTCCATGCGTGCCGCGGCGATCCTCGGGCTCGGATGTTCTCCGAAGAATCTGAAGCCTTTTCAATCTGACGGAAGCCATTCTGCCAAGGGTATCGAATGGCGCATGGGCATGCCGGCCGCCGGCGATCAGGCTGAGGTCATCCTGCTGTTCGGCGGCGACGGAACCATTCATCGTCATTTGGGGCAACTGATAAAGCTCGGCCAACCGGTGCTGATCATCCCGGCTGGAAGTGGAAATGATTTCGCGCGGGCGCTGGGATTGCTTCGAGGACGCGACGCGCTCGCGGCGTGGCAGAAGTTCTGTGGCGGGGCAAGGAACGTCAGCACGATTGACCTGGGAATCATTATGCCGATCGAAGAGAGCAACGCTGGGCAACTGGCGGATCCCGCGCACAGCTCGCGGATCGCCGATCGCTACTTCTGTTGCGTGGCAGGCGTCGGTCTCGACGGTGAAGTGGCGCGGCGCGCCAACAAGTTGCCGCGATGGCTGCGGGGACAGGGCGGCTATGTACTCAGCCTCGCACCGACGATTTTCAATTTCGCTCCGCTGCCCATGAAGATTCTTACGGCCGCGGATCAAGGAGTCGAGGGCCCCGCGGCCAGCGCCGACGAAAAAACTTGGACAATGCGCAGCGACCAGCCGACGACTCTGGCGGCCTTCGCCAACACTCCTTTCTACGGCGGCGGCATGAAAATCGCACCTCAAGCGAAAATGGACGATGGATTGCTCGACGTTTGCATCGTCGGCGGCGTCGATCCCTTCAAACTGTTCTGCATGTTTCCCAGCGTGTACACCGGCCATCACCTGAAGATCAGCGAAGTCGACTATTTCCAGGCCGGCCGCGTAAGAGTAGAGACTGAACGCCCGCTCGCAGTTTATGCCGACGGAGAATACGTCTGCCAGACGCCGGTAGAAGTGGCCATCGAGCGCGCCGCGCTACGGGTTGTAACGCCATAGAGCAATCGCGAGGCGCTCTGAACCGGATGGCTGAGCTTCTTCGCCGCCAGGTTTGGTGCAAGACTCTCGTCTCCGATTCAACGGGCAGCGGAATCAAACCAGAATTCCCCGCTGGTGCTAAACTCTCCTCATGTCTGACGGACGCTCACGCACACTGCTCTGGGTACTGATCGGTGGAGGGGCTTTCTTCCTCTTCGTCCTGGCCGTGTTTGCACTGGTCTACCTCACGCTTCATGCGGGAGGCACCGACGCCTCAATCACCAGCTTCGGCGACCGCATCGGGGTCGTCGATCTCGACGGCGTGATCCTGTCGCCGCAGCCGGTTGTGGGACAGCTCAAGAAATTCGCCGATGACTCTTCGATCAAGGCCATTATTCTGCACGTGAACTCGCCGGGCGGAGGCGTAGCCGCTTCGGAAGAGATTTATCGCGAAGTCAAGCGCATCCATAACGAGAAGAAAAAGAAAATCGTGGTGTCGATCGAGACCGTGGGCGCCAGCGGCGCTTATTACGTCGCCTCGGCTTCCGACAAGATTTACGCCGACAACGGCAGCATCGTCGGGTCCATCGGCGTGATTGCGCAGTGGGTCAACTATGGCGACCTGCTGAAGTGGGCTAAGCTGAAAGACGTCGTGCTCAAGACGGGCGAGTTCAAAGATACCGGCAATCCCGCCCGCGATCTCACTCCGAACGAGCAGGCATACATGCAGGAGTTGATCGACAACATGTTCGGACAATTCGTGAAGGCAGTGGCGGACGGCCGGGGCATGAAGTTTGACGACGTGAAGGCGATCGCGAACGGCAAAGTGTGGACGGGTGAGCAGGCCAAGGCAATGAACCTGATCGACGGCGTCGGCGACTTCGAGACAGTGGTAACGGACACGGCGAAGTCCGTGGGAATTAGCGGTGAACCCACGCTGGTGCATCCGGAACGCGACCGGAAGACTCTGATGGATCTTCTTCTTGGCGACGTTTCCCAGTTCCTTCCCGGGCGGGAGAAAATGCTGGAACAGAAGGTGGGATTTTATTACCTGTGGAAATAGTCGGGGCTTTCTGTACGGTCGCAGATCAGAGATCTACTCTCTTTCACCGAGAATCGGCTAAATTAGGGTTTCTCCGCGAACTCTGCGGCTTTCCTTCGCGCACTCTGCGGTAAAGGCTTTGGCTTTTGTTTCTATTTCTATAAGATCAAAAGCCTTTAACCGCAGAGCGCGCTCAGAAATCCCGCAGAGCTCGCAGAGAAATTCGAATATCTGGTCGATTCCGCCCTGGCCCCGTTCCTAGACCGTAACTTGCACGAAACCCCTGAAATTTGAGAAGGTTAAGGATGGTAGGCGGCAGGATTCCGCTCGCGCGACCAAAGCTTAACCGGAACGAAGAGGGGTTATGACCAAAGCCGATCTGATTGACGAAGTCTCGCGTTTGGCGGAACTTACGCGGAAGGACAGCGAAGTGATCGTGGAGACCATCTTCGATAGCGTGGTGCGCTCGCTACGCGCCGGGGACAAGATCGAAATCCGCGGCTTTGGCAGTTTCCGCACCCGCCAGCGCAAACCGCGCGTGGGCCGCAATCCCAAGACCGGGGAGCGCGTGGAAGTTCCAGCCAAGAAAATTCCCTTCTTTAAGCCCAGCAAAGAGTTGAAGGATCTGGTCAACGACAGCGCTGCCATAGCGGCGGCAACTCCAGTCCCGCCAGTGTCTTCCACGCCGCCCACTGCTTAGAGCACTTGAGTGTCAGGTTGGTTGCGGCCCTTCACCGCGCACGGCGGCTAGATAGCCGTTAAACGCACCTTTTTGAACAGTACGTTACCGCACGCTCAACCGTGCGATGCGGCATATCTATAAGACCCAGAAAGGAGTAGTGTTGAGGAGTCTCGTCTAGCATCTTCCCGCCGCGCCTTACGGTGACGGTTCCTTGCGAAATCAGATAGCTTCGCGCTGCGCAAGGAGCCTTTATGGCCAACAAGGCCCGATCGAGTGCCAAGTCCTCTGCCAAGCCTCTCCCGGCAAGCGTCGACGGCAATCCCATCCACAATGAGATCCTGCTCAAACTACCCCGCCGCGAATTCGAACTGGTGTTCCCGAAATTAGAGTACGTGCGGCTGAGGGCTCACCACCTGCTGCATGAACCGGGCGATACTTTAAAATCCGCTTACTTCTGCAATAGCGGGTTGGTCTCGATCTTGAGCGTCTTTCCTGACGGGAAAAGCGTGGAAGTTGGACTGATTGGCAAGGAAGGTTTCGTCGGCTTGCCGCTCGTGGTCGGCTTTCGCACCGCCGCGACCCGGGCCGTCGCTCAGATTGAAGGTATTTCTTTTCGGATAGACGGCGAGGCGCTGGTTAGCGTCCTCCGCCAGTGCCCCAGCCTGGAGCGCCAGTTGCACCAGTTCTCGCAGGTCATGAGCATGCAGGTAACACAGATCGCCGCCTGCAACCGGCTGCATGAAGTGCATGAGCGGCTGGCGCGATGGCTGATGATGAGTTCCGACCGGATCGGATCGAACTCGGTGCCGTTGACGCAGGAACTCCTGGCGCAAATGCTCGGAACGCGCCGCTCCAGCGTGACGGTGGCGGCCGGCATGTTGCAAAAGGCCGGACTCATCGCTCATAGCCGGGGCAGCGTGGAAATCATCGATCGCAGGAAACTGGCGGAGTCAGCCTGTGAATGCTATGGAATCATGCGGCGGCAGGTGCAGGAGTGGCAGGGTGGCACCGAGTAGTTGGCGTGCGATAGCGTACGTTTCCCTGCTTGTCATCGTACCGACAAGCATCCGAGGATGTAACTATGATTCGGCAAGTCTTGGCGTGCGCCGCCCACCGTCGAACAAGCGGCACTTGATCGGAGCCATTCGTGACGGATCTTCACCTCGATCTCGCGATTCATGAACTGGCCTGCCCCCACTGTCACAAACAAACGCAGCATTCCTGGCCCGGAACTACCATCCTGTTTTCCACGGCGAAGTGCGCTCATTGCGGCATGGAGTTTCTTATCGTCCAGAATAAGCCGTGGCTGGGCGACCACGGACGAAGCGAAAGCGGCCGCAGCATCGTGGGCCTGGACTGATTACTTCCGAATTCCTGCGACGCTCATCATGCGCCCGGTCTTACCTTTTTCCGCGCGGTAGGAAAACAATAACTCCGGATGGCAGTGGGTGCAGAACGGCGAAGTCTCGATGCTTTTCGCCGGCACGCCGGCGGCGAGCAGTTGTTGCCGGTTGGCTTCCACCAGATCAAGAAAAATCTTCTTCGGCAGTTCGCTGTGCCCGGGAGCGCGGGCGGTCAGGAACAGAAGGGGATATTTCTCGCGCACCGGATCGGATTCCTTCAGTTCGCGAAACAAAGCGGCCGCATAGCCAAACTGCGATTCAAACTTGACGCGAACTTCTTCTCCGACCTCATAGCAGCAGCCTTGAATCCCAGGACCAATCGCAGCCTTCAGGTCACGCGGGCGGCTGCCGAAGTGGCGATGCATTTCGCCGATGCCTTTTTCTACGATACGCTTCACCGTGCCTCGCCATCCGGCGTGAAACACGCCTACGGCGTGCCGTTTGGCGTCCACCAGAATCACCGGGAGGCAGTCCGCGGTCTGAATGGCGAGGAGCAGGCCGGGAGTGCCGGTAACGAGTCCATCGCCGGCCAGCGGCTCGCGAGGCGTCGAGTCTACGCGGTGAATTATGTCGGAATGAATTTGCCGCAGTGTGACCAGAGGCCACAGCGTAGTGTCAGCTTTTCGAGCGTCGGAAGTTCGCGAACCAACTCTTGGTACATCAGCACTTCGCGAACCAGGCCGCTGGCTGTTCGCCGCCCCAACTTCGCGCAGGAATGCCGCCCGGTTACGCTCGACCGTCGCCTTGGCGTCGTCCTTGGTAAAACCAAGATTGAGATCGCCCTTGCCGTAAGCGCGCGAGAACCCTCCCTCACGCGTGGAAAATCCATGCACCAGCCACGAAATTTCAGTCAGCTGCCTGGCGCAAAGAATGTTGAGGGAGGCCTGCTTGGTTTTTTTCCGGGGATCCCGAGTCGTCACTCATCCATGTTACTAGATGACAAAGTTGCTCGACCTAAGTGTGGTGGAGTGGACGCTCCTGGCCGCAGTTCGTGCTCTTGATCCTGCTTTGGTTTTGCGCCTGCTTTGGATTCTTCGTCGCTTGCTTCCAGTTCTTTGACTAAGCGAAGCCAAAGTCAAAAGCAGCGGACAGGAGTGTCCTCTCCACACTTTTGCGCACCTCGTTTGCCCGGGCGCCGGGCACTCCGCTATAGTTTTATTTATGTTTGAGAATTTCACCGCCACCGACCGCTGGACCAAGAAGCCGGTCCATTGCGTCTACCAAGCCATGATCGTCGCTATCGCCACGCGGCACGCGGACGCGGTCGACATCAAATTTTTGGTGAACGGACGCAAAGTCTGGGTGGCGCTGCCGCATCCCGCCTGGGTGGAGTACAAAAAGCGCACCGGCAAGGCCATTACGGATTCGCTGGCTCTGGAAATTGCCGGGCACTATCTGAAGAGCGCACTGGAAGCGGGCGAAGGCCTGGGCCGGGAAATGTACTCGCTGACCATCGAAGAAACGCTGACCCACCTGGACGCAGTGGTAGCGGAAATGCAAGCCCAACCGGCGTAGTGGAGACACTCCTCTCCGCTACGATTGACGCTCGTTGATCTGCCTGGCGTCCCCTCAGAAGTGTCCGGCGGCCTCCGCTTAGATGGCTCCGGGGTGTTAATGAGCGAAATTGCGATGTTTCCACCAATTGCGGGGACGACCACCCACAATTTTCGGCGACCGTATTGGGGAAATTCAGTCTCTGGGCTCGATATCCCGGCGCTCGTAAAGCACAAGACGCTGACATACGTTGCCTTTCCTATCGAGGCGGACGAGTTCGGATTTAGTGTGCCGCTCATTCCAGCCTTCCTTGGATTTTTCCTGGGAGCTATTTCGGAGAAGCTGGTACCCGTGTTCGGGGTCGAGCGACTCGATGAGAAGGGGGTCGGGGTTCGGTATGAAGAGGCCCAGGCTCTGAGGTTCCGGGCCATCCTTTGCAGCGTCGGACCACGGCACATCTGGGTATTCGGTTGGCCCGACCGTTTTGAGTTTCCCCGATGGCGAGAACTCGATCACATATTTCGTGAGCACTTTGCGCCACCCGGAAATCTCGATGTGATCCGGGCTACAGGTGAGGTGATAAACCTCAAAGTCAAGCAAGGCTGCTTCGCCAGCGATGTAGATGCCGCGATCAGGCCCGACTCTTACAACCCTTAGCTTGTGCTCCACTACCCCCTCTGTGATCCCGTGTCGCAATTCGTAGGCAACATAGCCCTTCGACATACAAAAGGAACCATCACTATCGGCGCGGGCGAATGCCGAAGACACGACGAGTGCCGCGAGCAAAGCGAGCGTAGCGATCAGTCGGTGCTTCACATTCCGAGGCTATCGTCGAGGCGGGCTTCTTTCAAGGTTACGAGCGTGCCTCGGGCTGCCGACGCTGACTGTTGTTAGCAGGCAATTACACCCAAAACCCGGACCGCGAGGAACACAGGAATGCCCTCTAAATCACCACCGTCTCCCGGTATTCTCCGAACACCCGCCGCATCGCATCGGAAATTTCTCCCACCGTGGCGCAGGCCTCGACTGCGGTCAGAATCCGCGGCATCACGTTCGCGCCTGACCGTGCAGCCTCTTCCACGCCCGCCAGCGCTGACTTCCACGGACCCGCGTCCCGCTTCGCTCGGACCGCACGAACCCGTTCCACCTGTTTCGCTTCCAGGGCCGGATCGATGCGCTGAATTGGGATCGGCTTTTCCTCTTCCACTTCGAAGCGGTTCACGCCGACTACAATCGCTTCCTGATTGTCGACTTGTTGCTGATACTCGTACGCCGCATTCTGGATTTCCTGTTGTACGAAGCCGCGCTCGATTGCTTTCAGCATTCCGCCAAGAACCTCGATCTTCCCCAGATATTCCGCCGCCCGCTTCTCAATTTCATTGGTCAGACCTTCCACGTAATACGATCCTGCCAGCGGATCGATGGTCTGCGGAACGCCGGACTCATAGGCAATGATCTGCTGCGTACGCAATGCGATCCGTGCCGCCTGTTCGGTGGGCAGAGCGAGTGCTTCGTCGTAGGAATTGGTATGCAGCGATTGTGTTCCGCCCAGCACGGCCGCCAGCGCCTGAATCGCCGTGCGCACAATATTGTTCTCCGGTTGCTGCGCCGTCAGGGTCGAGCCGGCGGTCTGAGTATGAAAGCGCAACATCCACGAGCGTGGATATTTCGCCTTGAAATGTTCGCGCATAATGCGCGCCCACATCCGGCGCGCGGCGCGAAACTTGGCTACTTCTTCGAGGAAGTTGTTGTGCGCGTTGAAAAAAAACGATAGGCGCGGGGCGAACTTGTCCACATCGAGGCCAGCCTTGATCGCCGCCTCCACGTAGGCCATGCCATTGCCTAGTGAAAACGCCACTTCCTGCTCGGCGGTCGATCCCGCCTCACGCATGTGGTAGCCGGAAATCGAAATCGTATTCCACTCCGGCACGTTCTCGTGAGTCCAGGCGAACATGTCGGTAATAACACGCATGGCCTGCTGCGGCGGATAGATATACGTTCCGCGCGCAATGTATTCCTTCAATACATCGTTCTGCACCGTGCCCGACAGCTTTCGAATATCGTCGCCCGCTCCCTGCCTCCGCGCTACTGCCACATACAGCGCCAGCAGAATCGACGCCGTCGCATTGATGGTCATCGATGTCGAGATCTTGGTCAGATCGATGCCATCGAACAGGCGCTGCATGTCTTCGATGGAATCGATCGCCACGCCCACCTTGCCCACTTCGCCCGCGGCCAGCGCATGATCGGAATCCATGCCGATCTGGGTGGGGAGATCGAAGGCCACGGAAAGCCCCGTGGTTCCATTCGCTAGCAAGTATTTGTAGCGTTTATTCGATTCCTCGGCGTCGCCCATGCCGGCATACTGGCGCATAGTCCAGAGGCGGCCACGGTACATGGTGGCCTGCACGCCGCGAGTGAAGGGATACTCGCCGGGATAGCCAACTTCGCTTTCGTAGTCGGAGCCTTTGAGATCGGCAGGGGTGTACAGCGGATTTACCGGAATGTGGGAGGAGGTTTCAACGTCAGTGGCAGAGTCTGGGCGGGCCCTAAACTTTTCCGTCATCGACTTAGGTCCGGGGCTCCGACCGAGGTTACGACCAAAAAAGAGGGAGCGTGATTCTGTCGGAATTTACGAGCGAGCGCGCTCACGGTCTGCCCTTCCGCTGAGCCTTCCAGAACGAACTCAGCCCAAACCAGGCGAAGGCCAGAGTGAAGCAGGTTGCGACCGCGACTCGCCCGGCCGTGGTGCGCCCGGACGTGTATTTCATGTACTCGCGGATCAGCGCCATGCCGCCGAACGCTGCCATCGTCAGAAACAGAGTGCCCATCACCTCCAGCCACAACTGATGGGTCGCACGGGCGAACGAGCGCACTGTTGTGCGAACCGCTCCCATGAGCGCGCGGAGCGTGCGGTTGCGCCCGGCCAGATCTCCGGCAACCCGCACCGCCGCGCCTAGCGTTCGGAAGGCAGAAACATTGCTCACAGCGTCGATTTTAGCAGTCCTCGGCGATCCAATGACGCCACCGTTGGCGGTTGGAACACCGTTCCCGCGCGTCTGGCATCGCCACCAATCTGCTGGAGCAAGCGAAGAAGCGAGGCACGGCGGGTAAGGACCGGCCAATCAATTCGCGCAAAGATTGCCGAAATCGCCACTGTCCCAGGTTTCATCGTTCGTCGAACGGTAGGACAATACCCAGCCTGTCTCGACGGTGCTGGTTCGAATCTCAATCCATCGTTCGATGATTCCCGTTTGGAAGACAACCGAATCGCACTGAGCGTTGCAGCCACCAGAGCGAGCGTCGAGAATCTGATCGCAATCACAAGCGATAAGGATATCCGGGTAAACAGGCAGGAAAAACATTACCCAAGTGACCACCGGTGTATATGTCCTAAAACACAGGACATAGGCTCAAACACCGTGGGACGTGACTCGTGAAATCTCGACCTGGCTCGGGAGCGCGCGCGCGAGCCAGTAACCTAGGTAACTTTAGCCCTCGGGTGCCGCATGCTAGCCTCAATATGTAGGTTTGTAATCAGCAACTTCCGTTAAGAATCCTGATCCTGGAATGCCGAGACTTCCTATTTTCCGTCTAGGCGGCGCGCCGGAGAAACCGGCGTTGCCCGACCTGGCTGCGTCTACACCCTTCGTGTCCCTTGAAGGGTTGAGCGTCGGCGTGGACAATCTGCGGCACGACGTCGTCCTCAGTTCGCGTTTCGTCGAAGCGGCTCGGGCGCAGATCGCGCGGCTCATTGCGCGCCATGGCGAGCTGGAAGGATTGCTGGCGGCGGAAGCTCCAGCGTCAACCCAAGGTCCGTCGTGGATGCGGCATCAGGCGGGGAAGACGTTGAAGACGAAGAAAGATCCCTCCGAGTGGAGGTCGCTGCTCACCGAGTTGCAGGTTGCGTCTCTCAATCGAGCCAAACGGGAATACAAGATATCGGTCGACTTGCTGGCCCGGCTGGCGGTGACGAAATTTCTACGCAGTGAAATGAACCAGCAGTTCCTGCAGGTGCTGGAGCGCTGCCGCGTCCTGTTGAAGACCTATGACAACATGCGCCAGCAGAAGGCGCATGAATATCGCGAACGCCTGGCGCAGTTCCAGGTCCGTAAGAAAATCATCCTGCGCAAAACCGGCCAGGAAATCTTTGAGACGCTGCGTGAAGTCGAGAAGAGCACGCTGGCGCGCACCCGGCGGTCGTTGTTTGGCGAAGAAACCAGCGGTGGAAGTTATTTTACGTATCCGCTATTTCTGAACCGGCTGTTGTTCTCCGAAGACGGGCGCGATGACTTCCTGTGCGCCGAGCACTACGTAATGCTGGGCAACTGGGACCGCGATTCGGACCGATATGGCCGCATGCGAGAGGTGGCCTCCGGTTTTCTGCGTGCGCTGTATGGCGAGGAAGTGAGCACGGAGACGCTGGACGCGTGGATGAATGTACCGGAGAACGCCCGCATCCTGGTCGGAAGCGGAACGCCGGACGATTCCGTCGAAGGAGCGGAGCAGCAGGAACGGCTGGCGGCGTGGGTGCGACTGCTGGAGGACGAGCGCGTGATGGAAAACGTGATTGCCTCCTACCACGTAGTTCCGCTGCTCAACGAGTATGCGCCACGCATCAATCCGCAGCAGCTGAAGAACGCTCTCATCGACCGCACCGAGTGCGACCGGGTGGAGCGCATGATTCAGGAGCATGGGAAACTCTCGCCCACCAGCCTGTATGCGGCGGTGGCGAAAGTCGCAAGCTGCCGCGGAGCCGAGCGCGCGAAAGTAGCGGCGCGTTTCCTGGGAGATTTCTTTCACTACCATCGCGACTTGCGCCGGCTTGAGATTCTGAACGCAGCACTCGACTCCGTGAACCTCGTGGCCAACGAGCGTTTGCAGGAAATGTCGCGAGTGAATGGAACGCTCTACGAATTCTTGCTGCCCGAAGAACAGGGAGAGAGCAACTCGGAACGAGTGTTGCGCCATGTAGTGCTCAAAGCCGACGTGCGTGACTCAACCCGCCTGACTCGGACCATGATGGACAAGGGGCTGAATCCGGCGTCCTATTTCAGCCTGAACTTCTACGATCCAGTGAATAAGCTGCTGGAGAAATACGGCGCGCAAAAAGTTTTCCTGGAGGGCGACGCGATCATCCTGGCGATCCTCGAGCGCGAAGGCGAGCCCGGATTGGCCGTAAGCCGCATGTGTGTGCTGGCCCGCGAGATCATCGAGATTGTCCGGGGGTACAACGAATTGATGCAGCGCTCTGCCATGCCGGGATTGGAATTGGGCGTAGGCATTACGCTGCAGGATTCGGCCCCGCTCTATCTGATGGATGGCGAACATCAGATCATGATTTCGGAAGCGCTGAACGAGAGCGACCGCATGTCGTCGTGCAACAAGCGCGCCCGCAAGATCATGGAACCGCAGGCGGGCCCGTTCCACGTGTACGCATTTCAGGCCGCGGAATTGGACGCGGACGGCAACCCGGAAGATGTGATCCTGAGCTTCAACCTGGGCGGAATTCGTTTGAACGAAGGCGCGTTCCGCCAGTTGCAGCAGGAGATTACGCTCGAACCGCTGAAGGTGCGCTTGCCTCCGCAACTGGCGTCGTCGGACAAGGGCGAGTACAAACTGTTCAGCGCCACCGTCCCGGTCGACCATGCTATCTTCCGCAAGATCGTGGTGCGCGAGAGCCGCATTCCCCGCATCGAACCTGCGGATTTTTCCGTGACCGGCTGGACCGAGCGCTCTTACTACGAAGTCTGTACCGACCCTGCGATTTACGAAGCGCTGGAGAAGCGCAAAGGCGTCGGCCGGGGATAAGCCGCTGCCTCCAGTGATGTCTCTATCAGCATCGATCGGAACCCCGCAAACGGAAACGTAGGCAGCCGCGTCTGCGACTAGAAATTCGTCCCTACACGCTGCGGACGAAACGGAATCTGAAACGTCGCCTCGACGTCGACCGGAGTCCCGTTTTTCGTGGCGGGCTGAAATTTCCATTGCGAGACGGCCGCGCTTGCGAACTGGTCGAGCCGCGCATCGACGCCGCGCAACACCCGCACGCTGCCCACCGTGCCGTCGGCGTGGATAACCGCGTATAGGATCACCGTGCCCGCCACGTTTTCGCGCATCAGTTGCAGCGGGTAAGCGGGATCGACCTTGCGCGTCGCGGCCGGCTGAGAAAGATCTCCGACTGCCGAGTTCGACGAGAGTTTCGCATCACGTCCGTTCGAGCCACGGTTGAGTTCGGCGAAGCGAATGACCCAGCTGCCGCCGGCCGAGTTCAGGTTCGGCATATTGAGCGTGAGCGAATAAAACTTTCGGTCGCCGAAGACTTCCCGTTCCGCTTCCGACAACTTACCCGAGCTCGACGGTTGCGTCGACTGCGACGGTGCGCCGCTCACGCGCGGTGGACGAACGTTGGCGGTAAGGTTCGGATTGACGGTCTCTGTCGTCGCCGTCTTGGTGCCTGCGACGGGCGATGTTTTCACGCCTGCGTTTCCTACGTAGAGACCCGAAGGAAGATCGCTGCTCGTGCGGTTCGGTCCAGATCCAGTCTCTTTGCTGCTGCCGTTTCCATTGCCATCGGGCCCCGCCTCGGCTGTGGCCCCAGCCGAGCCTGACGCTCCGGCGTGGCCTTCGGGCGCGGCCGCGAACGTTCCCCGACGGTTTCCGGCGGGAGGCCCGGCTGGAGCGCCCGCGGGATGCAAGTTCAGAGCGATCACGCGCCCGCGCGATCCGAAAGAAGCACCGGAAGATCCCAAAGAAATTGACGGCGGAGGAGCGACCACCTGCGACGCTGCAGCTTTGATCGCAGACCTTCTGCCTGAAATCGTGCGCTGCTCGCCGACCGCAAGCTGCGGCGCGGGCGCGATCACGACGCTGCGGCCAATGTTCAGCTCGCCAATCGGACGAGGGGAAGCAGACTCGACGTTGGGCGGAGGTGCGATTACCGCGGGCTGCGGCCCCTCAAAAACAGCCGCATTCAATGAGCGCACATCAGGCGGCGGAGCGACCACCGAACCTTGCAGCGCCGTACCCTCGCGGCGATTCTTGAGAAGCTCGGCATCAGGTGGCGGCGCAACGACGGAGCGCTCCATTCGGGGCGTGATCCGGTTAATCTCCGCGGCGAGAGTGAGCGGAGCGGGAGGAATCTCCAGCCGTGGTTTCTCCATCGTGTCCGACCAGGCCACAATGTTGGGCAGGGCGACGTCGCGCCTCAGTTTGACATCGGGCGGGGCAACAATGGTCTGCAAGCGATTGTCAGCCTCAACGGGAACAGAGATGATTGGCTGTCGTGAAAACTCTGGGTCGGCCTTCTGGGGTTTCGCGGACCGTGGCGTGCTGCGCGTATCGAGCGGTGGCAGGTACTCCGACGCCTGGTAGTAGATTACCTGCGAATGATCGAAGGTCGGCCGCAACGTTGCCTGCGGCTGCATCGCGATGAGTCGGCTGACCCCAACGATCAGGGCGCACGCAAGCGCATGACAGATGCTGGAATCGAGCATGCGTCGCCACGGAATCCCACGCTTCACGAACACATCCGGCCAGAATGGCGCGGGAGCCGACTGCAATTCGAGTCGCGGAAGGCGGGGCGGAAGAACCAGATCACGAAGGTTGCGGAAGAAAGCCTCAGGCCACGAAGGCAATTCGACCAAAAGCCTCGGAACCGGCACGGGCTGCGAGATTTCGCCGGAGACAGGGCCAGCCGTCATCATCCCTAATAGTAGATGCCAAAGAGTCCGTTGGGGTAGCCGGTAGGACATCGGGCGGCAAAATTCAGAGTCCAATCCGGAACTCTGAGTTTCCGACCCCCGTCCTCCTGCCCGTTTTCAACGGAAGGACCGTTTATAATCCTGGATTCGGCACTCTGCCGCATTCTTCACTGTAAGGAAATACTTTGCTCGATTTTCTGGGAGATCTACGAAGGACACACATGTGCGGCGCTCTGCGCACCCCCGACGCCGGCAAAAAGGCCGTGCTCATGGGATGGGTGAACAAACGCCGCGACCATGGGAGTCTACTGTTCATCGATCTGCGCGACCGAACTGGCGTTACGCAGATCGTCCTCAACGCTGATCGCAATGCGGCGATCCACGAAAAAGCCGGGGCATTGCGCAACGAATACGTCATCGCAGTTGTCGGCACGGTGAAGTTGCGCGACGCCAACACGATCAACGCCAACATGCCCACCGGCGAAGTGGAATTGGTGGCGGAAGAACTGCGGATTTTGAACGAGTCGAAGTTGCCGCCGTTCCTGCCCTCGGACACGGCTCTAACCAACGAAGAGACGCGCCTGAAATACCGCTACATTGATCTGCGCCGCGACGTGATGCAGTTCAATATCGAAACCCGGCACAAAGTGGCGAAGGCGATCCGCGACTATCTTTCGGCACAGGGATTTTTCGAGATCGAGACCCCGTTCATGACCCGGTCAACGCCGGAAGGCGCGCGCGACTATCTCGTCCCCAGCCGCGTGCAGCCCGGGACATTTTACGCTCTGCCGCAGTCGCCGCAACTCTTCAAGCAGATCCTGATGATCTCCGGCTTCGACAAATATTTTCAGATCGTCCGCTGCTTCCGCGACGAAGACCTGCGCGCCGACCGCCAACCGGAGTTTACCCAGATCGATCTCGAGATGTCCTACCCGCAGGCCGAGCGCGTGTGGGAAGTGGTCGAAGGCTTTCTGACGGCCGCGTTCCGCGCTGCGGGCAGCGAAATCAAAACGCCGTTCCCGCGCATGGACTATGACGAGGCGATCCGGCTGTATGGCATCGACAAGCCGGATCTGCGCCTGCCTGAATTCACCGATGTGCGCCAGTGTTTCACTGCCGAGAACCTGCAGGAGTTGGCGATCAACGCTAATCTCCCGGTGATCGCTATTCGCACGCCGAAGGTCGGCGAACTTTCGCGCAAGGAACGCGACGACATCAAGCCGATGTTCCACGCCAAGGGCGGCGCTAAGATTTTCGAAGATTTCAAGCGCATCGGCAACAAGTTCCCCGAAGCGGCGGCCGCGATTGCGAAGATGGCCGGCATTGAAGAAGGCGATCTGATCGTGCTGGTCGCCGGCTCAGCGCAGACCGGTCCGCAGACCGCGATGCCCTCGCATCGCAAGGTGACTCCCGCGGAGTTGGCGATTTATGCGTCGGCGGGCCTGCTGCGACTTGCGCTGGCGCAGAAATATGCTGAGCGACATGGCATCTTCAAAAAATCCGGCGACCCGGCCAAAGATTTCCGCTTCCTCTGGGTCACCAACTTCCCGATGTTCGAATGGGACGAAGCCGAGAAACAATGGATGGCCGCGCACCATCCCTTCACGGCGCCACATGAAGAAGACATGAGCCTGCTGGAAACCGGGGTTGAGTCCGTAAACGACCCGCAGTCGTCGCTGAGCGCGGTGCGCGCGCTGGCGTACGATGTCGTGCTCAACGGCACCGAACTGGGCTCGGGATCGATCCGTATTCATCGCCAGGATATTCAGAGCAAAATCTTCCGCGCCCTGGGCATGACCGACGAAGAAGCTAAAGCGCGCTTCGGATTTTTCCTGGAAGCGCTGGAGTATGGCACGCCTCCGCATGGAGGGATCGCCCTGGGCCTCGACCGCATCGTAATGATCCTCGCGGGCGCAGAGAGCCTGCGTGAAGTAATTCCGTTCCCGAAAACCGCGCGGGCGGTGGACTTGATGGTGGACGCGCCAACGCCCGTTAGCGAGCGCCAGTTGCGCGAGTTGGGGATCGCGGTGAAGAAGTAGGTGGGGTTTGGTGTTGAGTTCAAACTGATCCGATAGGCCTTCCTTGCAGATCGATGCGCGGCTGGTCAGCGTCCTCTATATGTTGGCAGCTGTGTCGGTGGTCGCGGTTGGGCTCCGAATAGCATTCATTCCGGCCGCTTGTGCTGCACTTGCTCTCACGGCAGGAGGGTTCCTGGTATTTCGCCGCATCAGCGACGCTCTTGCGATTCCGTGGCCCGCCGCAGCCAGCGATGAAAACCCGAAAGGCATCCCTGTGATCGAGGGGCGGCCCTTTCCTTTCAGCGATACGATCAGGAATTGATCGTGATGGTGCAGGTTCGCCATTTGCCGGAGTTGTTCGGCTGCTTTCTGCTGTCTGGCGTAACGCTCTGGGCGATGATCTTTGTTCCGATTGGTGAAGCAAGTTCCCGTGGGCTGCAGATCGGCGCTTTCGAGGCAGAATTTATTTGTGGGGTCGGCCTGGCTGTCCTATTGGCGAGCCTCCGGTGGTTTACCGAGCGTCGCATTTTGCGCCGCAGCCGCTATACGATCGGAACACCGCTGAGCCGGGATCCGGGATTCTTTCGCCGCGGCATCACCTACCAGTTCTGGGACACCAAACGCGAAAGACGTGGCGGGCGAGGGCCATTGTGGGGACGCGGAAACGACAATGCGGTTCTGGTCCTGTACGATCCTAATGATCCCGATGCCAGCGCGCCGCATGGAGCCTTCCCGTTTCATAAATTCGGTCTCGCGCTGATCCCGGGAAGACACCGTCAAGAAAACTCGAAGATCATCCATGAATAAATTTATCGACAGTCAAAAGACATTTTTCACGCTGCGCGCCCTTGCCGTAATCTGCGTTCTGCCCCTAGCACTCTCGCCAACGGCTGCTGCGCGGCAGTCTGCAGATCAACCGGGCCCGGCCATCATCGAGCAGGGCAAGTTCACACTGCACAAATTCGAGCAACCCATCGGCGAGGAAACTTACGAAATGCGCCGCGATGGCGCCTCGCTCGCGGTAAAGATCGATTTCAAGTTCACCGACCGCGGGTCGCCCGTTCCGCTCTCCGCGACTTTTCGCGGCGCCCAGGACTTGACGCCGCAATCCTTCGAAATCAAAGGCAACACCGCGCGCCCGATCACGATTGACGAGGCCGTAACCATCGGCGGTGGCAAGGTCCACTTCCGAACTCGCGACAAGCAAAGCGATCTCGCTCCGCCCACTGGCCCGTTCTTTGCCATCGCCGGATATGCGCCCACGACCATGCAAATGCTTATGGTTCGCTACTGGGCCACGCATGGATCACCCGCCCAACTCGCCACTCTTCCGACCGGCACTGTAAGAATCGAGCCGCGCGCACAGGACACGATTCACATAACCGGCAAAGACGGTGCAAGAGACGAGAAACTCGACCGCTACACCGTCGAAGGCCTGATCTGGGGGCGCGAGACGCTATGGTTCGACGCGCAGCTCAACCTGGTGGCCGCGATCTCTACCGACGCCGAGTTCGATCACTTCGAAGCCATCCGCGACGGTTACGAGAGCGCGCTGGGAGATTTTGTAGGGCGCGCCGGAGCCGACGGCATGAGCGCCCTGGCCGCGATTTCCAGGACCATCCCCGGCAGCCGCGCTTCAACTCTCGCCATCGTGGGCGGAACGTTGATCGACGGAACCGGCGCCGCTCCGCTCCCGGACGCGACCGTGATCATTCACAATGGGCGCATCACCGCGGCCGGGCCGCGCTCGAAAATCAAAATTCCCAAGCACGCGACCACTGTTGACGCGCACGGCAAGACCATCCTCCCCGGCCTCTGGGATATGCACGCGCATTTCGAGCAGGTCGAGTGGGGACCGATTTATCTGGCCGCGGGCGTGACCACGGTGCGTGATTGCGGCAACGAGTTCGAGTTCATTACCGCCGTCCGCGACGCCATAGCCCAGGGCCGTGGCCTCGGCCCCCGCCTGCTGCTGGCCGGCATCGTCGATGGCTCCGGCACCTACGCCCTCGGCGTCGCGCGCGTGGACACTCCCGAGCAGGCGCGCCAGTGGGTGAATCGCTATCACGACGCCGGCTTCCAGCAGATGAAAATTTACAGTTCCGTCAAGTTGGAAGAACTGAAGGCCGTCGCCGACGAAGCCCACCGCCTCGGCATGACTGTGACTGGGCACGTTCCCGAAGGACTGAATGCGTATCAGACCGTTGCAGCAGGGCAGGATCAGATCAACCATATCGTCTACGTCCGCGACATCATGCACGCTCCGTTTCCTGCCGACATGGACCGCATTGACCGGGCGAAAGCGAGGGCCACTCTTGACCTCGAATCCCCGGAGGCGAAGAAAGCGCTGGCTTTCCTCAAGGACCATCACACCGTGGTCGATCCAACCATGGCCGTGTACGAATTTTTCACCGTATCAACGGCCAAGCCGCCCGCCAGCTTTGAGCCCGGCGTCAACAAGGTCGCTCCCGAACTTGCCGAGCAACTCACCGACGTCGAGCCGCCGACGGAATATTCCGCTCTCGGCGAACAAATACTCGAGAAAGAACTCGCGATTGTCGGAGCTTTGCATCGCGCGGGGATTCCGGTCGTGGCCGGTACCGATCAGACCGTCCCCGGCTTCAGCCTGCACCGCGAGATCGAGTTATACGTGCAGGCCGGCTTCACGCCCATGGAAGCGATTCAGGCTGCCACTGTCGTCCCCGCGCGCGCCATGGGACTCGAAAAAGAATCTGGAACCCTGGAGAAAGGGAAGCGCGGCGACCTCATCCTGATCAACGGCAATCCGCTGGACGACATTCGCAACACCCGCAACGTCGAATACGTGATCACCAACGGAATCATGTACCATAGCGCCGAACTCTGGCAGAGCGTGGGCTTCAAACCGTGATGAGTAATCTGCCACTGTGCTAGTCTGCCTGCTATGGCAGACCGGTCTTCGATCAGGCGCAAGAAAGTGGAGAGAACCCCCTCCTCGCCCGCGCCGAAATCTTCCCGCCAACAGCCTCCGAAGTCCCCACTTCTAGCAAAAGACTCGAGAAATGGGACATCCGCGGTCTCCCGCACTCCGGCGTCGGGCAAACATTTTCTCAGCGACAAAGTCGGCCACTTTACGGAGTCAGTCATCCGCGAGATGACACGCCAAGCAATGCTCTACGGCGCGGTCAATCTGGCGCAGGGATTCCCCGACTTCCCCGCCCCGGCGGAGATCAAGCAGGCCGCCCAGCAGGCGGTTGCAGCCGATGTGAATCAGTACGCCATCACCTGGGGCGCGAAGAATCTGCGCAACGCGATTGCCCGGCAGATGGGCGTGTGGCAGGGCATCACCGTCGATCCGGAAAAAGAAATTACCGTGTGCTGCGGATCGACTGAGGCGATGATCTCAACTTTGCTCGCGGTCTGCAACACCGGCGATGAAGTCGTAATCTTCGAGCCGTTCTACGAGAACTATGGGCCAGACTCGGTGCTCAGCGGTGCGAAGCCGAAATTCGTGAAGCTTCGTCCACCCACGACCGATGGCGGTGAGTGGACCTTCGACGAAAAAGAATTGCGCCGCGCTTTCGACAAACACACCAAGGCGATCATCGTTAATACGCCCAACAACCCAACCGGCAAAGTGTTTACGCGAGCAGAACTGGATCTGATTCGAGATCTCTGCGTCAAGTTCGATGTACTGGCCATCACGGATGAAATCTACGAGCACATCCTCTACGAAGGCACCGAACATACTTCCATGGTGACTCTCGACGGAATGCGCGACCGCACCGTGACCATCAACGGCATGTCGAAGACCTACAGCGTTACCGGATGGCGCGTGGGCTGGGCGGTTGCGCCGGAGAAAATCACGAACGCGATCCGCAAGGTGCACGACTTTCTAACCGTGGGCGCGCCCGCTCCGCTGCAGGAGGCTGGCGCCGCAGCGTTGAGCCTGCCCCCCGAGTATTACGCGAAACTGGCCGAAGGATACCGCTTGCGCCGCGATCGACTTATGCCGGCCCTCACGGCGGCCGGGTTCAAGTGCTTTCGCCCGCGAGGAGCGTACTACGTAATGACCGACATTTCCGCGTTCGGCTTCAAGGACGATGTCTCGTTCGCAAAATATCTCGTGCAGGAAATCGGTGTGGCAACTGTCCCGGGATCGAGTTTCTATCGCGATCCGCGCGATGGAGCGCGGCAGGTGCGATTTGCATTCTGCAAGAAACCCGAAACGCTGGACGGCGCGGCGCGCAGACTCGCGAAACTGCGCAAGTAACGTCTGGCCTGCGCGATTTTATCCGAACGGTTCCCCGGATATAATCTGCCCGATGCCCGCCGCGACCAAGGACGCCGAAAAGAAGATAGAAGCGCTGCGCGAAAAGATTCGTCACCACGAATACCTCTATTACGTTCTCGACAATCCCGAGATCAGCGACCTCGACTTCGACAAGCTGATGCGGCAGCTGAGAGACCTGGAAGGCGAGCATCCTGGGCTGGTCACTCCGGATTCGCCCACGCAGCGCGTTGGAGGCAAGCCGCGCGAGGGATTCGTCAAAGTGCCGCATTCCTCGCCCATGTTGTCGCTCGACAATACCTACAACGAAGAAGAACTGCGAGACTGGGAACGCCGGGTGCACGAGCTCAGCGGACGCAGCGACGTGGAGTACGTCTGCGAACTAAAGCTCGACGGCATGTCGCTGGCGCTGATCTACGAGGGCGGCAAAATCGTCCGCGGCGTGACTCGCGGCGATGGCTCGGTCGGCGAAGATGTCACGCTCAACGTGCGCACCGTGCGATCGATTCCGCTTTCGATTCCGAAGGAACGGCTGAAGAAGGCCGGCATTCCGCCGGACTTTGAAGTTCGTGGCGAGTTGCTCATGCCCACCTCGTCATTTAAAAAGATCAACGAAGAACGCGAACGCGCCGGCCTGCCGACCTTCGCCAACCCGCGCAATTTCACCGCGGGCACTGTCCGCCAGCTTGATGCAAGCGTCACTGCCGAACGCCGGATGGATTATTTTCCATACATCCTTCTGCACAACGGCCGTACGTATTTCGACCGTCACTCGAAAACGCTGTCAGTTCTCGACACAGCCGGATTCAAGGTTAACCCCAATCGCAAACTCGTTCAGTCCATGGACGAAGTTTGGGCGTTCATTCAGCACTGGGAAGAGAAGCGCGACTCGCTGCCCTACGAGATTGACGGCATCGTCGTGAAAGTCGACCGCACCGCCCTGCAGGACGAACTCGGCTTCACGGGTAAAGCCCCGCGATGGGCCATCGCCTACAAATACGCCGCGCGTGGCGGAGTCACCAAACTGGAAAACATTCGCTGGCAGACAGGCCGCACTGGAAAGCTCACCCCAGTAGCAGAACTAGCGCCGATTCCGATCGGTGGAACAACCGTTCGCAATGCCACGCTGCATAACATGGACGAAGTTGAACGCCTCGGCGTGAAGATCGGCGATTGGGTTCGAGTCGAGCGCGGTGGCGACGTGATCCCCAAAGTCGTCGAAGTTGACAAGGATCATCCCCGAGGACATAAGGACATCGAGCCCCCCCGGGAGTGCCCAGTCTGCCACGCCAAGCCTGTCCGCACTGAGGATGAAGTCGACTACCGCTGTGTGAACGCCAACTGCCCCGCCAAGCTCCTGGGCACCATCCTCCACTTCGCCTCGCGGGGTGTGATGAACATCGATGGCATGGGCGAGGCGCTGGTCACTCAGCTGACGGAAAGTGGCCTGGTCAAGAATGTCGCCGACATCTACAGGTTGACCAAGAAGGACTTGCTGAGCCTGGAGCGCTTCGCCGACAAATCTGCCCAAAACATTCTTGACGAAATCGAGAACTCGAAAAAGCTGCCGCTTGAGCGTATCATCTACGGTCTAGGCATTCGCATGGTCGGTGAGCGTACCGCGCAATTCCTGGCGGAACACTTCGGATCAATGGATGCCCTCGAAAGTGCCAGCGTCGAAGAGTTACAGAACGTGAACGAAGTCGGCCCGCGGATCGCCGAGAGCATTGTGGAATTCTTCAGCATCGCGGCCAATCGCAAACTGGTCGACCGCCTGCGCGAGGCCGGACTCACTCTCAGAGGCCAGAAGAAAGAGCGCGGCACCAAGCTCGCCGGCAAGACATTCGTCCTCACCGGCACACTGCCCACGCTTACGCGTGACGAGGCCAAGAAGCTGATCGAAGACGCCGGGGGCAAAGTCACCGGCTCAGTCAGCAAGAAGACAGATTACGTAGTCGCGGGGGCAGATGCCGGATCGAAGCTCGATAAAGCGAAGGAACTGGGCGTCGCAGTAATCGATGAGGAAGAAATGCAGAAGCTCCTAGAGTGACCCCTCCTACCGCCACATTTTGGTTGCGTGAAAATCCCGCATACAATGCGGGATATTCACGGTGCTGTTACAACATCCGCGCCATCGCTTCCCGCATCCTCTCCCACGTGACCTCCAGCATTTCCGGCAGAATCCGCGTCTCCCCGATGACCGACACGAAGTTCGCATCCGCCACCCAGCGCGGCAGGACGTGCATGTGAATATGGCCCGCGATGCCCGCACCCGCGGCCTTGCCGATGTTCATCCCCAGATTAATGCCGTCCGGTTTGTAGAGTTCGCGCAGTACCGTTTCCATGCGCTGCGATAGCGCCATCATTTCCGTTGCCGCCTCGGCCGGCAGCTTCTGCAACTCGTCCAAATGAGCGTTAGGGACCACCATCACATGGCCCGGCGTATACGGATACGCGTTGAGGATGACGAAGCAGTGCTGCCCGCGGTGCACGATGAGCATCTTGGCGTCGTCGTTCGCCTTGGGCGCGTCGCAAAAGATGCATCCAGCGCTCCGTTCCGAGGAGGCGACGTAGGCATAGCGCCACGGGGTCCAGAGGTAATCCATAGCAGGGCAGGTTAGCAGATGGGTGGTGTGTTCTGAAACCGTAACATTGAAACCTCCCTGTAACACAACCCAGATTTGCGTTTGACACTGTTCGCGGGCGATTGCTATAGTCGAAGAGTTCCCATTGGACGCGGGTTCTTTGTAATAACGTCCGACAGCTGGGATTGTCCAAGCTCACCCGCCAGGGTGGGCCCACCACAACCAAACGGCTCATCCAGCAGTCCGCAGAGCAGGCCCCGCATCCGTCACCAGAGAGGCATAACCTTGTTCGACGAGACCACCGCTCACAACTCCGAATCCACCTCCTCCGTCGCTACAGAAGATCCGTCGACGGAACAGCAGCACCAGCCCGAACAGAATCTGGCTGCCGCCACCACCCACGACTCTTCTCATGATTCCTCTCATGATTTACCCCATGACGAGAAGCCCGGCGAAGATTTCGCCTCGGTCCTCGAGAACTTCACCAGCGAAGCCGAAGAGGCCGTCAGTGAAGATCGCGTGATCAAGGGCACGGTGCTGAAGCTGACCGGGACACACGTGGTGGTCGATATCGGCGCCAAGTCGGAAGGTATGCTGCCGCTGGCCGAAGTTCTCGATCACGAGGGCAAGCCCAAGTTCAAGCCCGGCGACGAGATCGACGTGATGCGCGACAAGGGCCAGGCGGAAGAGGGCTACATCAACCTCTCGCATCAGAAGGCCCAGCGCATTCACGCCTGGGAAGAAATCGAAAAGGCCTACAACGAGAAAAAGCCCATCAATGCCATCGTGATCGATCG
>Ga0070733_10000386_pt1 | contig 36868 bp, 32 predicted proteins | sample Coa_R1_9_FD_66450 | JGI IMG/M metagenome (GOLD analysis project Ga0070733, IMG submission 66450) | Surface soil microbial communities from Centralia Pennsylvania, which are recovering from an underground coalmine fire - Coalmine... | ecosystem: Environmental > Terrestrial > Soil > Unclassified ... | reverse complement strand
TCATCAAGCAGGCATCGGAAACCGGCCCGCTCGCCGACAAATCCGATCCCACGCAAAGCGTTTATCTCGTGCCGGCCTTTGTCGGCCTGGGCGCGCCCTACTGGAATCCGCGCGTGCGCGGCGCGCTGTTCGGCTTGACCCGTAACACCGGCCCGGCCGAACTCGCGCATGCCGCGCTCGAAAGCGTCTGTTACCAGACCGTCGATCTCTGGGAAGCGATGCGCGCCGACTGGCCGGAGGCGAAGGCCGCTCACATCGTGCTGCGCGTCGACGGCGGCATGACAGTCTCCGACTGGACCATGCAGCGCCTGGCCGACTTGCTCGACGCCCCGGTCGATCGCCCGATGATCCAGGAAACCACGGCGCTCGGCGCCGCCTATCTCGCGGGGCTGTCCGCGGGCATCTATCCCGAGCCGGCAAAATTCGCCGACAACTGGCGGCTCGAACGCCGCTTCAAGCCGGCGATGGATGCGGCCACGCGCGAGCGCAAGCTGAAGGGCTGGGCGCGCGCGGTGAAGGGACTGTTGGCCAGCGATGAGGGGGAGGGGTGATCCCGCACCGCCTCAATAATTATACCGCACCCCGACATTGAAACCCTGCGCCAACAGCGGCGAGGTGTTGAACACCGGCATCGGGCGTAGCGGTGCGCCCGGGGTGGGCAGCGGAAGGAGGAAGGGATTGACCGTGGGGTCGATCAGGCCGCCGGCGCGCTGCACGCCGGTCCAGTACAGCAGGTCGTAGCCGGCGACGATGCGCCATTGCGGCGCGACCTGATAGCCGGCCTTGAGCGAGAGCTCCGGCACTGCGCTGAAGCGAGTTTGCGAAAAATTGCCGATATTGCTCGATAGCGCCAGCAATCCGCCGGGTGCGGAGGTGATGCCGCCGCCGAAATTCGCCGACGTCATGCCGTTGATCGTGGCACTGTTGAAGTTGGCGCCGAGCGCCAGCGTTCCGCGCCATTCCAGCATCCACGGGCCGCGTTTCGCTTCACCGGCAAGGCCGAGATCGATGCCGTGAAAATTGCTGGCTGCGCCAAAGGCGTCGATGGCGCTGAGCGGACCGAAGATAACCGAGTTGACTGCTTCAGGGATCGACAAATTATCCGACGAGCGCAAATAGCGATAGCCGATCAGCACACTGATGCGCTGGCCGCCCCATATCCCGATGTTTTGCCGGTAATGCGCGTCGAAGCCGAGCAGGCGGGAGGATTCATTCACCGCGACCGAGCCGGTGATGGAGCCGGGAAAGGCGACCAGCAACGAAGCCGGCTGGTTGACCAGGGCGTTGATAAACGGCCGCCCGAGAATCGGAGTGGTACTTGAATCGGCCGCGAAGCTGGTCGAGGCGTCCTGCAGCTCGAAGAAGCTCGCCTCGATGCCCCTTGTGTGCTGCGGATCGAACCAGTAGCCCGCCTGCAATCGGCCGCCCGAACGCCAGCCGCCATTGACGGAGGAATCCCCGAACAGCACGGTCGTGGTCGGTAGGCCGAGCACGCCGGCTTGCGGCGACGGGGTGCCGGCCGGGCTCGTGGTGACCAGCGCCGGCGGCCGATCGCCCTTCACCGTCCAGGCGAGGTAATCCACTTCGGCCCAGAACAGGTTGCCCGAATCCGGAATCGGCGGCGGCGCCTTGATCGGCATGTCCGCCGCCGCCGCCCCCAGAGCCATCGCGGCTGATAACACCGCGCCGAAAGCCCATGCAATCGGTCTCGTTCCGAAATTAATTTTTTTCATGCCTACCCCCGGGGGAAATGAACCATGCAAGAGTCCGCGCGGCAAGGTTTTGACACGCTTTGCGCGGGGCGTGGCGACGAATTACCGGGCCTGTGGCTTCAGGGCACCTGATCTAGCCATCAAAACGCACGCCGGTGGTATTGGCGCCGCAGATCAGCACCGCCACCCGCTCTCCGCGCGACGGCCGGTAACGTCCCGAGAGCAACGCCGCGAAGGCTGCCGCACCCCCGGGCTCGGCCACGACGCGCAGTCGCGACCACAGCGCCTCCTGCGCCTGACGGATGGCGTCATCGGTGACCAGCACCGCCTCAGTGACGTTGGTGCGCGCGATGGCGAACATCAGTTCGCCGACGCGACGTGGCGCCAGACTGTCGGCGGCAATTCCGCCGGCGGGCGCATCCACCGGCCGCCCTGCGGCGAGCGCCGCGTGCAAAGTCGGCGCGCTCTCGGGCTCGACCGCGACAATCCGAATCCGCCCCTCGTACCAGGCGGTAATGCCGCCGATCAATCCGCCGCCGCCGACCGCGACCAGCAGCGTGTCGATCTCGGGTGCGTCTTCCTCGAGCTCGAGCCCGACCGTTCCCTGCCCGAGCAGGGTTTCGACCTGATCGAAGGCGTGAATTGCCATCGCGCCGGTTTTTTCGATATGCGCTTCGCTCGCCGCCAGCGCATCGGCATAGAGTGAGCCCGCGATCACGAGATTCGCGCCGCATTGCCGGATCAACTCGATCTTGGCGGGCGAGGTGATCTCCGGCACGAAAATGGTCGCGGGCACGCCGAGCCGATGCGCGGCAAAGGCGACCGCCGCGCCGTGATTGCCGCCGGAAGCGGCCACCACGCCGGACGCCGGCGTCTTGCGCAGCAAGAGATTGGCGAACGCGCCGCGCGCCTTGAACGAGCCGGAATGCTGCAGCATTTCCAGTTTGAACGTCAGCGCGCCCGGCGAAAGGCCGAAGTCTGAACTGTCCGTGGTCAGGATCGGCGTTCGCCGGATATAGCACCGGATCGCGGATTCGGTGGCCGTGATGCGTTCGCGCGTGATCGGTTTGGTCTGATCCATGCCGCCAATTTACTCCCTGGCGGGCTTGACATCAATTAGTTAATTAGCAAAATGGCTAAATGAAAGTTGCGATCGCGCTGCGCGCGCTGGCGAGCGAACGCCGCCTTCTGATCCTGGACTGGCTTCGCGATCCGAAGAAGCATTTTCGCGAGCAGGTGGACGGCGACCTGGTCGACGACGGCGTTTGCGGCGTCCTCATTGCGGAAAAGCTCGGCGTCAGCGCGCCGACGCTGAGCGAGCACATGCGCGTCCTGATCGCGGCGAAACTGGTACGGGCCAAACGCATCAAGCAATGGACCATGTACAAGCGCGACGAAGACGCGATCGCTTCGGTCAAGCGCGTGATTCGGGAAAAGGTCTGAGCTCACGATGATCCTCATCGGCCAATACGATTCCCCCTTCGTCCGCCGCGTCGCGATTGCGTTGCGGTTGTATGGCCTGCCCTTCGAGCATCGGCCGTGGTCGACCTTTGGCGATGGCGACAAAATCGCGCCCTTCAATCCGCTGCGTCGGGTGCCGACGCTGGTGCTTGATGGCGGCGAGACGCTGATCGAGAGTGCGGCGATACTCGACTATCTCGACGAGCTCGTGAGTGCGGAAAAAGCGATGATCGCCGCGAAGGGTGCGCAGCGTCGTCACGCGCTAAAAGTTTGCGCGCTGGCGAGCGGGCTCGCCGACAAGGCGGTCAGCCTTCTCTACGAACGCGTGCTCCGCAAGGATCGTCCATCGGAGATCTGGGTTTCGCGTTGCAGGGCGCAGATCGGCGGCGTGCTCGACGCGCTGGAACAGGCGCGCAGCCCCATTGCCTCGCCGTTCTGGTCCGGGACGCGTATCGGCCACGCCGACATCGCGGTCGCCTGTGCGCTCAGATTCACCGGCGAGGCCCATGCCGGCGTGTTCGACGACGTGCGCCATCCGGCGCTCGCGGCGCATGCGGCGCGCTGCGAAGCGCTGCCGGTGTTCAGGGAAATCGTGCAGCCGCTGAAGCCGCCGAGTCGGGATTGATCTTGCTTACCCTCCCCTGGAGGGGGAGGGTCGACGCGACTGAAAGGAGCGGCGGGGTGGGGTGACAGTCTCTCCGCGCGAACAGCGCCCGAGTTGAGACATCACCCCACCCCGTCTCACATTTCGTTTCACTCCATGTGAGCCGACCCTCCCCCTCCAGGGGAGGGTGAAGAGAGAAATTTTCAGTCGTGGCCCCGATGAGCCACCGGGTCGCGCGAATGCGCGCCCGATGATAAACTCCGCGATATCCGGGAACGCCCTCGCTGTGGCCCCGCATTTCGCTGCGCTCTTGCGGGCTACACGCTCTTGCAGCGTATGACGAAACTCCAGAGTTTCCGCCAACTTAGCCCAACTGATTTGCCCGACGGATGCCTTGCGCAAATTCCTGTCCAGCCCCTCCGAAAAAAATATTTCGCTTTTCACGTCGGGCAAATCATCTCTACAAGCTCGCCCCGTCTCGCCTGAGAGAGGGGCGTTGGCCATCGTCACGAACGTTGGGCGGGATGCAGTGGACGCAGCAGTGTCGCAGACGAGCGGCGCCAATGCGGACGGCAAAGCCGTGTGGTCCTGACACCCCGACGCTGGTGTCAAGCAGGTCGCGATGCTTTCGCATCGTGACTTGCGATGGTGGCAAAAAAGCCCGGCTCACCAGGGAGAGCGCGGAGTAAGCCGTAAACCATTGCGCAGGGAATGCCGGGTAGGTCCGGTGAACCTGTGGTGAATTCGCTCGTGTGCTTTTCACTTTCGCACGCGAGGCTGCGGGTGCAGCGGGCACCCGGCATTCCCCGCGCCCTCTGTTTTCACGGGCGCGCGTTTCCGGCACAGCTCGGGCGTTTTGCGCCGCGAGGATGCGGAGGCGTGGCTGTTTGAAAATTGAATCGGGAAACCGCAATGACGGGTTGGGAACGTCGTGACTGTTTGACAGATTTGGATTGGGGTGCGCGGCAAACTCCGCCGTCGCCCCTGCGAACGCAGGGGCCCATAACCACCGGTGTCGGTCGTTGAAAGAAGGCATCTGCCTGCGGTGCTTAAACTGAGAAGCCGCGGCGTATGGGCCCCTGCGTTCGCAGGGGCGACGTGAGAGGTTCGCGGAGACGACCAAGTCAGAGAGACGCTACGCCCGCGCCGCCTTCTTGCGATATGCCAGATGCACCGCGCAGGTGCAGCCCGGCGGGTGCGACGCCAATTCTTTTGCTTCGACGTCGTTGGCGGGCGCAGCGGAAGACGGCGGTTGAGTTGGCATCGCTTCTCGCAAGCGACGATCCTGCGCCGATTGGTCCTGCGCGGGGATGTAGTTCAAGACAGGCGCGAGCCAGCGCTCGGCTTCTTCCACGCTCCAGCCCTTGCGCGCGGCGTAATCTTCCACCTGGTCGCGCTCGATCTTGCCGACGCCGAAATAGAAACTCTCGGCATTAGCAAAATAAAGTCCGGAGACGGAAGAGCCCGGCCACATCGCAAAGCTCTCCGTCAACTTCACGCCGCAGTTCTTTTCGGCATCGAGCAGCGCAAACAGCGTCGCTTTCTCGGTGTGATCGGGCTGCGCTGGATAGCCGGGCGCGGGGCGAATGCCGTGATACTTTTCCAGGATCAGATCGTCAGGCGAAAGCGCCTCGTCCGGCGCATAACCCCAGAATTCCCGACGCACGCGGGCATGCATGCGCTCGGAAAACGCCTCCGCGAGACGGTCGGCGAGCGCCTTGCACAGGATCGAGGAGTAATCGTCATTGGCCTTCTTGAATCGCTCGGCGACGATGTCCTCGCCGATTCCCGCCGTGACCACGAAGGCGCCAATATAGTCCGCCACGCCGGAACAGCGAGGCGCGATGAAGTCGGACAGCGCGGCGTTGAAGCGGCCTTCGCGTTTTTCGAGCTGCTGGCGCAGCGTGTGGAAGGTGGCGATCTGCTTGCCGCGCGCCTCATCGGCATAGACCACGATGTCGTCGCCTTGCGCATTGGCCGGCCAGAAGCCGATCGTCGCCTGCGCCTTGAACCATTCCTCCGAAATGATCCGTTCCAGCATCTTGCGCGCATCGTCATAAAGCGAGCGCGCGACCTCGCCGATCTTAGGATCGTCGAGGATGGCCGGAAAGCGCCCGGTCAATTCCCAGGTCTGGAAAAACGGCGTCCAGTCGATGTATGGCGCGAGCTCGGCGAGGTCATAATCCCGGAATGTCTTGATCCCAAGAAACGCCGGCTTCTTCGGCCGCTCTTTTCCAAAATCGATTCTAACCGCGTTGGCCCGCGCATCGGCAAGCTTCAAGCGCTTTTTGTCGGCCTGGGCCCGAAAATGCGCCGCGGAAATCTTGGCGTATTCGGCGCGTATCTCGGCGGCATAGGCCTCGCGCTTGTCGGGCGACAACAACGAAGAAGCAACGCCGACGGCGCGGCTCGCGTCGTTGACATGCACCACGGGGCCGGCGCGGTAGTTCGGGTCGATCTTGACAGCGGTATGGACGCGGCTCGTGGTGGCGCCGCCGATCAACAGCGGCAACTTGAGGCCTTCGCGTTCCAGCTCGGCGGCAAGGAAACTCATTTCATCGAGCGAGGGCGTGATCAGGCCGGAAAGTCCGATGATATCGGCGCCTTCGCGCCTGGCGGTCTCGATGATCTTGGTGGCCGGCACCATCACGCCGAGGTCGATCACCTCGAAATTGTTACATTGCAACACGATGCCGACGATGTTCTTGCCGATGTCGTGGACGTCGCCCTTGACGGTGGCGAGCACGATCTTGCCGGCGGAGTTGCGCTCTCTTCCGGAAATGCCGTTGGCGAGATTACGCGCCTTTTCCTCTTCCATGAACGGCATCAGGTAAGCCACCGCCTGCTTCATCACGCGGGCGGATTTCACCACCTGCGGCAGAAACATCTTGCCGTCGCCAAAGAGGTCGCCGACGATGTTCATGCCGGCCATCAGCGGACCCTCGATGACGTCGAGCGGGCGCGCGGCGAGCTTGCGGGCATCTTCGGTGTCGGCGTCGATATATTCGGTGATGCCGTGCACCAGCGCGTGCGAAAGCCGCTTGTCGACCGGCCAATCGCGCCAGGCGAGATCCTGGGCTTCCGTCTTCTTCTCCTTGCCGCGGAATTTTTCCGCGAGCGCGAGCAGCCGTTCGGACGCGCCGGGATCGCGGTTGAGGATGACGTCCTCGCAGGTCCGACGCAGTTCGGGGTCGATGTCGTCATAGACGATCATCTGCCCGGCATTGACGATGCCCATATCCATGCCGGCATGAATGGCGTGATAGAGGAACACCGAATGCATGGCCTCGCGCACCGGCTCGTTGCCGCGGAACGAGAACGAAAGGTTCGAGACGCCGCCGGACACATGGGCGTGCGGCAGGTTCTGGCGGATCCAGCGTGTCGCTTCGATGAAGTCGACGCCGTAATTATTGTGTTCCTCGATTCCCGTCGCGATGGCGAAAATGTTGGGGTCGAAGATGATGTCCTCAGGCGGGAAGCCGAGCCGGTCGACCAGGATGTCGTAGGCGCGCTTGCAGATCTCGGTCTTGCGCGCGAAGGTGTCGGCCTGTCCCGCCTCGTCGAACGCCATCACCACCACGGCCGCGCCGTGCCGTTTGGCGATCCTGGCCTCGTGGATGAATTTCTCCTCGCCTTCCTTCATCGAGATCGAGTTCACCACCGGCTTGCCCTGAACGCATTTCAACCCGGCTTCGATCACGTTGAATTTCGAGGAATCCACCATCACGGGAACGCGGGCGATGTCGGGCTCGGCGGCGGCGAGGTTGAGGAAGGTCACCATCGCCTTCTCGGAATCCAGCAAGCCCTCGTCCATGTTGACGTCGATGATCTGCGCGCCGTTCTCGACCTGGTCGCGCGCCACCTGGAGCGCGGCGGTGTAGTCGCCCGCGGTGATCAGCTTGCGGAATCTCGCCGAGCCCGTGACGTTGGTGCGTTCGCCGACATTGACGAAGGGAATTGCCGGCGTCAGCGCAAAGGGCTCGAGCCCCGAAAGCCGCAGGCACGGTTCGATTGCGGGAATCGCACGCGGCCGATGTGGGGCGACCGCGGCGGCAATCGCGGCGATGTGCTCGGGCGTGGTGCCGCAACAGCCGCCGACGATGTTGACGAGGCCGCTAGAGGCAAACTCGCCGATCAGACGCGCCATATATTCCGGGCTCTCGTCATACTGGCCGAATTCGTTGGGCAGGCCCGCGTTCGGGTATGCACAAACCAAAGTGTCGGCGACGCGGCCGATGTCGGCGATATGCGCACGCAAATCTTCGGCGCCCAGCGCGCAGTTGAAGCCGATGGTGATGGGTTTGGCGTGGCGCACCGAATTCCAGAACGCTTCCGGGAGTTGCCCCGACAACAGCCGCCCGGATTTGTCGGTGATGGTGCCCGACACCATCACCGGCACGTCGATGCCGCGTTGCTCGGCGATTTCGGCGATGGCGTAAAGCGCGGCCTTGGCGTTGAGCGTGTCGAAGATGGTTTCGACCAGCAAGAGATCGGCGCCGCCGTCCAGAAGCCCCTTGATCTGCTCGCCATAGGCTTTCCGCAGATCGTCGAAGGTGACGGCGCGGTAGCCGGGATTGGATACATCCGGCGAAATCGAGGCGGTGCGGTTGGTCGGGCCGATCGCGCCGGCGACAAAGCGGGGCTTGCCGTCTTCGGCGCTCACGCGTTGCGCGGCCGCGCGGGCGAGTTTCGCGCCTTCGCGGTTGAGCTCGTAGGCGAGGTCCGACATCTCATAATCGGCCTGCGCGATTGCCGTCGAGGAAAAGGTATTGGTGGCGACGATGTCGGCGCCTGCGCGCAAATAGGCGGCGTGGATGTCCTCGATCGCCTTCGGCTGGGTCAGGATCAAGAGGTCGTTGTTGCCCCTGACGTCGCGGTGAAAATCGGCAAAACGCGCGCCCCGAAACGCCGCTTCGTCGTATCCCAGCGCCTGGATCATGGTGCCCATGGCGCCGTCGAGCACGAGAATGCGCTCGCGGGCGGCGGCGAGCAAAGCGGTTCGTTTCGGCGAGACGCGCGCGGTCATCGGTCAGGCGGCCTTCTGTGCGCCGGCGGGGCGGATGCCGAGCAGGTGGCAGATCGCGAACACGAGGTCGGCGCGGTTCATGGTGTAGAAATGAAAGGTGTCGACGCCGCGCTTGGCGAGCTTCTGCACCTGGCCGGCCGCCACGGTAGCGGCTACCAGTTTGCGGGTCTCGGCGTCGTCGTCGAGGCCCTCGAATTTCTGCGCGAGCCAATCCGGCACCGTGGTGCCGGCGCGGGTCACGAAGGCTCTCGCCTGCTTGAAATTGTGCATCGGCATGATGCCGGGCACGATCGGAATGAAAACGCCGCCGGCGCGCACCCGGTCGAGAAAGCGAAGATAAAGATCGTTATCGAAGAAGACTTGCGTGATGGCGCGGCTGGCCCCGGCATCGACCTTGGCCTTGAGCATGTCGATGTCGGCGTCGAAGTCGCGGCTCTCGGGGTGCTTTTCCGGATAGGCCGATACCGAGACTTCGATATCGGAGAACTGCTTCTTGATGCCGGCCACGAGTTCGACCGAGGTCTGGTAGCCGTCGGGATGGGTGGAGAAGGGCGTGCCGATGCCGCCGGGCGGATCGCCGCGCAGTGCCACGATGTGGCGGACGCCGATGGCGTAATAGCGGCTGACGATGTCGTCGATCTCGCCGCGTGCGGCGCCCACGCAGGTCAGATGCGCGGCCGGCTGCAGCGTGGTCTCGTTAAGGATGCGGGCGATGGTGGCGTGGGTGCGCTCGCGGGTCGAGCCGCCGGCGCCATAGGTGACCGACACGAAGCTGGGCGCAAGCGGGGCGAGCCGCTTGATGGTCTCCCACAGGCTCCTCTCCATCTCCTCGGTTTTCGGCGGGAAGAACTCGAAGGAAATCGCGGGGTGTTTTTGCACGCGCTGTCCATCCGCTACCGACGGTGTAACCTCAGTCATGGCACTCACGAACTCCGCAAACGGTGGACGGCGTCGGTTGGCTCACACAGGCTAAAATAGGCGAAAGGGATCAGGGCATACAGCCCATCAGTTATGGGAAATTGCCCAATTCTGTGAAAAGGTACTCAGAAATGAAGTAATTTTTGCAGACGATGGGCAACGCGAAGAAGTGGCTGGAGGTGAACCAATTATCTAATATATATGATATAATTTCCAAATAGGCTAAGAAGGATAATTGTGGGCAATATTACAGGATTAATAAATAGGTACAATTTTGCCCACCGCTTGGGAATGACCGGTGGTCGGCGGCAGGCCGACGCGGGGCCTAATCTGCGTGGCCGAGGCCTTTGTGGCCTCGACCTTGGCGCACTAGGTTAGCGGCATGATCCCGCTTTCCGTCCTCGACCTCTCCGTCGTCACCACAGGCACCAAACCGGCCGCGGCGTTGCGCAACAGCATCGATCTGGCGCGTCACGTGGATGGGCTGGGCTATGTCCGCTATTGGCTCGCCGAGCACCATAATCTCGCTTCGGTCGCAAGCCCGGCGCCGGATGTGATGATTGGGCAAATCGCGGCGGTGACGAAAAACATCCACGTCGGCTCCGGCGGGGTGATGTTGCCGAATCATGCGCCGCTGGTGGTGGCGGAACGTTTCAAGATGCTGGAGGCGCTGTTTCCCGGCCGGATCGATCTCGGGCTTGGCCGCGCGCCCGGCACCGATGGCGCCACCGCATTTGCGCTGCGTAGCCGGCTCGATCGCCGCGAGGGCGACGATTTTCTCGAGCGGCTGCATGAACTGACGCTGTGGGAGACCCGCGATTTCCCGCCCGGCCATCCCTACAACAATGTGGTGGCGATGCCCGACGATACGCCGCTGCCGCCGATCTGGCTGCTCGGCTCCAGCGATTACAGCTCCGAACTCGCGGCCCAGGTCGGCATGGGCTTCGCGTTCGCGCACCATTTTGCCACCCATGACGCGATCGCGGCGATGACGAATTACCGCGCCCATTTCAAGCCGTCCGGCTGGCGCGCGGCGCCGCATGGCATTCTCGCCGTTGCGGCGGTGGCGGCCGAGACCGACGCGGAGGCCGAGCGGCTCGCCTCCTCGATGGATCTCAACCGCCTGCGCCGGGACCGCGGGCAATACCTGCCATTGCCGAGCGTCGAGGAGGCGCTGGCCTATCCTTATACGGACGCCGAGCGCGCCTCGGTCACGCGCAACCGCTCGCGGCTGTTTGTCGGCAGCCCCGCAACCGTGATGCAAAAGCTGCAGCCGATGATCGCCGAAAGCCAAGCCGACGAGCTGATGGTGATTACCGCGGTGTACGACCACGACGCGCGCAAGCGGTCCTATAGCCTGCTTGCGGATGTGTTTGGGCTAGCGAAGCGAGCAGCGGCGTAATCAAGCCGCTGTCACTCCCGCTTCTCGCTGAAGGTCGCGCGAAACGGATGGGCCGGGTAGACGCCGACGATACGGAATTCGCGGGAGAAAAATTTCAGCTCCTCGAGCGCAAAGGCAAGACCCCGGTCGTCGGGGTGGCCGTCGACGTCGGCGTAGAATTGCGTGGCGAAGAAGTTGCCGTCGATCATGTAGCTCTCGAGCTTGGTCATGTTGACGCCGTTGGTTGCAAAACCGCCCAGCGCCTTGTAGAGCGCTGCGGGGAGGTTGCGCACCCGAAAAACAAAAGTGGTGACCAAAGGTCCCGATTTTTGTTTGGCCCAACGCTCCTCGCGCGCCAGCACCACGAAACGCGTGGTGTTGTGGACTTCGTCCTCGACGTCCTCGGCCAGGATATCGAGGCCGTAAATTTCGGCCGCGAGCTTCGAGGCAATCGCGGCCCGGCTCTTGTCGCCGCGCTCGGCCACGTCTCGGGCGCTTCCCGCGGTATCGCCCGCGACAATCGGCTTGATGCCGAGTTTGCGGATGATGCGCCGACACTGCCCGAGCGCATGGACATGGCTCTCGACGGTCTTGATGTCGTTCATCTTGGCGCCGCGCGACGCCATCAACTGATGATGGATCGGCAGGAACCATTCGCCGACGATGAAGAGGCCGGACTGCGGCAACAGATGATGGATATCGGCGACGCGGCCGGCGACCGAATTCTCGATCGGGATCATGCCGAGATCGGCCTCGCCCGAGGCGATCGCGGCAAGTGCATCCTCGAAGGTCGGGGAGGGCAGCGCCTGCGCGTGCGGATAGGCCTCGGCGATGGCGATGTGGGAGTTGGCGCCCGGCTCGCCCTGGAATGCTATTTTCTTGGGTTTGGTCATGGTGCCTTGTATCAGCCGCTCAGTTTTTTGAAAGTATCCGGCGGGCGGTTTCGAGGTCGGCCGGGGTGTCGACCCCGCGCGGTACTTTGTCGACGATCATGACGTCGATCCGCATACCGGCCTCCAGCGCGCGGAGCTGTTCGAGCTTCTCTTGCCGCTCCAGCGCCGAGGGGGCGAGGCCGACAAAGCGCTCCAGCGCGGCACGCCGATATGCGTAAAGGCCGATGTGGTGGTAACGCGGCCCGTCGCCATAGGGCGCGGTGGCGCGGGTGAAATAGAGCGCGCGCAGCCGCCTTGGGCCGATCGGCGAGCCTACGGCCTTCACCACATTCGGGTTCAACGCCTCTTCCTCGGTGTGGATCTCCGCGGCCAGCGTCGCGATATCGACCGCGGGGTCGGCAAGCGGCGTCAGCACGTCGCGGATATTTTCGGGCGCGATGGTGGGAAAGTCGCCCTGCAGGTTGACGACGATCTCGGTGCGGCGTTCGGGGTCGAGCTTGCCTAGCGCCTCATGGATCCGGTCAGATCCAGACGGATGGTCGGTGCTGGTCATGACGGCTTTGCCGCCATGTGCCGTTACAGCCGCCGCGATCTCCGGCGTGTCGGTGGCGACCGCCACCCGGCCGATTCCGGCGGCTTCCGCCCGCCGCAGCACATGGACGATCATGGGCAGGCCCGCAATGTCCAATAGCGGCTTGCCCGGCAGGCGGGAGGAGGCCATGCGGGCGGGAATCAGTACCAAAATTCGAGGATTGGTCATCAGAGAGAGGTCTGGACCCGGTCGATAACAAGCCGGAAATATTGGGGATTGGTTGAAAGCCGGCTCATTTATACGGGTTGCCAGAGCACGGGCAAACCGATATCTGAACGTGGCTCGGGGTGCGGTGCGAAAGCCTGATTCCTGGCGTTCACCCGCGGCCGTTTCTCTCCGGCCTAAAGTCGACATTTCCGGCCTGGAGCCTGATCGAAAATGGACTCCTTCGAACTGAACAAGATTATCGGTGCCATTCTCGGCACCTGCCTGGTTTTGCTGGTGACAAGCTTCACTGCCAGCGCGCTATTCGCGCCCAAGATGCCCGAAAAGCCGGGGTTTGCGATCGCCGCGAAAGAGACGCCGGAAGGCGGCGCCAAAGAAGCCGCGCCGGCCCCGTCTGAGCCGATCGAAAAGCTGCTGCAGACGGCCTCGGTCGAAAAGGGCGCCGCGTCGGCGAAGAAATGCGGCGCTTGCCACGACTTCACGAAGGGTGGCCCCAACAAGGTCGGCCCGGACCTCTACGGGGTGGTTGGACGGGCGCGCGCCGGCATGGCCGGCTTCAACTATTCGGGTCCCATGAAAGGCATGGGCGGGACCTGGACCTACGGCGACCTCAATAAGTTCCTCGCCAATCCAAAGGGCTTCGTGCCCGGCACCGCGATGGGCTTTGCAGGTCTGCCAAAGGACAGCGAGCGCGCCGACGTCATTGCTTATCTGCGGACGCTTTCGGACAATCCGGTTCCGTTGCCGACGGCCGCGAAGTAGCTGCCAGCGCGCAAGGCCACGTAGTTTTGATTGCGAACGGCTGGGCTCTTGCCTGGCCGTTTTTGCATTCTATCAGGTCCTCACCGCCAACCACGTGGCACAAGGAGGCACCCCACTGGTAGCACTTTCGTGACCGGGACTTTTCGCCGCATTACGCGTGCTATCATGAGCAAAAAGCAGCTTAATCGGTCAAAACCATACCTTATATTGCGCCTCCAAAAGGCGCACGCAGCGACAAGGATTCTTCATTTGACACTCAACCGACGACACCTTTTGCAAAGCGGCGCTCTTGCTGCAATCGCCCCAGCGCTTGGCGCCACCGCTGGCCTCACATTGACCGGCCCTGCGACTGCGCAGAAATCGGCGGGCGAGCCTGCCTGGCGACACGGACTATCGCTTTTTGGCGACGTCAAATATCCGGCCGGCTTCAAGCGCTTCGATTATGTCAATCCCGACGCCCCCAAGGGCGGCATTGTCCGCATGATATCGCTCGGCACCTTCGACAATTTCAATCTCGTGGTCTCTGGTGTGAAAGGCAATCTCGGAGGCGCGGTTGCGCTGATCCATGAATCGCTGATGACACCGTCGCTCGACGAGGTCTCAACCGAATACGGTGCTTTGGCCGAGGCAGTCAGTCATCCCGCGGATTTTTCCTCAGTTACCTATCGTTTGCGGGCCGAAGCAAGATGGCATGACGGCAAACCAGTGACACCGGAGGACGTGGTTTTTTCGTTTGACGCGTTCAAGAAGCACCATCCGCAATATTCCGCCTACTACCGTCATGTCGTGAAGGTGGAGAAGGCCGGCGAGCGGGATGTCAAATTCAGTTTCGATGCGCCCGGCAACCGCGAGCTTCCGCAGATCGTGGGGCAATTGACCGTGCTGCCAAAGCATTGGTGGGAAGGTACCGACGACCAAGGCCGCAAGCGGGATGTTTCCGCCACGACGATCGAGCCGCCACTCGGTTCGGGCCCTTACCGCATCAAAGAGTTCGTCGCCGGCCGCACGATCGTGCTCGAGAAGGCAAAAGCCTATTGGGGCGGCGATCTCAACGTCAACATTGGGCGCAACAATTTCGATGAACTGCGGTTCGAATACTTCCGCGACTCGACAGTGGCCCTTGAAGCCTTCAAGGGCGATCAGGTCGATTGGCGTATTGAAAACAGTGCGAAAAATTGGGCCACGGCCTACGATTTCCCGGCCGTGACGGAAAAGCGCGTGTTGCTTGAGGAATTTCCGAACCGTAGCTCCGGCGTCATGCAGGCGTTCGTTCTGAATCTGCGCCGCGAACAGTTCAAAGACGCGCGGCTGCGCCGGGCCTTCAACTATGCCTTCGATTTCGAAGAGATGAACAAGCAGCTATTCTACGGGCAGTACATCCGCATCAACAGCTACTTCGCAGGAACAGAGCTTGCGTGCTCCGGCGTGCCACAGGGCGAGGAATTGGCGATTCTCGAGACGGTACGCGACAAGGTGCCGGCCGAGGTCTTCACCAAGCCATATGAAAACCCGATCGGTGGCAATCCCGAAGCGGTCCGCGCCAATCTGCGGGAGGCCGCGAGGTTGCTAAAGGAGGCGGGCTACGAGATCAAGGATCGCAAGCTGGCGGATCCGGCCGGTAAGCCCGTTACCGTCGAGATCCTGGTTCAGGAACCTGCCTTCGAACGCGTCGCGCTGTTCTACAAGCCGTCGTTGGAGCGCATCGGTGTGACGACGTCCATCCGCATCGTCGATGACGCGCAGTACGAAAATCGGCTGCGCAGCTTCGATTACGACATCATCATCCACTCCTGGCCAGAATCGCTTTCACCGGGCAATGAACAGCGGGAGTACTGGAGTTCGCAAACGGCCGACGTCCCCGGGGCGAGCAATTACATCGGCATCAAGAATCCGGCGGTCGATACGCTGATCGACCGGGTGATCTTTGCCAAAAACCGCAACGACCTGGTCGCCGCAACGAGAGCGCTGGATCGCGTATTATTGTGGAATCACTACGTTGTTCCGCAATGGAACTATCCCAGAGTTCGGACCGCGCGCTGGGACCGCTTCGGTCGACCTCCCGAACTACCGAAGTATGGCCAAGCGGCATTTCCGGCACTCTGGTGGTTCGATGCCGATAAGGCCGCCAGGATCGGCAAAAGGTCTTGATAGATTTTCCTCGCATGGCGCAATTCTCCCGCCGGCACACGCTCGGTCTCGGTGTCGGCGCGTTGGGTGCCTGCTGGCTGCACCCGGCGCGGTCGGCCGATGCCGGCAACGAAGCTCACGGGATATCGGTGTTCGGCGACCTGAAATATCCGGCCGACTTTCATCATTTCGAATACGTCAATGTCGACGCGCCGAAGGGCGGAACATTTTCGCTGGTGCCCTCGGCTCGCACCTACAATCAGTCCTATCAGACCTTCAATTCGTTCAACGCCTATATACTCAAAGGCGAAGGTGCGCAGGGCATGGAGATGACCTTCGCAGCCCTGATGGTGCGCGCCAATGACGAGCCCGATGCGATGTACGGCCTCGTTGCCAAATCGGTGCGGATTTCCCCGGACAGACTGACTTATCGATTCACGCTGCGGCCGGAGGCGAGTTTTCACGACGGCTCGAAGCTAACGGCGCATGACGCGGCGTTCTCACTGACCACACTCAAGGCCAAAGGCCATCCGCTGATCCTGCAGCAGATGCGCGACATGGTGAAGGCGGAGGCGGAAGACGACGCGACGCTCGTCGTCACCTTTGCCGAGAAGCGCGCGCGCGACGTGCCGCTCTATGTCGCGGGTCTGCCGATTTTCTCGAAAGCCTATTATGCGACGCGGCCGTTCGATGAATCGACGCTCGATATCCCGCTGGGCTGCGGGCCCTACAAGGTCGGGAAATTCGAGGTCAACCGCTACCTCGAATTCGAGCGGGTCAAGGATTGGTGGGCCGCCGGCCTTCCGGTCGCGCGCGGCAGTTATAATTTCGATGTCGTGCGCTACGAATTCTACCGGGATCGCGAAGTCGCGTTCCAGGGATTTACGGCCGGAAACTACCTGTACCGCGAGGAATTTACCTCGCGGGTATGGGCGACACGCTATGATTTTCCCGCCTTGAGGGACGGTCGCGTCAAGCGCGAGACGCTGCCCGACGACACTCCGTCCGGCGCGCAGGGCTGGTTCATCAATACAAGGCGCGAGAAATTCAAAGACCCGCGCGTTCGCGAGGCGCTGATCCAGGCGTTCGATTTCGAATGGACCAACAAAACCATCATGTATGGCGCCTATGCTCGCACCCATTCGCCGTTCCAGAACTCCGACATGATGGTGAACGGTCCGCCCTCGCCGGAAGAACGCAAACTGCTTGAGCCGTTTCGCGGCAAGGTGCCCGACGAGGTGTTCGGGATGCCGTTCGTGCCGCCGGTGTCCGATGGGTCGGGACAGGACCGCGCGCTGTTGCGCAAAGCGCAACAATTGTTGCAGGAGGCGGGACTGGTCATCAAGGACGGCAAGCGGCTGTTGCCCAATGGCGAGGCGTTCCGGATCGAATTTCTGGCCGATGAACCCTCGCTCGAGCCGCACCATGCGCCCTACATCAAGAATCTCGGCACGCTCGGGATCGAAGCAAGCTTGCGGCTGGTCGATCCCGTGCAATACCGTGCCCGGGTGGAGGATTTCGATTTCGACATGACGATCGAGCGCTTTTCCATGTCGGCGACGCCTGGCGATGGCATGCGGCCCTTCTTCTCCTCGCAGTCTGCCGCAACCAAGGGATCGTATAACCTTGCCGGGATCGCCGACCCCGTCATCGATGCGCTGATCGAAAAGATACTCAGTGCCGACAACCGCGCTGATCTGACGGTCGCCTGCCGTGCCTTCGATCGGGTATTTCGCGCCGGCCGCTATTGGGTGCCGCAATGGTATGCCCACACGCATCGGCTCGCTTATTGGGATATGTTCGCACACCCGGAAAAGCCGCCGCGTTACGCGCAAGGCGTCGGCGCTCCCGAAATCTGGTGGAGCGATCCGGCCAAATCGGCCAAGGCCGGACAGGCTAAATAGATCATGACCGCATACATCGCCCGCCGCATTCTCCTGATGTTCCCGACCCTGCTCGGAATCCTGTTCGTGTCCTTTGTCGTGGTGCAGTTCGCGCCGGGCGGGCCGGTGGAGCGCGTGATCGCGCAGCTCTCCGGCGCCGACACCGGCGGCATATCCCGGATTTCGGGCTCGTCGGGCGGCGATTTCGGCGCGCGCAGCCAGGTCGGCGCGTCATCGGATGCAGTCAACTCGAAATATCGCGGCGCCCAAGGGCTCGATCCCGATTTCGTCAAGAGCCTGGAGAAGCAATTCGGCTTCGACAAGCCGGCGCCGGAACGCTTCGCGTTGATGCTGTGGAATTTCTCGCGGTTTGATTTCGGCAAGAGTTATTTTCGCGATGTCAGTGTGCTGCAACTGATCAAGGAGAAGTTGCCGGTCTCGATGTCGCTCGGAATCTGGATGACGCTTCTCACCTATCTGATTTCGATCCCGCTCGGCATCCGCAAGGCAGTGATGGACGGCTCCAGATTCGACACCTGGACCTCGGCGGTGATCATCGTCGGGTTTGCAATACCGGGTTTCCTATTTGCGATCCTGCTGATCATCCTGTTCGCCGGCGGCTCCTTCTTCAACATTTTTCCGCTGCGCGGACTGACTTCGGACGGCTGGTCGCAATTTCCCTGGTACTGGAAGATCATCGATTATTTCTGGCACATCACCCTGCCGCTGATCTCGATGGCGCTCGGTGCCTTCGCCACCATGACGCTGCTCACCAAAAATTCGTTCCTCGATGAAATCCGCAAGCAATATGTGATGACCGCGCGCGCCAAGGGATGCAGTGAGAACCAGGTACTTTACAATCACATTTTCCGCAACGCGATGCTGATCGTGATCGCCGGATTCCCGGGCGCGTTCATTCATGCCTTCTTCTCGGGCTCGCTCTTGATCGAGACCATCTTCTCGCTCGATGGGCTAGGCCTGCTCGGCTTCGAAAGCGTATTGAACCGCGATTATCCGGTCGTGTTTGGGACGCTGTTCATCTTTTCGCTGGTCGGTCTTGTCGTCAATCTGATCTCCGATCTCGCCTATATGTGGGTCGATCCCCGGATCGATTTCGAGGCGCGGGAGGTTTGATGACGATCATCGCGCCTCCACCGGTCGAGACCACTATGCGTCCGCCGCCCGACCAGCCGGTTCCCGCCGCGCACCGCCGGTTCCGCCTTTCGCCGCTCAACCGCCGGCGCTGGCAGAATTTCAAGTCGAACCGCAGAGGTTTCTGGTCGCTGTGGATCTTCCTGATTCTGTTCTTCGTATCGCTGTTCGCCGAGTTGATCGCCAACGATCGCCCGTTCCTGATCAAGTTCGACGGTCATCTGTATTGGCCGGCTTTCGTCAGCTATTCGGAGACCACCTTCGGCGGCGATTTCGAGACTGCAGCCGACTATCGCGATCCCTACTTGCAGAAGCTGATCGCGGACAAGCGCGGCACCATCGTCTGGCCGCTGATCCGCTATTCGTACGATACCCACAATCTTGACCTGCCGACGCCCGCACCGTCGAAGCCGACCTGGATGCTGACGGAAGCGGAGTGCAGGGAAGTGGTGGTGAGGAAGCACCTCGATAGCTGCCGCGATCTCGAATACAATTGGCTCGGCACCGACGATCAGGGCCGCGACGTGGTTGCGCGCCTGATTTACGGTTTTCGTATCTCGGTGCTGTTCGGCCTCTGCCTCACCATCGTTTCGTCGATCATCGGCGTCGCCGCCGGCGGCGTGCAGGGCTATTTCGGCGGCTGGCTCGATCTCGGCTTTCAGCGTTTCATCGAGGTCTGGAGCGCCATTCCCTCGCTCTATCTGCTGTTGATCCTGTCGTCGGTGCTGGTGCCGGGCTTTTTTGTGCTGCTCGGCATCCTGTTGTTGTTTTCATGGGTGTCGCTGGTCGGTCTGGTCCGAGCGGAATTCCTGCGCGGCCGTAATTTCGAGTACATTCAGGCGGCGCGCGCGCTCGGCGTCTCCAACGCGGTGATCATGTTCAGGCATCTTCTGCCGAATGCCATGGTGGCGACCATGACGTTCCTGCCGTTCATCGTCTCGTCCTCGGTGATGACGCTGACCGCGCTTGATTTCCTCGGCTTTGGGTTGCCGCCCGGCTCGCCCTCGCTCGGCGAATTGCTGTCGCAGGGCAAGGCCAACGTCCAGGCGCCCTGGCTCGGCTTCACCGGCTTCTTCGCGGTCGCAATCATGCTGTCGCTTTTGATTTTCATCGGCGAGGCGGTGCGCGACGCCTTCGACCCGCGCAAGACGTTCAGATAGGACGCGGGCCATGGACGCCATCAACCAGCCGCTGCTCGACATTCGCGACCTGTCCGTGGCGTTTCATCAGCCGAGCGGCACCTCAACCGCGGTGGATCGTGTTTCGTTTTCGATCCGGCGCGGCCAGTGCGTGGCGCTGGTCGGCGAATCCGGCTCGGGAAAATCCGTCAGCGCCCTGTCGATCCTCAAGCTGTTGCCGTATCCGACCGCATCGCATCCTTCCGGCAGCATTCTATTCAAGGGGCGGGAATTGCTGACGATGTCGGAGCGCGAGATGCGCGGCATTCGCGGCAACGATATTTCGATCATCTTCCAGGAGCCGATGACCTCGCTCAATCCGCTGCACACGATCGAATCGCAGATCGGCGAAATCCTGCAATTGCACAGCGGCGCCGGCGGGGAAATGGTGAGGGCGCGCACGCTTGAGCTGCTGACGCAGGTCGGCATCCCCGATCCCAAGACGCGGCTTGGAAGCTATCCGCATCAACTATCCGGCGGCCAGCGCCAGCGCGTCATGATTGCGATGGCGCTCGCCAACGAGCCCGATTTGTTGATCGCGGATGAACCGACCACCGCGCTCGATGTCACTGTGCAGGCGCAAATTCTCAGCCTGCTCGCCGAGATTCGAAAGCGGCTCGGCATGAGCCTGTTGTTCATCACCCACGATCTCGGCATCGTGCGACGCATCGCCGACGTGGTCTGCGTCATGAATGGCGGCAAGATCGTCGAGCAGGGGCCGGTGGAGCAGGTTTTCACCGCGCCGAAGCACCCTTACACCCGCGCGCTGCTCGCCGCCGAGCCCAAGCCCGACCCGGCGCCGCCGCGGCCTGAATCGCCTGTGGTGATATCGGCGAACGATCTGAAGGTCTGGTTTCCGATCAAGCGTGGCCTCTTGCGTTCCGTCGTCGGGCACATCAAGGCGGTTGATGGTGTCAACCTTTCGGTGCGCAAGGGCGAGACGCTTGGCGTTGTCGGCGAGTCCGGCTCCGGCAAGACCACACTCGGCCTGGCGCTGTTGCGGCTGATTTCATCCGATGGCCCCATCGTATTCTTGGGCAAGCCGATCCAGGGTTTGCGATTCAAGGCGATGCGCCCCTTCCGGCGCGACATGCAGATCGTGTTTCAGGACCCGTTCGGATCCTTGAGCCCGCGCATGTCGGTCGGCGACATCGTGGCCGAAGGCCTCAGCGTGCACCAGAAATCCCTTTCGGAAGCCGATCGCGAGGCGCGTGTGATCCGGGCGCTGCGCGATGTCGGCATGGATCCGGCAACGCGCTTCCGCTATCCGCACGAATTCTCCGGCGGCCAGCGCCAGCGCATCTCAATCGCGCGCGCCGCGGTGCTGGAGCCCAATTTCGTCGTGCTCGATGAGCCAACCAGCGCGCTCGACATGCTGTTTCAGGCGCAGATGGTCGATCTGTTGCGCGAATTGCAGCGCAAGCGTGACCTGACCTACATGTTCATCTCGCATGATCTACGGGTCGTGGCCTCGCTCGCAAGCCATTTGATCGTGATGCGCCAGGGCAAGGTGGTGGAGGAGGGGCCGGCTTCGGCTTTGTTCAAGAACCCGAAGACCGACTACACCCGCGCCTTGTTCGCCGCCGCGTTCCGGCTGGAAACCGCCAATGGCGGCGCTGTCGCGGAGTAATGTCGGCTTGCTACCGACGCTAGGTAAGCCTAGCCCATCCGCTTGATCGAGGTGATCTCGCTGCCCGAGGCCTTGATCCGCGCGATCGCCTCGCGCGTGTTTTCGATCACGGTGGCCATGTGGTGGGCGTTGGCGTGAACGATGGTTTCGGCATCGCGCACGATTGCGACATGGCCCTTCCAGAAGATCAGGTCGCCGCGTTTGAGCTTCTTCTCGCTCGGGCTCAATTCGCTGCCGAGACCGTCCTGCTGCATGTCGCTGTCGCGCGGGCAACCGGTGCCCGCGGCGTTCAGCGATACCTGGACGAGGCCGGAGCAATCGATGCCGAGGCTGGTTTTGCCACCCCATAAATAGGGTGTGCCTGCAAAGCGCTCGGCGACCGCCACGAAATCGGGCGCATAGCTGTCGGTCAGGCCAACATGCTGCCGCGGCAGATACCAGCCCTCGCGCGTGACGGCGAATGCGCCCTCTTCGCGCGATACCGCGAGCCGCGTGCCCATGACCAGCGTCTCGACCGGCTCAAGTTTGATGGAGGGGCCGGGGAAGGCGAAGGTCCGCAGGCTGGTAACCTTGTGAGTCGGCGCACTTGAGGGCTTGGTCAGCGCGCGATCGGGGAGCCAGCCGACATAGCCATCGCTGGTCAATTGCCCCCAGGCCCAGCCTTCGCCGTTGCGGTCATAGATCATGGCGCGCTCGCCTTTGAGGGCTTGCGTGGCGAGCTCGGCGCCCGCCGACGGCGCGCAGCGTAACGGCGCTATCGCGTCGGCGATCTCGAATTCCTCGCCGGCGACGAAGCGCTTCGCCGGAACCTTGCCCTCCAGATATTTCGCGGCAAGGTCTCCCCGTGCCGGCGTCAGGCGCGGGTCATCCATAGCGGTCGCTCAAAAGTTTGTAGATGGCGCGTGCGGCCTGGCATTCGCCGCCCTCCGGCCGAGCTGGTTTGGCCGACGGCGTCCAGCCATAGATGTCGACATGCAGCCAGCTTGTCGCGGCCTCGACGAAGCGTTGCAGGAACAGCGCGCAGGCGATCGAGCCTGCGAAGGTGCCGGACGGCGCGTTGTTGACATTGGCGACTTTGGAATCGAGCCAGCTATCGTAGGGCGGCCAGAGCGGCAGCCGCCATAGCGGATCGTTCTCGCGTTTGGCGCAAGCCGAAAGCGCCAGCGCCAAATCCTCGTCGTCGGTATAGAACGGCGGCAAATCCGGACCAAGCGCTACCCGCGCGGCGCCGGTTAGCGTGCCAAGATCGATCAACAGATCGGGTTTCTCCTCGCAGGCCAACGCCAGCGCATCCGCCAGCACCAGCCGTCCTTCGGCGTCGGTATTGCCGATTTCCACCGTCAGGCCCTTGCGCGATGGGAATACGTCGAGCGGACGAAAGGCGTTGCCGGCAACGGCATTCTCGACCGCCGGAATCAGAACCCGCAGCCGCACCTTAAGCTTGGCATCCATCACCATTTGCGCCAGCGCCAGCACGTTGGCGGCCCCGCCCATATCCTTCTTCATGATCAGCATGCTGCTGGAAGGTTTTAGGTCGAGCCCGCCGGTATCGAAGCAAACGCCCTTGCCGACCAAGGTCACCTTGGGGTGGGCAGGATCGCCCCAGGTGAAATCGATCAGGCGCGGCGCGCGCGATGACGCCATGCCGACGGCATAAACAAGCGGAAAATTCTGTCGCGTCAGATCGTCACCGACCACGCAGTTGAAATCGGCGCCGAAGCGGTGCGCGAGCGTTCGCGCTGCCAGCGCCAACTCCTCCGGCCCCATGTCATTGGAAGGCGTGTTGATGAGATCGCGGGCAAGCGCGGCTGCCTCCGCAATCCGCGCGATGTCTGCGACGTCAACGCCATCGGGGGGTACCAGCTTGACCTCGGGCGCATCGGTTTTCCGATAGCGGCCGAAGCGATAGCTGCCGAGCGCGAAGGCAAGCGCAGCAAGGCGTGCGTCGTCCGCCGCCACTTTGGCGAAGCGATAGACCCCCGGCGGCAGCAGGCCCGGCAACTGACCGGGCCGGAACGGGTCGCGAGATTTGCTGGTCTCGTTGTCCAGCCCGAACAGGACCTGCGCGATCCCGCCGTTGGTGGCGGGCAGCGTCAGATAGGCGCCCGGTTTGGCCGAAAAGTCGTTGGCGCGTGCAAATTCCCGCGCCTGCGCCGGCAAGTCGGCCGAGATCGCATCCCACGTCGCCTTGGTCGCAAACGTAATGGGAATGGCCGGCGTCGCCTGTGCGGTCTCAAACACGGAATGCATGTTTCTCTCGGTCTTCAATTGAAACGGGCGGCGACAAAGCGGCGCGTTGTAGCGCGGCCCGGCGGGCTTCCTGAGTTCTACAATGGCATATGAAGTCAAACCAGAGCGAATGAAGGCGGACCTCTACACGTTTCGGGGCGACCGTGATAGCCTCACGCGAACTCGACCAGCAGGGGAGTGATAATGGCCAGGATAGGTTTGGGCGGCCGGCACCGCGACACGACGGGCCGCGTCGAAAAAAGCACGGCAACACGCGCGTCGGCACATTGATCTATGGCGAACACTTCGCGAAAGGCCGGCGCAAGGACATGATGCTCAAAAGCCTGCTGGCCGAGACCGGCACGGACTCGCCTCACGCTAATTTGCGCAAACATCATAAATAGCCGGATCGAGGATCCGACTCCTCGTCCATTTGACGTCATGCGCAAAGCGTTCCGGACTGGATTTCTATTTTCGCAAACACGAGAAATGCGATGGATATTTTGTTGGGCGCAGTCGCCGCCATATGGCACGCGATTGAGCAGGTGTTGAACTACGTCGAGACCCACCACTGGGTCTTTGCGTTTCTGGCGGGCGGCTATTTTTTCTATCTGCACGACAAGGCGGTTCATGCCAGATTCGACGCGCTTGAAAAGCGGATCGACGAAGTCAGGAAGCGTCTCGCCGTTGAGCTCTGACCAAGCGCGGCCCTGCGCCTATTGGCCAGGTTCATGGCCTTGCCGCGAAGTTGACGCAGGCGTCCGGCGACGCCGGTATTGCATTAATTTATCCCGCCAACATTTGATCGCGCCATCCTCGGCGCCGCCACAGCGAAGGCCCTTGCGGGACGGGCAGCGTTAACCCCGCGTTAGGGTTAACAGACTATTGCTGGGCACATTCGGCTCAAACAGTCGCCAGATACCGTGAGTCAAAGTGCCAACCATGCGTCAGCAGTCCAGTCTTGCCCGGCTCCTTGGGTCCGTGGCCTTGACGGCGATCTTGGCCGCAGGCCTTGGCGGCTGCCAGACCATGTCCGATATCACGGGGTCGATATCCCCAAAGGGCGAGTCGAAACCTGATACCGATCCGCACCGCGCGGCCGAGTTCTACGGTGAGCGCTACCGCGCCGACCCCAAGAATGCCGAGGTGGCCCTGGCCTACGGTCAGGCGCTGCGGGCCTCGGGTCAGCGCAGCCAGGCTGCCGCCGTGCTCGAGCAGGCCACCATAGCCCACCCCGGCGACAAGACACTGCTCGCCGCCTACGGCCGGGCACTTGCCGACAACGGCAATTTCCAGCAGGCGTTCGACGTTCTCGGCCGCGCGCACTCGCCCGAGGATCCCGATTGGCGGATTCTTTCGGTACAGGGCACCACCCTCGACCAGCTTGGCCGGCACGAGGAAGCGCGCCGATACTATGCGAGCGCCCTCAAGATTGTGCCCGGCGAGCCGTCGGTGCTTTCCAATCTCGGCCTCTCCTATGTCCTTTCGAAAGACTTGACGAAAGCAGAGGAAGTGCTTCGCCAGGCCTATGCCAGTGGCCGCGCAGACGTACGGGTGCGTCAGAATCTCGGCCTCGTGGTCGGCCTGCAGGGCCGCTTTGCCGAGGCCGAGCAGATCGTCCGGGCCGATTTGCCGGCGGATGAGGCGGCGGCGAACGTCGCCTATCTCAAGCAGATGCTGAATCGCAAGAACGACCTCCACGCCGGCGCGGCCGCAAAAATGCCGATCGCCTCGCTCAACCGTCCGGAGTGACGGTTCGCTCCACCGACTTGTGGGAATGATCGCAGGGTACCGCCGCCATGCGCGGCCAGCGACCGAAACAACCGGCGCGGATCGCCGCGCCGATCATGTCATTGCATTGCGGCGACCTTGATGCCGGTCGGCCCGAGGATGACTACGAACAGCACGGGCAGGAAGAACAGGATCATCGGCACCGTCAGTTTGGGCGGCAACGCCGCAGCCTTCTTCTCGGCTTCGTTCATGCGCATATCGCGATTTTCCTGCGCCATGACGCGCAGGCTCTGGCCCAGCGGCGTTCCGTAACGCTCCGACTGTTGCAAGGCGAGACAGACCGACTTGACGCCCTCAAGGCCGGTACGTTTGGCGAGGTTCTCGTAAGCGACCTTGCGATCCTGCAGATAAGAGAGCTCGGCCGTGGTCAGCGTGAATTCCTCCGACAGCGCCACCGACTGCGTCACGATCTCGACGCTGACCTTGCGGAACGCCGCTTCGATCGACATGCCGGATTCGATACAGATCAGCAGGAGATCGAGCGCGTCGGGAAAGGCGCGCCTGATCGAGAGCTGGCGCTTTGAGATCGCATTTTTCAGGAACAGCATCGGCGCCTGCAAACCAAGATAGGCGGCGCCGATGCAAATGCCAATTTTGATCGGGAACGACTTTTCCATATGCGAAATCACGAACACATACAGGATCGCCGCGATGAAAAGCACGATGGGAGTCACCAGGCGGAAGAACAGGAATGTGACATAGGGGGCCTGGCCGCGGTAACCCGCCATCGTGAGCTTGTCGCGCGCGGCTTCCTGGGCCAGCCATTTTCCCAGATTGAAGTCTTCAACCACCTTGGCAACGATCTGCTTCGGCGACTGGCGCAGCGAAACCTTTTCGGTCTTGGAGAGACGCTCGCGCTCGCGAGCCCGGATCCGCTCGCGCTCGCTGGCAACCGCCCTCATGCGCTTGGCAAGCCCTTCGCCCGCGAACAGGGGCATGATCAGGGTGTACGCCGTCGCGCTCGCGGCAATCGCGGCGAGCAACATGGTCATGAACCGCGCGTCGTGGAGTTTGTCGACCAGAAAACTAATCATGCTGCACCGTCAGAAGTCGAAGTTGATCATTTTTTTCATGACGAGGATGCCCATCGACATCCAGATCGCGCAACCGACCAGCATCAATTGGCCGGTCGGGTGCGTCCATAACAGGGAGATGTAGGCCGGCGTCGTAAGATAGACGAGCAGCATGACGATCGGCGGCAGTGCGCCGATGATGCCCGCCGAGGCCTTGGCTTCCATCGACATGGCCTGGATCTTCTCGGCCATCTTCTTGCGGTCGCGCAGCACCTTGGACAGGTTGCCAAGGGCCTCGGAGAGATTGCCGCCCGATTTTTGCTGGATCGAGATGACGATCCCGAAGAAGTTTGCCTCCGGCACCGGCATACGGTCGAACAGGCGCCCGCAGGCCTCGCCAAGCGGCATGCCAATAGCCTGGGTTTCGATGATGGCCAAAAATTCGCCCTTGAGCGGTTCCGGCGAGTCGGCGGCAACGACCTTGAGGGATTCAAATAGCGGCAGGCCGGCCTTGATGCCGCGAACGATCACGTCGACGGCGTCCGGCAGCGCGCGCAAAAAGGCCTTTTCCCGTCGCTTCTTGAGAAAGCTCAGCAGCCAGCGCGGCAGGCCAAAGCCGGCGGCGAACGCCATGCCGATGGCACCAAGCGGCCCGCCTCCCGCCATCATCGCCATCACAAAAGCGACCGCGGCCAGAATGCCGGAAACAATCATGAATTTCCGCGGTGTCCAGTCGAGGCCGGCTTGCGTGAGGCGGGCGGTCAGCGTGACCTTCTTGTCCTTCAGCCGCCGCGCCTCGAGTTCCTTCAGTGAACCTTCGACCTGTTCGCGGCGCGAGCGCTGGTCTTTTTGACTCTGGCGCGCCGCAACGGGCTCCGCCTTGGCCACGGATGCCCGGCGGCTTTCGGCCTTCTTCTCTCCCGAAAGCAAAGGGTACAGAAAGACCCAGGCCACGCCGCCGATGGCGACGGCGGCAAGGAAAGCCAGAGCGAGTGTTTGTATCTTCATGGCGATCTCCTTCAAACCTCGCCTTTGACTTCGGCGGCGTCGAGCGCTGCGGCGAGCCGCTTCTCTTCGCCATAGTATCGTGCGCGTTCCCAGAAGCGCGGCCGTCCGATGCCGGTCGAACGATGCCGGCCGATGATCTTGCCGGTGGCGTCCTCGCCGATCATGTCGTAGAGGAAAATATCCTGGGTGATGATGGTGTCGCCTTCCATCCCCATCACCTCGGTGATGTGGGTGATGCGGCGGGAGCCGTCACGCAAGCGAGCGGCCTGGATGATGACGTCGATCGAGGCGCAGATCATCTCGCGAATGGTCCGCGACGGCAGCGAAAAGCCGCCCATCGTGATCATGGATTCGCATCGTGACAGAGCTTCGCGGGGGTTGTTGGCGTGCAGGGTCCCCATCGATCCGTCGTGACCGGTGTTCATGGCTTGCAGCAGGTCGAATGCCTCGGGGCCGCGGACTTCGCCGACGATGATGCGTTCGGGACGCATGCGCAGACAGTTGCGCACCAGTTCACGCATCGTGACCTGGCCTTCGCCCTCGATGTTGGGTGGCCGGGTCTCCAGCCGCACCACGTGCGGCTGCTGCAACTGAAGCTCGGCGGCGTCTTCGCAGGTGATGACGCGTTCTTCATCGTCGATATAGTTGGTGAGACAATTCAGCAGCGTCGTCTTGCCGGAGCCGGTGCCACCCGAAATCAGCACGTTGCACCGGACGCGGCCGATGATCTGCAGGATTTCCGCGCCATCCGGCGTGATCGCCCCGAATTTGACCAACTGGTCGAGGGTTAGCTTGTCTTTTTTGAACTTGCGGATCGTGAGCGCTGGGCCATCGATCGCCAACGGCGGAACGATGGCGTTGACGCGCGAACCGTCGGCGAGGCGCGCGTCGCAGATCGGCGAGGATTCGTCGACGCGCCGGCCGACCTGGCTGACGATACGTTGGCAGATATTGAGGAGTTGCTGGTTGTCGCGGAAGCGAATGCCGGTACGCTGAATTCGTCCGGCAACTTCGATGTAGACCGTGCCGGCGCCGTTGACCATGATGTCGGCGATGTCGTCGCGCGACAACAGCGGCTCGAGCGGACCGTATCCGAGAACGTCGTTGCAGATGTCGTCGAGCAATTCTTCTTGCTCGGCGATCGACATGACGATGTTCTTGATCGCGATGATCTCGTTGACGATGTCGCGGATTTCTTCACGCGCCGATTCGCCGTCAAGCTTGGCGAGCTGGGCAAGATCGATTGCTTCGATCAGGGCGCCGAAGATCGTCGCCTTGACCTGATAGTAGGTGTCGGAGCGCCGCGCTTCCATTGCGGGTGGAGGCGGAGCCGGCTTGGCCGGCGCCAGGGGCGGGGATGAAACGGCGGGCGGCAATGGAGCGCGCTGAGCTGCAGCTGCGCCGGGAGGAGGCTCCGGCGCGGCCGCGACCGGCCGCGCGATCCTTGAATCGCCTTCTGTACCGCTACGCTTACCAAACACGACGACACTCCAAACGGGTCAAGCTACTTTGCCCGCAGCTTCTCGATCAGGGGTGAAAGGAACGAACCTCTCGGCTTTTTGGTCTCACCGCGGCCCGTCAACCGTTGCGCGATCTGCAGGAACATTTCGGTGCTTCGATGGGCCGCGGAGATCTCCGCGATCATCTGGCCGTTATTTGCCGCCGAGCCGAACATTTGCGGATCGAATGGAATCGAAACAATCGGCTCGCTTTCGATCGCCTTCGCGAACTCGCTGGCGTTTATTTCCGGCCGCTTGGGAACGCCGACCTGATTCAGGCAATAAAGCGCGGTCCGGTCGTTGGGCCGCGCTGCCTTTAACAGATCGAACATATTCTTGGTGTTGCGCAGGTTGGCGAGGTCTGGCGATGCGACGATCAGGATATCGTCGGCGGCAACCAGCGCGCGCTTGGTCCAACCCGACCATTGATGCGGGACATCGAGCACGATGCACGGCATCGTGGTGCGCAGCGTATCGAAGATCGCATCGAAAGCGTCGGCGCCGAAGTCGTAGACGCGGTCGAGCGTCGCGGGCGCCGCCAGCAGGCTGAGATGATCGGTGCATTTCGACAGCAAGCGGTCGACAAACGCCGTGTCGACGCGATCGGGCGAAAATACTGCGTCGGCGATCCCTTGCGGCGGATCTTGATTGTAGTCGAGGCCGGCGGTGCCGAAAGCAAGGTCGAGATCGGCCACCACCGAATCCAGCGCCAAATCGCGCGCGATGGCCCAGGCCACGTTATGCGCGATAGTGGATGCGCCGACGCCGCCCTTTGCGCCGACGACAGCGATAACGCGGCCGACGGCTTTTGCTTCCGGTGAGGAAAACAGCCCGCAAATCGATCGCACCACGTCCAGCGGATTCATCGGCGCAATCAGGTAATCGCTGACGCCGCGACGCACCAATTCGCGATATAGCCCGATATCATTGATACGGCCGACCACAATGACGCGGGTCCCGGAATCGCACACGGTCGCGAGCTGATCGAGGCCGGCGATAATGTCGTTACGGCCTTCGGTCTCGAGAATGATCACATTTGGCGTAGGCGCGGTTCGATAGGCTTCGATGGCGGCCGCCATGCCGCCCATCTGAATCTTGAGATGGGCTTTGGCAAGCCGCCTGTCCTCGCCCGCCGACTGCACCGCAGCGGCGGTCTCGACCGTCTCGCAGAAGGCCTGCACCGACACGCGCGGCGCCGGCGCAATGTGGTCTTCCGCTGGCGACGCAGCGACCTCCGGCGGCGATTCGGGATTCTGGCGCGCGTAACTGATCATTTGCCTGTATCGCTGAGTTTGGCCTTTTCGGCTTCGGGATAGGTGGTGGCGGTGGTGGTGCCCTTGCGATACTTTTCGTAGCCTTCTGTGCGCCGTATCGTGTAGGCGGGCGTTTCAGGACGCGGCTGCACCAGGTCCGATGGATTGTCCACCATCGCCGCCATGTTGCGCTGATAGGCGCAGCCGAAATTGTAATACGGCTTGTTCTCGTAATAGCCTTTGTCCTTGATCGAGGGGCCGAGATCCTCCGGCCATAACCCGCACGGTCCCGCCACGGCGGAGATTTTCGGATAGTTCAGCCGTACCGTTGCTAGCTGACGCGGGTCGTCCGGATGATAGTGGCGCACGGCGACGCCGCGCGGCGGCACACCGGCCGCCGTGAGCATCGCGTAGGCTTCCCGGAACGCTTCTGCGGCCGCCCGCGCGTTGGGCGTGCCGACCGGCACATCGGCTATGATCGCGCCGGTTCCCTCATGGAGCCAGATTTGCGCCAGACCCACCACGTCGGCGCGCTGCTCGGCCGACAGACCGCCGCGCGCGTGGCCGATAAAGATCACTACGGAACGATCGGCCTCCTGGATCGCGATCGGATGCCGCAACCGGTAATCGTCGGGTATGCTTGCCGTCGCGACCACGTCGTCGGTGTGCGTACATGCGCCGAGCGCGATTGCGAGACCGACAAGCGCGCCCGCGATGTGGAAGTCGCGCTTGCATTCGACGGGTATCCTGGCTGTCATCTTTTTCGTCCTTGTCCCGTCTCAGTCAGTGATAAAGCCGTAGGTGCCGCGATAATTTCGAGCCGGTTCGATGCGACCGGGGATGCCATAGATCCGGTTGATGCTGCCCAGAAGATCCGTCTGCGGATCCGAGGCCGCGGCAAACCCGTCATCCGGACGCGACAGATCTTTCTGGGCAACGGCCCTCACGACATAGGGCGTCACCAGCACCATCAGCTCGGTCTGGTTGTTGATGTAGTCGCGGCTGCGAAACAACTGGCCCAGCACCGGCAATTGCGAAAGTCCGGGAAGGCCGTTGATCGCTTGTTTGGTCTGGTCCTGGATCAGGCCGGCCATCGCCATCGAACCGCCGGAGGGGATTTCCAGGGTGGTCTCGGCGCGGCGCGTCTTGACCGAGGGAACCTGGACGCCAGTGATGTTGATCGAATTGTCGTTGGAGACTTCCGATACTTCAGTCATCACCCGCAGGCTGATGCGGCCTTCGCTGAGCACGACCGGCGTGAAATTGAGCGAGATACCGAATTTCTTGAAAGCGATCGATGGCGCGCACTGCCCGACCGAGCCCGCCGCCGTGGTTTGGCAGGTCACGCCGGTCGAAATCGGAAATTCGCCGCCGGAGATGAACGTCGCGGATTCGCCGGAAATCGCCGTCAGATTCGGCTCCGCCAGGGTTCGCACCACGCCGGCGCTCTCCATCGCCCGCACGGTGGCTTGAACCGACGGCGTCGAGCCGAACGCCGTCGTGATGGCGTTATTGCCGACGAGCGCCTGACCCGTTTGCGTGAAGGGATTGGTGTTGTTGAAATTGACGACCGCGGTGCCATAATTGAGCTTGCCGCTCAAGTCGATGCCGAGCTGCTTGATGATCGATCGTGCGACTTCGGCGACCGTCACCTTCAACATCACCTGGTCGCGGCCGCGGACAGTGATGGAGTTGACGACCTTTTCGGCGCCGCCCACCAGCCTTGCCGCGAGATCGCCGGCCTGCTGTGCCTCGATCGGGCTCGCCGCAGTGCCGGTGAGGATCACACCGTCGCCGAGGCCTTCGAGCTGAATGTCGGAATTCGGCAGTGTGGCCTTCAGCGCGGTGCGCAGACCGTTGAGATCGCGTTTCACGGCAATGTCATAGGCGGCAATCTGCTGGCCCGCGGAATCGAAGAACACGATGTTGGTCTGACCGACCGCCGCGCCGATGATGTAGGCGCGCTGCGCCGAACGCACGACGGCGTTTGCGATCTTCGGATCCGCCACCAGCACGTCCTTGATGTCGCGCGGCAGATCGATCACGAGCGATTTGCCGATGCCAAGAGCCAGGAAGCGCGCGTTCATCTGTCCGTCGGCCATCACCGGCGAGACGGGGCGAGTGTCGCCCGCTACCGCCGGGACCAGAGCGGGATTGAGGGTCATCGCGGCGGCGGCCGAAAACGACAGGGCGCGGATCAGAAAAGTCCGCACAGGAAGCTGGTTTTCCCTGCATTTCATATCGCTTGGTCCTTTGGTCACTTCTGTATTGTCGTTTGGGTGTTGACGCCGTAACGAACCACATTGATGCTGCCGCGCTGGCGAGCCCGGTCGTCGACCGCGACCTCGACCTGGTTGACGTCGGCAATGCTGCGCAGTGCCAGCGACACCGTGCCGGCCTGGCGCGCGGCGGCGAGAAGGGCTGCCTGCTCCGGCTTCAGCTCAAGCGTCGCCGTTTTGCCGACGACGGTATTCGTACCGTCTTTTTCCTTTGGCGCCTGGTCGATCGCGAGAACGCGAATGTTGCTGAGGATGATTTCCGGAACGACGATATCGGGTAAGGCCGGATTGGGGTTCTTCTGGCGTCTGGTCAGAATGACGTCGACGCGGTCGTTGGGCAGAATGAAGCCGCCGGCGCCGGTCTCGGGCGAAATCTCGGTGGAGACGGCGCGCATGCCGGTGGGCAGGATCGCCGCCATGAAGCCCGATCCATTGGCCTTGATCAGCTTCGGCTCGCGGATCGGCTCACCCGCGATAAAGGGCGATCGCGCGATCGATCCGGCGATCTGGGTGGTCGCGTCCGGGCGTTCGCTGCGGCGAATGAAGTTGTTGCTCGCCGCTGCCGCGGGCCAGGTTTGCCACTGCATTTCTTCGGCCGTGAGCGTCTGACCGAGACCGATGTCGGATTTGGCCACGAGAACGTCGACGGTCTGTAGCTGCGCGACCGGTTCCCCCGGGGGCGCTTTGCTGTCTGATCCGCTCGCGAGATAGGCCGCAACGCCGCCGGCACCGAGAGCGATGGTCAGGACGACTATGCGTGCCCTATTCATACGCTTCACTTTCCACATTACGCCGCGACGCTTCCGCCGCCGTGATGGGAGTTGACCAGCTATTCGTCAAAGCATGGTTAATGAGGCGTATCTAAATCGCCTTAACGGGAGTTTACCTCTGTGGCGATCAATGAATGGCGAAGTGCATCAGGTCGACAGACCTGATCCAGTCGGTTTCGGGGTAGACGACCAAAGCGCCGATCGCCAGTGCGATGCCGTAGGGTATCCCGCTCTCCTTGGCGTGCAGCCTGAGCAGCCATGACTGGCCCGCGAGCGCATAAGGCAGGGGCCATTGCCGGAACTGAAGCAGCAGCAGCGTCAGGGCGCCGCCGAACAGCGAGGCATAGAGCAGGTAATTCAGGAGATGACCGAAGCCGAACCAGAGGGCCGCGCCCGCGGCCACCTTGGCGTCGCCGCCGCCGACCCAGCCCATCGCGAAGCAGACGAAGGCAACCGCGAGCACGGTCGCGCCGGCACCGAGATGGAGGAGGAGATCGGTAAACCCCATGCCGCTTGCCAGCGCCAGCACCAGGAAGCCAGCCGCCAAGGCCAGCGAAACCCGGTTCGAAATCGTCATCGTGAAGAGATCGCTCGCCGCAGCGAACGCCATCAAGGCAGGAAACAGCAGGAGGCGTGCAACGTCGAGGATCATGGATTTATGCGGCCTGTGCTGGCTACCCGAGTTCAGGGGATCGTTGCGAAACTAGCGTTCATAGGTGAACAATCGGGAAATGGCCTGACCTGCCACAACGCGCTTGTCACCAAACGCTTACAATCCGGCAGGCGAGAACGAGGACTGCCAGCGCCAGAGCGACACAGACCACAGCCGTCGCCGAATCCGCTCTCGCGCCGGTCGCGAGCGATTTTGGATTTGCCGCGGCGGGCGCGGCCGTAAATATTCGCATCGTGTTACGCCACATACGCCAGATGCAAAAAAGGCCCCGGAGCGACCGAGGCCTTTAATGTTAGACTTGTAGCGTTCGCTTACTTGAGCGAGCTGTTGATCGAGTTGAACTTGGTGTTCAGGTTGCTGCCGATGCCGTTGACGACCGCGATGATCGCGAGCGAAATGCCGGCCGCGATCAGGCCGTATTCGATGGCGGTAGCGCCGGACTCGTCCTTTACGAAACGCGCAATCAGATTCTTCATAGGTGACTCCATGTGAACACGTGGCTGGTCGAACTAACTGTGGTCTCGCCGGCGTTCTCAGCACCGTGACCAAGGCCCCACCCTAAGGTCGGACAATTGCGGTGCGGTTAATTCGATCGCGCAAACTCGGCCTGAAATTGCTGTTCTTGAGCAGAGTAAATTTGGAATTAAGGGGTCTCGTAAAATTCCATTCCCGCAAGGTCGCGCTGTTATCGCCTATTGGAGCATTATCGGTTCTGATTGAATCAGAACCGAAGCTCTAGATTCTTGTTTTGACGCGTTTTCTTCACGCGAGCCGGTTTCCGCTTCGCTCGAAAACGCTCTAATAAGAGACAAGCGCGAGCGCGATGCACTCTGGTTTACGGCTCCTTAAGCGGCAAGGCGTACCTCTGAATTCCTGTTCCATGAGGCCGCCATGTCTAATTTAGTGCTGGAAGTCGTCGAGATGCTTGGCCAGACCATCGTCAAGGTGGTGCCTATCACGATCGTGCTGGCGCTGGTGTTCTCGGTACTGACCTATTTCTGGTCCTGCAATCCTGCCGCGCCCTGGTGGCGCAAGCGCGAACTCGTCACCGATATCTGCTACTGGTTCTTTGTACCGTTGTTCGCGCGCGTGCTGCGGATCGGGCTCTTGGTGCTCGGCGCCGGCGTGGTCTTCAACATTCACGACGCCGACGACTTGATCGCCTTCTACGACAATGGCCACGGCCCGCTGTCGCAGTTGCCGCTCTGGTCGCAGGGGCTACTGTTCCTGATCCTGTCCGACTTCATGCTGTACTGGCTGCACCGGCTGTTTCACGGCGGCGCATTCTGGAAATATCACGCGATCCATCATTCGTCGGAAGATCTGGAATGGATTTCGGCGGCGCGCTTCCACCCGGTTAATCTGTTCCTGGGAACGATTGCGGTCGACGTCATCCTGCTGATGGCCGGCATCTCGCCCAACGTCATGCTGTGGGTCGGGCCGTTCACGACATTCCATTCCGCGTTCGTGCACGCCAATTTGAGCTGGACGCTCGGCCCGTTCAAATACGTGCTGGCGACGCCGGTCTTTCACCGCTGGCATCACACGGCGGCGGAAGAGGGCGGCAACACCAATTTCGCCGGGACGTTTCCGATCTGGGATATTCTTTTTGGAACCTTCCGAATGCCGGAAAATCGGCTTCCGGAAAGCTACGGCGCCGACGATCATGAAATTCCTAATGAAATTGTTGGGCAACTCGCTTACCCTTTTCGTCACTAGTTCGCATCCCACCGGGAATCTGGGGCGTATTTGCAGTTCATTCACTAATTGAGGTCAGATTTGCCCCGTCGGGCGCCGGTTCCGCTGCGTATCGCTTTTGCCGGCTTGTCAACGCCCCGGGGTATCGTATGTCGCTCAGGTCCTTGTCCTTTTTCGCGCGCGCGTGTTTCGGGTTCCGCTCGTTGGCGGTCGCGGTTCTGTTGTGGCCGGCAGCGGCCTTTGCCGAGCCGTCGGCCGACACCATTGCGGTGAATGTCGACCAGGCAAGACTCGTCAAACTTCCCGCCCGCGTTGCCACCATCGTCGTCGGAAATCCGCTGATTGCGGACGTAGCCCTGCAACCCGGCGGGGTGATCGTCGTCACCGGAAAGGGGTATGGCGCGACCAATTTCATTGCGATGGACCGCACCGGCGAGGTGCTGGTCGATCGGCTCATTCAGGTCGAAGGTCCGACCGATCAGCTCATCACGGTGTATCGCGGCGTCGATCGCGAATCCTATAGCTGCCTGCCGATTTGCCAGCGGCGCATCACCCTTGGCGATGGCGAGCACTTCTTCAAGTCGGCGATGGACCAGGCCGGCACTCTCAGCAGCCAGGCCAGCAACAACGCCGGGGCGAAGCAGTAAGAGGAGCCGCCAAGCGCGGCCCCGGTCGGGAGTTGGTCAGCGCGCCGTCGCGCGACCGCCACTTCATTCAAAGCAAAAGGCCGCGCAAAGAGCGCGGCCTTTCTGTTTTTTGGTGGAGAAGCCTCGTAGCCCGCGGATTGCGCCGACTGAAGAGCTTCGCTCAGCCGGCGGCGCGCAGATTGTCGGCCGAAGACTTGCCAGAACGGCGATCTGCCACGATTTCGTAGCTGATCTTTTGGCCTTCACGCAGAGTTCCAAGTCCGGCGCGTTCGACGGCGCTGATGTGTACGAACACGTCATTGCCGCCATCATCCGGCTGGATAAAGCCAAAGCCCTTGGTCGCGTTAAACCACTTCACGGTTCCCATGCTCACGGGATAGTCCCTTCTCAAGATAGATGTAGTGAAGCCCACTTTTGATGGGCTGGTGAGATCGAATTTTTGGAAGGGTCGTCAGCGTCTAAACCGGCTGTACCGGTGGATAGCTAATGTCGTCCGGCCGAAAATCGATAAGCTCATATTATTC